>Ga0181537_10001349_pt1 | contig 22693 bp, 21 predicted proteins | sample PEATcosm2014_Bin_39_FD_119765 | JGI IMG/M metagenome (GOLD analysis project Ga0181537, IMG submission 119765) | Peatland microbial communities from MTU Mesocosm Facility, Houghton, MI, USA - PEATcosm2014_Bin23_10_metaG | ecosystem: Environmental > Terrestrial > Soil > Wetlands > Peat | place... | reverse complement strand
TGCTGCGTTAGACCATCTATGGTGGATTTTCCAAAGCGCTCGGATTCTTTCAGCGCCGCTTCGCCCTGCTTTCGCGCGCTGATATCCCGTGTGGCGCCGACCACAAAGTCCACGGCTCCGTCGGCGCCGAGCGCCGGCGAAAAAATGTACTCGAAATACCCACCAACCCCAGTTGCGCTGGTAAAAGGTGTTTCGTCTGTAACGCGCTGGCCGGTCTCAAATACCTCCCGTATTTGACGCTGCAACTGAGCGGCAAGTTCGGCGGGATAATTCAGATCAACAAAATTGCGACCCACTGCCTCGTCCAGCGTGATACCCCAGAGATCAAGGAGCGGTTTGTTGGCAAACAGGAAACGCCCTTCGCGGTCGAATGCGTAGGCGAAGTCCGAAATGAACGAGAGCATGGTGCTCAGCAGCCGCTCGCGTTCCGCAGTTTTGCGCGAGAACTCACGGTAGGCTGCATCCAGCAGTTTGCTTGCAGTGATATCGGTACCGATGGCTCCGGTTCCGATGGTCTTGGAGGCGCTGTCCCGTATAGGGAATTTGGTTAGAAGGAGAGTATGCGCTCCGTCGAGGTAACGACTGACGACTTCCCGCTCGATAGGCGTGCCGGCATCCAGCACCGCGAGGTCGAAAGCACGGCCGCCGGCGTCGGTCTCCGCGGAGAACATCTGAAAATCTGTTTTGCGTATTGCAGTGCCCGGCGACAGCCCGTACGCGACTTCGAACTGGCGATTGACGTAGGTATAAACGCCATCCATATCTTTGCAAGACATCAGCGCAGGGCTGTTTTCGAAGAATGCGCTGAGCCGCGCTTCGGTCTCGCGCAATTGATTTTCCGCGCTACGCCGCGCGACGCGCGTTTCTCGCGCCTTCAGGGCGGATTCGATGGCCGAGGGCAGCCGATCAATGCGATCCTTCAGCAGGTAGTCGTCGGCCCCCAGCTTGATCGCCTCGACGGCCAATTCCTCCCCGATAGTCCCCGATACCAGAATGAACGGGATATCCAGGTTGCGTGGTTGCAGCAAAGCCAGCGCGTCCAGGCCGGTGAAGCTCGGCATCCTGAAATCCGACACGATGATTTCCGGCGGTGCATCCAGGGCGCGCAAATAATCGGCTTCGGTGTGGACTATGCGCCAATCGAGCAGGTAGCCTGCCTGCTCCAGCTTGTCAATCAACAACTCGACGTCGGTGATCCGATCTTCGACGAACAGAACCCGCAACGATTTTGCCCGATCATTCATGCGCTCATTTTTGCGTCGTGTACTCGAACGGGGGCGGAACATTGAGCGTCAGCCAATAACTGTCGATCTGTTGCACCACGCCCATGAAGCCTTCAAAGGACACCGGTTTCACCAGATAACTGTTGGCGCCATTGGCGTAACTTATTGCGCGGTCGACCTCCTCCTGCGAGGAGGTCAGGACGATGACGGGAATGGTCTTCAAGTGCTCATCGTGCTTGATCTGGCGCAGCACCTCGTGACCGTCGATGACCGGCATCTTGAGGTCCAGCAGGATTAGATCGGGCAGCGGGTATGCCTCGCGGTCGCAATGCTTGCCGTGGCCGAACAAATAATCCAGCCCTTGCTGCCCGCCTGTCGCGACATGAATTTCGTTTTGCAGGCGTCGCTCGCGAAAGGCGTCGAGGGTCAACTCGATGTCCATGCGGTTATCCTCGATCAGGAGGATGTGCGCAGCGCGGTCCAGACTCTTGCCGTTGTTTCTCATGGGTTTGCCCTCTCCGCCGATACGGCCAGCGCTAGCTGCGGCAGATCGCAGCCGGCGTCGGTCGCGCGAATTGCAAGTCGAACGTGAAATGTGCTGCCGATTCCGACCTGTGATTCGACGGATATCGTTCCACCGATCAGGTCGATGGCCCTCCTGACTACCGCGAGACCGATGCCGGTGCCGGGAAATTCGTCATCGCTGTGCAGCCGATCGAAAACCTTGAAGATCCTTTCGAAATTCCTTTCGGCAATTCCGATTCCGTTGTCAGAGACGCTGACGATCACGCTGCTCTCCGCGCTCGTGCAGGAAATCCTGATGATGGGCGCCACATTCCGCCTGCGGTATTTGAGCGCATTGTCCAGCAGATTGGTGAATATCTGCGTCAGCAGGGTATGGTCGCCAGAAGCGACCGGCAGCGTGTCCGACACCTGGATGTCCGCCCCCGATTCGGCGGCTTTCGATTCGAAACTGAGCATGACGTCAGAAAAGACAGCGTGTAGATCGACCGGCTTGAGGGTAATCGCCTTGTGTCCCAGCCGCGAGTAATCGAGCAAATCGTCGATCAGCGCTCCCATGTGCCGGCTCGCATCGACGATGTTCTCCAGATAGTGCCGGCCTTGCGGGTTCAGGCTCGTGCCGTGACGCTTGACCAGGATCTCGGCAAATCCTGAAATGGCCCGCAATGGGGCTCGCAAGTCGTGCGAAACGGAATAGCTGAAAGCCTCAAGTTGCCGAATGCGGTCCCGTACATCCTCTTTCAGTTCGAGATTCAGACTGTTAAGCAGGTATTCGGCGCTCTTCTGGTCTTCGATGTCGGTGCTGGCGCCCACCCAGCGCGTGATTTGTCCCTTTGCGTCACGAATGGGCTCCGCGCGCATTAGGTGCCAGCGGTAGGAATTGTCGCGCGCACGCAAGATGCGGTACTCGGCATCGAATGCCTCGCCGGTTTCGAGCGCCGACCTCCAGGCCTGCTCGTAGGCTCCGATATCCGCGGGGTAAACTGCACGTTTCCAATCGGGGGTGTCACCTTGAGCCGGCGCGATACCGGCATACTGAATCCACCGCTGGTTCAGGTAATCGCGCGTGCCGTCAGGCCGCGCTGTCCACACCAGTTGTGGCATCGCGTCGGCAAGCTGGCGCAGACCGGCTTCACTTTCTTCGACCACCCGCACCCGCGACTCCTGCCTGGAAAAGCGGCGAAATGAAAGCAATGCAATGGCAATCATCGCGCAGGCGACAAGCCAGACAATCCACAGGTAGGCGCTTTCGCGCGTACCGTTGGAGGTTACATCCCGGCCGGCCCAGATTGCCGCAACCAGAATCGTGCCGACCGCGGACACCACAAGTCCCGGTTCAAGGCGGTTTTTTCCTGCCACGCTCATGTTTTCAAGAACCGGTGAATCGCCATCGATCTATCGGCTCAACCTCCAGCAAAGTCATCGATCAGGTGGGCAACTGTGACACTTCCCCAATTCGGCACTTTACGCGCGACCTTGGATAGAAAATGCAGGGGAATCTGGAGGTCTTACGTAGGGTTTTCTTGGTAATTGAGACACCGCGGAAGGGATCTTTGCGACCGAACCGGGCAAGGTGACCACAGGACACGGCTTTGAAGGCAAGCCCTTACGAAAAGCGAGGGGCATTGATGCTGGTTAACGCGATCCGGCGCGAGTGCGTCACGCCGTTCACTGCAAACGTAAGGCGACCGCCTTAATCAGGCGGTGGGCGCCGTTCGCAGCAGCGGCGCGAGCACGGGAACTAGGTCGGTGTGGGTCCGGAGCTTGCTCACGAATCCGCTTGCGCCCGCGGCCGCGCACTTGTCGCGAAAAATCTGCTCATCGTGAATCGTGTGAATGACCAGGTGCGCAGCAGGCGACGTGGCCTTGATTTCACATGCCGCATCGATGCCCTTTATGCCCGACAGGGCGATATCCATGATGACGACGCTGGGCAACTGCACTTTCAATTGCCGCAGCGCTTCGTCCGCACGCGCGGCAATGCCAACTGCGAGCACCGGAAACGCAGCATGCAGTAACTCCCTCAACAATAACACCGTGTGGTGGTGACTATCGACGATGAGAACGCCGCCATTTGGCGACGAGTCCGGTTGTGCCATGAACTGGCTTGCGGAAGATGCAGGGTACACGTTGCTTGCGCTGGAAGGTGCAATTGTCAAGGCACTCATCCTAGCAGCAAGGAAATTCGCCGTCTGTAGGGTTTTCTTGCGTTCGGAGAATCTGGGCCCTATTCGATCGACGTGAGGCCGTGCTGGATCGCGAATTTGACCAGGCCCGGGACGTCGCCGATTTGCAGCTTATGCATCAACCGGCTGCGATAGCTGTCGACGGTCTTCGAAGAAATGTGCAGGATTTCGCCGATTTCGATGCTGGAATGGCTTTCGGTCACCAGTTGCAGGACTTCGCGCTCGCGCTTGCTCAGCATGGAGAGCGGGTTTGCGCCAAAACCCGCGACGACTTGCCCGGCGACGCTGTCGGCGATTTTTCCACTGACGTAGCGTCGCCCCGTATTCACGGCGCGAACGGCGTTGGCGATCTCGTCGAACGCGGACTCCTTGTGCACATATCCCTGCGCACCAGCTTCCAGCGCGTGAAATACGTATTCAGGCGCAGAATGCATCGACAGGATCACGACGTGCGCGGCGGGCGAGGCGTCACAAATCTCCCGGGTAGCCTCGATTCCGTTCATGCCCGGCATGGCAATATCCATAATGATCACGTCGGGGCGCAGTTTGAGTGCTTGTTTAACCGTATCGCGGCCGTCACATGCCGTGCCCACGACGTTGAAATCGGCGTGGGAGTTCAACAACTGCGTCAGTCCTTCGCGAATGACCGCATGATCGTCGCCAACAAATACGCTTATCGACATTAAACTCACCTTCGGTATTGCTTTAGCGAATCAAACTGCAAACGCCTTTTAGTCTACATGTATCAGCCAACGTGGGAACCGGTAATTTCACCATCAAGGGTGCACCACCGGCGCGGCCGGCACCTGCAGCTTGACTACGACGGAGGTGCCTTCTCCAACAGCCGTTACGATGGCAAGCTTTGCGCTTATCGCCAGCGCCCGTTCCCGCATTGTCGGCAAACCGATGCCGGACGCGTCAGGCGGTAGCGAGGCTGAATCGAATCCCGCGCCGTCATCTGCAACAGTGAGCACCAGTTGTCCCGCAGCGATATTCACGCTTACCAGGATCACACTTGCCCGCGCGTGTTTGGAGGCATTATTCAGGGCTTCCTGCGCGATTCGGAATAGCGCGATTTCGACGAATTCCGGCAGCCTCGGCGTCGGTTCCTTGCCCTCGATTTCAATCCTCAGGCCGCTGCGGGTGGCAAGACTCCGGACGTAATGGCTAAGCGCCGCCATTAATCCCAATTCACTCAACGCGGGGGGATGTACATCCGCCAGAACATCCTTGACGTGCACAATGGTTTCACGCAGAAGGGTTTCTAAGTCGCTAATTCTCGGCCCGAGTTCCTGCATTGATTCCGGGGACATCCGGGTACGCAAGATACCGAGGCTCAGCAACAGCGCGCTCAGGTTCGTTCCGATGCGATCATGCAGCTCGCGTCCCAGATAGCGGCGTTCCTGCTCCTGTAGTTCCATCAGGCGCCGCAGCAGGCTCTGCAGCTGTCCTGCGTAATCGCGCCGCCGTTGCTGCGACAGCCTGCGTTCGGTCAAGTCGCTGAAAGTGCAAATGACCTGTTTCACCGCGTTGTCGGCATCGAACAGCGGGATCGCGTTGACCTCGAGCCAAATGCGCTCGCGGGTTGCGGGGCGATAGACACCCATCACCACGTTCCTTACGGGACGGCCGGTGGCGATCGACTGCGGCACCGGGTGTTGCGAGGCGGGGAACGGCGTGCCGTCTTCGCGAACGACGTTCCATTCCGGGTCGAACGAGGTCTTGCCCAGGATTTGCTCGTCAGAGAGGCCAAGCAGTTCCAGGGCGCTCCGGTTGCTGGACACGATCGCCGCCGCTGAATTCTGCACCAGTACGCCGATATGGAGTTCCGCCAGCAGTGTGCGGAAATATTCCTCGCGATCGTGCAGCGCGCTTTCCGCTTGCCGGCGGTTGGCGAGCATCCGGTTGAATTCGGCGGCGACGCCGGCGATTTCCCGCGGCCCCCCGGGCTCGATCCGGAGTTCCAGATTGCCGGCGCCGGCTTGGCGCGTGGCTTCGGCGATGAATTTGACCGGGACCGAAATTCTGCGCGCCAGGATTGCGCACAGCGCGGCCGCCAACGCGGCGGCGGCCAGCACCAGCGTGATGCTGATTTTCGCATTGTGGACGGCCGGCGCAAGAACGTCTTCAACCGGGATCGATGCAGTGGCGTACCAGTTGGTGCCTGCGACTCTTCTGAATCCGCAAATCCTCTCCACGCCGTCGCCGTCCAGCACGCGCTTCACGCCCTGCTCGCTGTCGAAAACGTGGTGCAGTTGAAATGCCGGCATTTGCCTGCCTATCCATTTTTCCGGTTGCACCGAACGCGCAATCACCTCGTGGTTTTCGTCGACGATTGCGATGACTCCCGCCGAAGGCAAGCTATTGGCATATCTGAACTGGCTGAACTTCGCCAGGTCGAGGGCAATCCCGACTACGCCGCTGACGCCGCCGCTGGCGTCAAGCAGAGGCAATTCCAGGGAAGCGATCCATTTTTTTGAGGTATGTCCTATCGCAGGTGTGGCGATCGCGAATTGCCGCGCCGCGACCGCAGGCATGTCATAGACGGGCCCGTCCTCGGGCGCGGTCGCGCCGGGCGCCAAAGCGGTACACACCGGGTGACCGGAAACGTCGAACGTGGCGAGGTTGGTAAGCTGCGGAAGATAACCGTGCATTTCGACGAGAAGATGATCGCACCGTGATGGATCCAGCGCGCGGACTTGCGGACGCGCCGCCAACAGGCTCAGCAGCCTGCGGGCATGCAGCAGAAGTTGCTCGGTTTCATCCGCGGTCGATGCAGCGACGCCTGCGACCTCGGCCGTCGTCCTCTCCATATCTGTCAGCATTCTGTCGTAGACGACGTATGCGATGACGCCCAGCAACGGGATCATTGCACAGAGAACCAGTGCGGCGAGGTGGAAAACGATCGGGCGATTGCGAAACATGGGTTGAGACGGTGCCTGCGTGTCGGCGCGGCTTCCTGACGACTTCTGCGCTGCTTGCGGGGGTGGTCTTGGAGGCAAATCGCGCCGGGTAGCGGCGGGAAGAGCGCAGGAAAACCGGCTTGTTCGGGGATGGGTTAATTCCCTCCTTACAAACTGCACTCAAGTATGACAGCTATATGTCCGCTAGCGCACATAGCCGCGAAAAAAACATTCACGTGCATCGATTTGTGTAAGGAAAACCATTACAAGGCTGTGGTAGTTGCCGCAAGAATTCCTGCATTTGGCGGTGTCCGCCGCCCGGTTTGTTTGTTCTGGCAGGTGCGAAACCCGATTTTTCCGCAACATCGGCCGGCAGTTTCCAAGGGCCTGCACAGAAGCGCCGGGACCTACCACTTGCAGCCGCTATCGGTCACCGTGTCCTTAAGCAGGAACGGGATCGCGAATATTCCCATTCCCGCGTATTCGGTGCGGCAGTCGGGCCGCACGGCTTTGGCAAGGGCGCGTTGCGCCGCGGACTCGTACTCGGGCCTGGCCTGCTCGAAATTGCGCAGGTCCTGCTCGCGCATGCCGCTGCGGCTGCGGCCTGCCTCCCTTGCAATACTGCGGGCGGCGTCGAGATCGATGGCCGGCGCCGCTTCGGCCGGCCTGCCCGGCGTCGCGGCGCCGTTGTCGGGCCCGCGCAATACCGGCGGCGCTTCGGGCCTGGGCAGATCGGATGGGTGCGCCGGCCTGGCCGCGGATTCCGCAGGCCGTTTGACGGGCCTCGCCGGCGCCGGGGTCTCGCGCGGGGCCGTCTCGGGAGCGGCCTTGGGTGCGGTCAAAGCCCGAAACGTGACCGTCAACCAGTTGACGTTGGACTCGTCCGCCGACCACGCCGTGCCGGACGCACTGTGCCTGAGGCCCCACAGCAGCGCGATATGCACGGCGATCGACAGCGCGATGCAGGCAACCAGGTAGGGGTGATTGCGGGCGAGGCGCCGGATTTCCCCGCGATAGCGCGAGGCGAGTGCATGGCCGCCGTTCACTTCCAGAACCTCCACCACGGCGCGGTCTCGGGCTCGACAAACTCTGCCGGACGTCGCGCATCCAGTGCCGGGCTTTGCGGGTACGCCTTCAGTGCGGCGGCGACCATGCGGTGGATCGGCTCCGGCAGTTCCGCGCCGCTATCCAGAAACACGCGCTCCACGCGTTCGTGATCGAAGGGCCCGGCCGCGATGAGGGTCGGGCTGCCCTTGTGCTGCAGCGCGTTGCCTTCGCCCGCGTCGATCGCAGAATGCTCGAAACCGTGACCCGCTTCCCAGGTAATGGCGTGCTCGCGCGTGCGCTTGTCGTAGCAAAACTGGAAGGCGAACGGCTGTTCCTTCTCGTTAAGCCACACGATGAGATCCAGATCGTCGGTCGAGAACCAGCGCCGCTTAGGCTCGCCGGCGATCTGCCGCGTGAGCTTGTATTCCTTCAGCAAGCCCGTGCCCGGACTCATTGTGCGCGTCTACTGCGGCCTCGCTCAGGGCCAGAGCCAGGCGAAAGCCGCGGCGGTGATGAGGCCATAGACCAAGCCGTCAATCGTGGATTTGACGGTAGTGAGCAGGGAGCGGCGGTACCAGACGAAAAACTGCCAGAGCGCACCGGCGTAGGCCAGGAAAGCCACCACCGAGCACAGTCGGAACACTATGTTCGTGTCGGCATGAGCGGGCAGCACCATGCCTGCCGCGTATGCGGTCAGGATGCTGACCAGGAGACAATAAGCGAACCACAGGCTCAGGGCGCGGCCCATGCCCCATTCGCCGTTGGGGAACACTGTCATCACCACGACAGGCCCCTTGCTCATTTTTTCCTTGAACCCGGGGGACCTCATTTCCTCCATGTTGTCGCATTGGGGCATCATGTAATCGCCCGGTGGAATCCCAAAGGGCCGCAGCGCGTCCATCGCGCCGGCTTCGTTGGGTACTTTGCCGTAGTCAGTCTTGTGCCAGAACTGCAGCACCATGTGGATGATCGAACTCGCGACGAATACCGCAATCGCGGACAGCAGGATCGGAAGCCAGAGTGCGGCAAGCATGCTCATGTCGGTCTCCTTGGTTGACGTTGTTATCTGCCCCGGTGCAGCGTGTCCCGGCAAGGTGGGGCAGGGATTGCTGGCGCTCTAAAATTTTACCGGCAGGAACACCGCGGTCGCAAGGTTCTGGATCAGCTTCACGATGGTGCGGTTGTCCTTGTCGGCAATGATTTTTGACAACAGGTCGAGGTCGCCGATGATCTTGCCGAACACGCGCTCGAAGCTCAGGTTCGGCGCCGCGCCCGCGCCCTCGTTCGAAACCAGGATCAGCGTGCCCTGCAGGTCGCGCGCGTTGGACAATTTCCACACCGCGATCTCGACATTGCGCGCCGCGTTGAACAACGCCTGCGGATCGAGGTCATCGAGCACGAAAAACTCGGTCTTGTCGTTGAACGCCGTCTGCACCATGCTGCCAAGCCCGGCGACAAACGCGAGCACTCGGTCGCCCTGGTACTCGAGGTGGAACGCCAGGTAGATGGCGTCGGTGCCGCGCTTGCCTTCGAGTTCGGCGAACTGCCAGTCGTGCGGGCCTTCGAATATGCGCGCGACCGCCGCTTCCACGCTGGCGTGACCGCCCTTGCGCCATTCCCGCGGGTTGCGCCGGTAGAGCTTCTCCGCGAGGATGCGCAGGTCGGCAAAGATTTCACGCTGATGCGCTTCGGCGACGCGGTCGATGTCGGTCTTCGCCAGTTGCGAGGGTTCGAAGCCCGGGCTTTTCGGCTTGCCCGGCGCGGTATTGTCCTGGCTGGCGCAGGCGGCGAGCAACAGGCTGGCCCACAGCAGCATGATCTGGGGCCGGCGCCAGCGCGGTGCAGGGCCGCGGCTCATGGGGTCACGCGCAGGCTTTCGATGAAATACTCGGTGTCACCGAAGCAGGAACTCGGCACCCCCTTGTGCTGGGCGTAGTGCAGGACCACGCGTTTACCCATGCCGTCCATGATCTGGCGGGCGACTGCATCGTCGCTCACGGTGAACTCGAATTTTTCCGGGATCGCGCCCGGCACGGTAGCGAGCAGGAGCTCGCCTTCCCAGGTCTTGCAAAGCCAACCTTTTTTCGAGAACTTCTGCACGAATCCCGCGCGTTCGCCCTCGGAGTAGGACCAGTGCAGGGCGAGCCAGGCATAACCCGCGAACAGCAGCAGCGTCCCGGCGATCAGGGCCACGACAACGGTCAACGCGATCTTGCCCGCCGCCATCGCGCCCTCAGTCCCTGCCACCGATGAGATCGATCATGAACGCATATTGCTCCGCGGTCTCCCGCAGGCGTGTGAATCTCCCCGATTTGCCGCCGTGCCCGGCCTCCATGTTGACCTTGAATATCAGCGGGTGGGCGTCGGTCTTGCGCGCGCGCAGTCGCGCCACCCATTTCGCCGGCTCGAAATACTGCACCTGGGAATCGTTGAGGCCGGTGGTCACCATGATCGCCGGATAAGCCTGGGCTTTGACGTTGTCGTAGGGCGAATAACCCAGCATGTAGTCGTAGAAAGTCTTGTCCCTGGGATTGCCCCACTCGTCGAACTCGTTGGTGGTGAGCGGAATGCTTTCATCCAGCATGGTCGTCACCACGTCGACAAACGGCACGTCGGTGAGGATGCCGCGGTAGAGATCCGGCCGCAGGTTGACGACCGCGCCCATCAGCAGGCCGCCCGCGCTGCGGCCGAGCGCGAACACCTTGTCGCGCCCGGCGTACCTGGATTGGACCAGCGATTCGGTGACGTCGATAAAATCGGTGAAGGTGTTGCGCTTCGCGAGCTTCTTGCCGTTTTCGTACCAGGCGCGGCCCATTTCCTCGCCGCCGCGGATGTGCGCGATGGCGTAGACGAAACCGCGGTCGAGCAGCGACAGCGCGGCCGAATTGAAAGTGGGATCGGCCGAGCTGCCGTAGGAACCGTAGCCGTACTGCAGCATGGGCGCGCTGCCGTCTTTTTTGAATCCCTTGCGGTAGACCAGTGACACCGGCACCTGGGCGCCGTCGCGCGCTTTCACCCACACCCGTTCGGTTACGTAGTTGGCCTGCTCGAAGCCGCCCAACACCGGTTGGCGCTTCATCAGCTTGCGCTCGCCCGTACGCAGGTTGAGGTCATAAGTGGTTTGAGGTGTGGTTAGCGACGAGTACACGTAACGCAGCACCTCGCTGTTCTGCTCGGGGTTTACGCCGAGGAAGGCGGCGTAGGCAGGCTCATCGGCCGTGACGTAAGTGGCCGCGCCGGTTGGTTTGCCATCGTCCCATGGCTGTACCCGCAGGCGGCGCAAGCCTTCGCTGCGCTCGTCCACCACCAGGTAACGCGTGAACAGTTGAAAGCCGTTGATGAATACCGTGTCGCTGTGGGCCAGCAGGTCGCGCCAGCGGCTGCGCTCGCCCAGCTGGCCGTCGTCGACCTGCATCAGCCGGTAGTTGGGGGCGTTCCAGTCGGTGCGGATCACCCAGCGCCCGGGGATATGATCGGCTTCATAATGGAAATCGCGTAGCCGTGGCGCGAGCAGGTGGAATTCGCCATCCGGCTCGCTTACCGGCAACACCCGTTCTTCGTCCGACACCGTGCTGTGCAGGTGAATCACGACGTAGCGCTCCGACCCGGTAAGGTCGAGCTCCATGTAGAAGCTGTGATCCTTTTCTTCGTAGACCACCGGGTCGGCTGCGGGATCGCTGCCCAGCCGGTGTTTTTTCACCCGCGTGCTGAGCAACGTGACCGGGTCGTTTTCGATGTAGAACAGGGTTTTTTCGTCCTCGGCCCACACCGCCGAACCGTTGGTGCCGCGCAGCGCATCGGGATAGAGCTCGCCGGTCGCGAGGTTCTTCACGCGCAGCGTGAACTGGCGGCGACCGGCCGCGTCTTCCGCGTAGGCAAGAAGTTTCTGCGAATGGCTGATGGCCGCCGGGAACGCCTGGTAGTAGTCGTGCCCGGCTGCCAGCACGTTGACGTCGAGGGTGATTTCCTCGGCGGCGTCCAGCGCGCCGTGCCGGCGCGCATGGATCGGATATTCCTTGCCGGTATCGTAGCGCGTGTAATAGTAGTAGCCGTGCGAGCGATAGGGCACGGTGGCGTCGTCCTGCTTGATGCGGCCCTTGATTTCAGCGAACAGCTTGTCTTCGAGCGGCGCAAAGCGCGCCGCGTACTGCGCGAACCAGCGGTTCTCCGCCTTGAGGTAATCGAGCACCTCGGGCCGCGAACGGCTGTCGTCGCGCAACCAGTAATACTCGTCTTCGCGCGCGCCGTTCGGCGATTCCACGCGAAAGGGTTTTTTGGCGGCAACCGGAGGGTTGGCCAGGGGTTGCGTGACGGGCTGGGCGGACGAATTCATGGCGGTGGTGGCAAGCAGGATCAGAAAAAGACTGCGGCGGAACAGGACCATCGGGACCATCGTATGCGCCTCCCGGGCATTGTTACTTTGCGGCCCAGCGGCCGGCCGTCTTATTGTCTCAGCTCGAAGTTTTCGCGCAGCGCGCGCTCTCCGGTGACTGAGAAATTCACCACGCGCGAATCGTTGGCGCGCCTGGCCCAGCCCAACTCGAAGCAACGCTCCAGCAACGCGGCGCCCAGCGCGCCGCCCAGGTGCGGCCGCCTTACGCTCCAGTCCAGGCAGGCGCGGCACAGCGTGCGGCGCCCGCGCGCCGCTGCCTCGACGTCGATCCCCAGCGTGGCGCAGAAATCGCGGCCGCGGCGCGTGAGCTCGATGCCGCCCGCCGCCGATTTCAGCAGACGGCGCTGCTCGAGACTGTCGTACACCAGCACCCCCAGCTCACCAGCCAGATGATCGTAGCATACGCGGGCCTTGCGCAACGCCGGTTCGCGCGGGCTGGAAAGCGTACGCAGCGCGCCGGTGCGGAAAGCCACGCCCATCAGGCTTTCCAGCAGTTGCGCGACGTCGTGATCGGCCAGGCGAAAGTAACGATGCCGGCCCTGGTTCTGCACCGCGACCAGTTGCGCGTCAAGCAGCTTCGCCAGGTGCGCGCTGGCGGTCTGCTTGGTGACGCCGGCCACCGCGGTCAACTCAGTCGCGGTGAGCGCGCCGCCCGCCAACAGCGCGGTCAGCATGTCCGACCGCGCATTGTCGCCGATCAGGGCGGCGATGCCGGTAATGTTGGGGCCGTCTTTCATGGTTCCATGGTAGACGAACCATTGTAGCTTGGCAAGCAGTTACAATGGCGGTTCTCAACAAGGGGGCAACCATGGCGCTAACCTGCATCATCCGCTACCAGATCGATCCGTTCCAGCGCGAAGCGTTCCGCGAGTACGCCACAAACTGGGGCCGCATCATTCCGCGCTGCGGCGGGTCGCTGATCGGCTATTTCGTGCCGGCCGAGGGCACCAACGACGTCGCCTGGGGGTTGATCGAGTTCGACAGCCTGACGTCCTACGAACAATATCGCGCCAGGCTCAAGGCGGACCCCGAGTCCCGCGCCAATTTCGAGTTTGCGCAGGCGAAGCGGCTGATCCTGCGCGAAGAGCGCAATTTTGTCGAAGGCGTCGCCGGCACCCTGCGGCCGCCGGCCGCTTAAGCGCGGCAAGCTCGCCTTGATATTCGAAGTGCGCCCCAGGGCCGAGGGCGGGGACGCCTATCTCGACGCTATAGCGCCTGAAACCGCTGCTCGCCGGCATCGACGGCTTCATTTCGGCCGGATGCTTCATTAGGTCCGGTCCAGGAACGGCGCCACCACCTCGCGCGTGTCGGCGCTGCTGACCACCGGGACGATCTCGAACGAAACCCCGGCGCCGCGCCACTGCAGGATCCATTGCTGCAGCAGGGTTAGTTCGCCGCATTCCATCAGCTGGAAACAGCGCGAGAAGTTGGGCTCGACCCAGCTGTCAATGTACTTCAAGCCCTCCGGCAGGCTGCGGCCCTGCGCGCGCACGCGCTGATACACCGGCAGCATGTCGTCGTCCTTGAAACGCTCGATGATCATGAACAGCATGGGTAGCCTCGGCAGCGCCGCTCAGTCGACGATAAACAGCCTGGCGCCGACCGCCGTGCGCGAACGGTGCGGCTCGGCATTGTCGGCGACCTGGTAGCTCATCCCGGGAGTAAGGACGAAACTGCGGCCGTCCGCCAGCTCGGTATGCAGTTCGCCTTCGACGCAGAACAGGATGTGACCCTTGACGCACCAGTGGTCGGCGAGATAGCCCGCACTGTATTCGACCATGCGCACCCGGATGCCGCCGAATTCGCGCGTACGCCACCAGGCGGCGCCGGTTTCGCCGCGATGCTCGACGGGCGCGACCGCGTCCCAGTCGGTAATGCCGAAGGCGATGTCATTCAGTTTCACGCGTACCCCATCAGGGCTTGGCGTCGTAGAACACGTAAGTTGCCGTATAAGGCACTCTTGTCACCACGCCGGCCTGCTGCTGGCTGCAGCTGTCGCCGGGCGCGGCGCCGCCGGTGGTCTGCAGCCGCTGGATGCTGTGGGTGCGGGCGAAGCGGCCGCTTCCGGTACCCGGTTTCGCGGTCAGCAAGAACCACGGTATCGCATTGGGGTCGGGGCCGGGGTCGCGTGCCTTGAGTTCGCCGATGACTTTGCTGCCGTCGCTCAATTCCCAGGTCGGGCCCGCGTAGTGCCTGCCGATTTTTGCGCCACCCTGGTCGAAGAGATCCGCCTCAGGCGCGGTGAACAGCCACTTGAAAACGCTGGGATGGTCCACCAGGAATCCGCAGGTGTAAATCTGCACACCGGTGGCACGAAACAGGAGGGTGAGGGGCTCGCCGGGCTCCGCGCGCAGATTGGCAGGCGCTGCAGGAACCGGGTCTGCCGCCATTGTGCTGCTGCTGACCAGTGCCAGGAACAAAGCGATCAAAGGGGATGTGGAAAACCGGTTTCGTTTCATGGTCGATATCCTCCGTCAATAGTTAATATGCGGCCTTGAGTCAATCTTTGGCCGCTTGCTTGACCAACGCGGCCGTACCGCGCGCGCGATCGGTGCCCTGCGCTTCCAGCGCGGCGACGATCGCAGGCTTGTCGACTGCAGGTCGATTCTGGCTCATTTTCCACTTGCCGCTTACCTGCGACAGCGGCATTTCGATGCCGACGATCGCCGCCACCATGCTGTCGATGAAGTCCGGCGGCGCATCGGCTATTTTCCATGGCACCGGCTGCGAGGCTTCGTGCAGCGCGGCCATTTCACTGACGTGCGCGAACAGCCACGCACGGTCGTCGACGGCGCGAGGCTGCCCCTGCGCGTGCACCACCGCGTAATTCCAGGTCGGCACCGCCTTGCCGTGCTCGCGTTTGGTCGGGTACCAGGATGGAGAAATGTACGAATCCGGACCCTGGAATATCGCCATCGCCTGGACCGCGCCCGGAAGCGCTTTCCATAGCGGGTTGGCGCGTGCAACGTGACAGCGCAGGGTGCCGAACGGCCCTGCCGCCGGGTCGAGCAGCATCGGCAGGTGGTTGACGATCAAGCCGTCCGCGCCCAGCACCACCAGCGTCGCGAACGGATGCGAGCGCATCAGCCCGTGCAGAACTTCGGGGCGGGTTTCTTCAAAGTGTTTGGGTATGTACATTGCGCTCGCTCTCAGGGCTTGGTGCAGTCGCAAACATCGTTGCCCTTGTCGAATACGATGCGCCAGGTGCCCGGCGCTTCCAGCCGCCAGATCGAAGTGAAGGTGGCGAATATTTTACCCTTGGAATCGCGCACCGGCCCGCTGGAGAGCGCCAGGGTGCCGGAATCGAGGACTTCGACCTCCTTTGGCTCCCATGAAAACGGCGCGTCGGGTTTCGCGTAAAGCGGCTTCCAGGCATCCGCCACGGCTTGCCTGCCGTGGAGCACCTTGGTACCGGAAAAGAACATCGCTTCTTCAGACACGAAACGGGTGAAGGCTGCATGGTCGCGGTCCGCCATGGTCTTGGCGAAAGCGCGCTCGGTATCCGCGACCTGGACCTTCAGTTCCGCAAGGTTCGGCTGCGGGGGCGCGGGCGCCGCGCAGGCGGCGAGCAAGCTTATGAAGGTGGCGGCGAAAAGTGCGTTCCGCATGGCGAGTCTCCCTGAAGAAATGATTACAACAAAAGAATTGTTCACGCGTATTGCAGCAGGATGTCGGCGATTTCGCCTGGTGCGCTCACCATCGCGTCGTGGCCGGTGGCAAGATCGATGAAAGGCCAATCCGCGCGTCCGCGGTAGCGCTGCTTCATCTCGACCAGGGGCGGGTGCGGCGGGTTGGTGCAATCGACATAGATTCTGGGCAGGCCGTTGCCGGGAGGCGCGCCCCAGTGCATTTTTTGCAGGAGCGTGCGGAATGGATGCGGCGTCATGCGCCGATCGACCCAGGCCTGGTCCGCAGGATCCGTCACGCCGAATACGGAAGACGCGGGAACCGGCAGGCTCAAGCCGCCGCTCGAATCCGCCGCCGCTTTGCTGCGCGCCGCGACCACGTCCGGCGGCAACGCACCGCCCCAGGAGCCGCCGTCTTCGACCAGCACGGCGTCGAGATACACGAGCTGCTTCAACTGCCGTGGAATCGCGGCCGCCACGCCGGTGATCACGATGCCGCCGTAACTGTGCCCGACCAGCACCACGCCGGAGAGCTCTTCCGCGGCGATGAGCTCGACCACGTCCTTTACGTGCGTGTCCAGATCGACTCTCCCGTCAAGCAAATGGCGCCGGTCGCCAAGACCGGTCAACGAAGGCGCGAACACCCGGTGGCCGGCAGCCGACAGGCGATCCGCTACCCGGCGCCAGCACCAGCCGCCGTGAAACGCGCCGTGGACGAGCACGTAGTCGCAAGCGCGGGTCTGCGTCATGCCTGGACGAAAGTGGTGACCTTGCGCCGCGCGCGCTCGCGCAACGAACATTCGCGCAGTTTGTCCGCGAGCGGCTCGAGGCCGGGGATGCCGTACAGGATCACGGTCTGGAAACTCGCGTCGGACGAGCGCAAATGCAGCAGGCAATAGCCGGCGAGCCGCATGCCGAGGGGTTTGTGCAGGTCGAAATGGTCGATGCGGAAAAGCTCGACCGCATCCTGCGTCTTCGACAAAATCCCGCGCTCGATCTTGACCCGCTGGGTGGTGATCTTGTAGCTGAGCGCCATGCTCTTGAACCAGTAGGCGATCCAGGCGATGCCGAGCGTCAGCACTACCAGCAACCATTGCCACAGGCTATAGATCACCGCCGGATGTCCCTCGAACAAGGTGTGCTCGGTCTCGGCGTCGCGCGCCGCCGCGAATGCGGCAAGGTCGGTGTTGCAGAACCGGCACTTGATGGCTACCGCCTTGATGGTCTCGCCGCAGACCGGGCAGGTCTTGGTGTCGTCGGTCATGCTCATTCTCCGTTTGGTGTGTCCGAGTATCCCACGGAACACGCTTACATTTTGTCGAGTGCGACCGCGCCGTCCCACCCGGGGCCGGGCGCCTCGTCGCGGTATTCGGCGATGCGCCGAAGATAGAGTGCGGCGATACCGTCCCCCGGCGTGTGCGCGAGCAACTCCTGCCACAGACGTTCGCTGGCGTCCCACTCCCGTGCGCGGAAATTAAGCAGCGCTTCGTCGCTGAGGCGAATGACCTCGGGATCGGCACAGGGCGTAAATACCTCCACCGGCTGGCTCTTGCCTTTTACGATGACGCGGTCGACCCGCCGTAACGGAATGTCGGCCGGAAGCTGGCGCGCAGTGGCGTCGCCGATCATGATGCCGGTGCCGTATATCTTGTTGGTGCCTTCCAGCCGCGCCGCAAGATTGACGTCATCGGCGATCGCGGTGTAGTCGAAACGCTTGGCCGAGCCCAGGTTGCCGAGGATGGCGTTGCCCGACTGGATGCCGATGCGCATCTGGATTCGCGGCAGACCTTCCGCCGCGAACCGCTCGCGCTGGTTCACCATGGCCGCCTGCATTTCGATTGCGGCGCGGACCGCGTGCTCGGCCTGTTTTTCGTCATCGAGCGGGGCGCCCCAGAATGCCATGATGGCGTCACCGATAAAGCGTGCCACCGTTCCATCGTATTTCAATATGATGTCGGTCATTTCGGTGAAATGCTGGTTCAGGAGATAGACAACCCTCTCAGCCGGAAGTGCTTCGGAAAAACTGGTAAAACTTGCAAGGTCGGTGAACATGAAAGTCACGTCGCGCCGTTCGCCGCCGAGCTTCATGCGCTCGGGATGCGCGAGCAGCTGGTTGACCACCTGCGGCGTGACGTAGAGCGAAAACGCCTGGGTGACGCCGCGCCGCCGCGCCTGCTCGCGCAGGAAGGAATAGCCGCCCAGGCTCACGTAGACCGCGGGGATTACCGCCGCCGACGCGAATACCGGCAGCCAGGTGTGGGCGTGCGCGAACAGCGCCCAGTCGAGCGCCAGCACCGCGACGACGAAGCCGAGACCGGCAAGCGCGCTCAGCAGCGGCCGCCAGCGCCGCATCAGCAACGCGCAAGCGACGCCGAGCAGCGCGAGCAGGGTCAATTCGGCGACCTTGGGTGCGGGGTTGATGGCGCGGCCGCCGAGCACGGTCTCCATGGCTTCGGCGTGAATTTCGACGCCGGGAGTCAGGTACGCCGAACTCCTGGTAAACGGGGTCGAGAACAGGTCGGACTGCGCGCTCCCGATGTCGGCCGCGGCTTCGACGTTGAAGCCGACCAGCACGATCTGGTCCTTGAAATAGTCGGCGGGGATCGAACCGTCGGGCTGCACCACCTCGTGATACGACACGTAGGGAAAGGTGCCGTGGGGGCCGGCGAACCGGATCATCGCGTCGGGCGCAAGCGTGAGGTTGATGTCGAGATCCGGGTGCACCGCGCGCAGGCGGCGCAGCGTCACCCGCCATAATGCGTCGTCGAATTCAGGCAGCCTGCGCACGAACAGATCCGCATCCAGCGGGACTTGGGCCAGCCCGGCGCTGGCGCCGGCGTCGATCAATTGCGGCAGCGGGTCCACGCGTATCCACTGCGCCGTGTTAGCGGTCTCGTGGTAGACGCGGTTCGCCACCAACACCACGTTGCCGGCGCTCCTGATCGCATCGGCAAGGCGCTGATCGTCCTTCTTGTTCGACGGTTCCGCGAACAGGATGTCGAGCACGATGACCGCGGCGCCGGCCTTGGCGAGCCGGTCGATGAGCTCCGCGTGCACGCTGCGCGGCCACGGCCATTGCAGCTTCAGCTTGTTGAATGAAGGCTCGTCGACGCCGACGATGGTGATCGGGAACTCGGAGCGTTTCGGCGCGGTAATTACCGTGAGTTCGTCGAACCCGCGGTCCTCGATCTGCTGCCAGCGGGCGCTAAAAGTCAGCGCCCCTAGCAGGACGCACCATACCAGGGCAATGCCGAGCGCGAGCCGGTGCGAGACGCTGTCGTCGCGGGGCGCATCCAGGCCGGATGCGGCTGGTTTGGGGCCGGGCATTCCTAGATAAGGGAGCAGAGGGATGGGTGCGAACAATAGCAGAAGGCGGCCCGTGGCGTCCCTCTCCGCATGACAACTAGTTGGCATTGCCGCTGCCACTTATTTAACGCTATCCTGAAGAAGCGGAAAAAGTGCCTGTCGCCACTACCGCAGGCGGCGGCAAAAATCCGCCGAATATTCGCTCGTCATTACACGGCGTCTTCGCTAGCCTGTCGACATGGACCATAACCCCCAACTCTTCCCGCCGACTTTTACAGCGCGCTTTCGTGAAGGCCTCGATAGGCTTAAAATGCATTGGACCGGCGCGCTGCAAAGTCACCATCGCGCGAAGCCGGTTGGCATCGTATCGGGGAGGCCCCAAATCGATCGACATCTGAAACTGGCGCTGCTGGCGGCGGCTGTGTTGCTGCAGTCCGGGCCCGCCGCCCGCGCCGCGGGGCCGCCTGCCGAAATCATCAGCGTCCAGGGCAAGGGCGAATATCGCGACGCCGGCGCTTCGAGCTGGAAGGACGCGATCGTCCGCCAGCCGCTCTCCCAGGGCAATCTGGTGCGCACCGGCGATGCCAGCCGCATGGCGGTGCTGCTCGCCGACCAGACGCAGATCCGGCTCGCCGCCAACAGCATGCTGCAAATCAAGGAAGTCGGCGACGGGAAGGATCGCAACACCGTCCTCAACCAGAGCGCGGGCCGCAGCTGGACCCAATCGAAAAACGTCCCCGGCCGGCTGACGGTGGAGACGCCGTCGGCACTGGCCGCCATCCGCGGTACCGACTGGGAACTGACGGTGGACGAGGACGGCCGCTCGACACTCACGGTGCTCTCAGGCGAAATCGCGTTTTCCAACGAGCAGGGCGCGGTCAACGTGGTATCCGGCGAGCAGGCGGTGGCGGTGAAGGGTGCCGCGCCCACCAAGCGCCTCATCGTCAATCCCAGGGACCGCGTGCAATGGGTGGGCTCGTGGACGGTCGATCCCGCGCGTTATCCGGAGATCATGGCGGCACCGGCAGCGGCGGACAGCGCTGCCCTTACCGCACTCAAGGGCACAGCAATCAAGATCGTCGCGGGCCGCCTCGACGCGGCGTCCCGCGACCTGGAAAACCTGCCGTCCGGGCGCGACGCAACTCCGACTGCCTATCTGCTCATTGCAGATTTTCTGCTCTATCGCGGCGAGCCCGATGACGCGATCACGGACCTGCAATTGGGCGCAAGACTGTTTCCCGAGGACGCGCGGTTCGACGCGATGCTGGTACGCGCCTATCTTTATGCCGGACGCACCAGCGATGCCCGCACCGCCCTCAACGCCGGTTTGCGGCGGCACCCCGATTCTTACGAATTGCTGCTGGCGCGCGGCGAGGTGGCAAGGATCGAGGGCAACGCGCCGGAAGCCACCGCGTCCTACGTGGCGGCGGTTGCGCGCGAGCCGAAAGACGCGCGCGGCTGGTACGGGCTCGGCGTGGTGGAGTCGGAAAAAGACGATCTGGTGAAAGCGCGCAGGAACCTGACGAAAGCCGTCGAAATGATGGACGACGGCCCCGGCTATCGCGCGGCGCTGGGCCTGGTGGGAACGCTTGGCGACGACCTCGTCGGCGCCCGCGGCGAGTTGCAGCGCGCGCTGACGGTGCAGCCTGACGATTACGTTGCGCTCACGGCGCTTGGTCTCACCGATCTCAAGGCAGGCGACCCCGATGCGGCTTTGCGCTCGCTCCTGGGAGCGAGCGTGATCGAGCCGCGTTATGTGCCGGCGCACGTGTACACCGCGGTGGCGTATTACCAGCTGGGGCGCATGGACAACGCGAGATTCGAATTGCACCGCGCCTCCGAGATCGATTCCAGGGACCCGCTGCCGCACCTGATCCTGAGCCTCATCGAGTCGGATCTCATCCGGCCGGCGGACGCGATCAACGAAGCGCGCGAGGCGCTGGCGCGCATGCCCTACCTGAAATCGTTGAACCAGGTCGCCAACGACCAGAAAGGCTCGGCCAACCTCGGTACCGCGTTGCAATTGTTCGGCCTGCAGGACTGGGCGGAGAGCTATGCGCAGGAATCGTATTACCCGTTCTGGGCCGGCAGCCACCTGTTCCTCGCCGACCAGTACCCGGGCCAGTACGACAAAAATTCTGAACTGCTGCAGGGTTTCATGACCGACCCTACTGTGTTTGGCGCGTCGAACCGCTTTCAGACGATACTGCCGAAGCCTGGCGCGTATGTATCGCTCGCGACCCAGGTCAACACCAGCAAGGACGGCAGCACCATCGAGCCCGACCTCACGTTGAACGGTTACGGCAACGACGGCGCGCCGATCGCTTACTTCGTCGAGGCCCTGCGCACCCAGGTGAATCCGCGCGACCAGGCGTTCGAGGCGGTGGCGCCGAGCTATACCGTGGCGTTCGGCCTCAAGCCCACCCATGAATTCGGCGTGTTCGCTTACGTCAACGATTTTCACGCCGACGCCAAGCTTGGCAAGGCGGACGAAATCGGCACCTACGATGCGATTTCCGGGCGCAATACCCGCGGCGATTTCGGTGCGCACTACGAGTTCTCGCCGCAGTCCCAGCTGTGGGTCAAGTTCGGCACCGGCTATGAGAATTCCACGGTGCAGGAAACCAACACTTTTGTGGCAACACCGCCCACCACCACTGCCGGTTCGCTGTTTACCACCAAGCCGCAAAGCGACGACTTCCAGTTGCGGCATACGTTTACAGCTGCTGCGCGGCACGAGATCACCTGGGGCTACGCTTACGGCAAGTCGCTCACGCCGAGCGATCTCACTGCCGATGCCTATCTCAGCATCGCCGGCGCCGCGGTGCCGGTGGATACCGAGCACCAGGACGTGAAGGACCGCTCCGACGAGTTCTACATCGGCGACCGCTATTCGCCGAACAAACAGCTCACGCTGGAAGCGATGCTGACGCAAAGCCATTATCGCAAGGACCGCGATACCTCGATCCTGCGCGATCGCGTCACCTACACGATTTCGCAGGACATCCCGGAATCCTGGGGCAATAACGAGCTGCAGCCGAGAGCCGGGCTGGTGTATCGCTTCGAGCCGGACCGCCTGATCCGCATTGCCTATCAGCGCTGGACCCGGCCCACCACTTACAACACGGTGAGCCCGCTCGCGACCGCCGGCATCCCGCTCGATGACCAGATCGTGTTTGCCGGCGGCAAGCTTACGCGCACCCGCGCGCAGGTCGAGTGGGCGTGGTCGCGCTCCACCTTCACCACCGTCTACTTCGACTACAAGGAAGTCAACAATCTCAACTCGCCGCTGGACGGCGTGCAAAACACGCGCGCGGACCTCGAGACCCTGGATCGCCTGCGTAACCGCACGCTGACCACGCTGCCCAGTGTCGACCTGCTGGAAGGCACGCCGATATTTTCCATGGGCCGTGTACCCACCGCCGGCGCCAGCATCGATTACATTCTCAACCGCCAGTTATCGCTTACCGCAGGCTACGCCTATGCA
>Ga0181537_10001348_pt1 | contig 22700 bp, 20 predicted proteins | sample PEATcosm2014_Bin_39_FD_119765 | JGI IMG/M metagenome (GOLD analysis project Ga0181537, IMG submission 119765) | Peatland microbial communities from MTU Mesocosm Facility, Houghton, MI, USA - PEATcosm2014_Bin23_10_metaG | ecosystem: Environmental > Terrestrial > Soil > Wetlands > Peat | place... | reverse complement strand
TTCTGGCCGGCCGCCCACACGGCGCGCCAGACATCGAGGCCGTAGTCGGCCGGCACGTTGATTTCATATCCAAGCTCACCGGTGAAGCTGACCCTAAACACCAGCGCCGGAACGCCGGCAATCCGGCCACGGGCCACGCTCATATGCGGCAGCGCCTGCGCGGACAGATCGACCTGCTCAAGCAGCGGTTCCAGCACCCGGCGCGCGTCCGGCCCCTGCACAGCGATGACCGCCCATTGCTCGGTGGTCGAGGTCAGCCAGACCTTGAGGTCGGGCCATTCGGTCTGGCGATAATCTTCCATCAGCGCGAGCACGCGCGGCGCACCGCCCGTGGTGGTCGTGACGTGCAGGCGATCCGCGGCAGTTCGGGCCACCACGCCGTCATCAAACACAAAGCCATCATCGCGCAGCAATATGCCGTAACGGCAGCGTCCGACCGCCAGCGTGCTCCAGTTGTTGACATACATGCGGTTCATGAACTCGACGGCATCGGGACCGGCGACGTCGATCTTGCCGAGCGTCGATGCATCGAACATTCCGCAGCTGCTGCGCACCGCTAGGCATTCGCGTGCCACGGCCTGGTGCATAGTCTCGTTATTTTTTGGAAAGTAGCGGGCCCGCTGCCACAGCGCCACCGGCTCGAACACTGCGCCGCGCTCAACCGCCCAATCGTGCGTCGGCGTGCGGCGGATCGGATCGAACAGCTCGCCGCGCGAGTAGCCGGCCAGCGTGCCGAAGCTGACCGGCACATAGGGCATGCGAAATGTCGTCAGGCCAACCTGCGGAATAGGCCGGCCGAGCGCCCGCGAGGCGATGGCGAGCGCATTAAGATTGGAAGTCTTGCCCTGGTCGGTGGCCATTCCGGTCGTCGTGTAGCGCTTGATGTGTTCGATCGAGCGAAATCCCTCGCGCACGGCGAGCGCCACGTCGGCGGCAGTCACATCGTTCTGCCAGTCCACAAATGACTTGCGCCCCGTTGCCCCGCCCGGCTGCGGCAGTGCGCCGAGCCAGCCGCCACCTGCTTCGGCCTCCGTGCTCACAGCAAAACTTGGCGCCGCGCCGGGATGCCCGGCGGCCGCACAGACCTCGGCCGCCGCGCGGGCTGCGTCGCGCAACACGTTTGCGAGCGCCGCGCCGAGGGCGCCCTGGCAGGCGCCGACGCAGCGGCCGCGCTCGGCCGCGCTGCCAGGAACAAAAACCTGCTGAGCCTCGTCCCACTGCAGTTTGCCGCGCGACTGGGAAAACAGATGCACACTTGGCGTGAAGCCACCGGACATCAACAAGGCATCGCAATCGATCCACTGGCCGTCGCGCGGTGCGCCGTCGCTGCCGACCGGCGCCAGGCACAGCGCGCTGACGCGCCGCCGGCCACGCGTGCCGAGCACCGTCATGCCGCTCATGATCGTCAGCCCGGCCTGCCGCGCCTGCTGCGCCAAAGGCCCGTCGACCGTCGCGCGCAGATCCGCGAGCGCGGCGATGGCAACGCCGGCGCGCTTAAGATCGATGGCGGCGCGGTAGGCTTCATCGTGCGCGGTGACGATGGCGACGCGGGCGCCCGGCAGGACGCCATAACGATTCAGGTAACTGCGCGCGGCGCCGGCGAGCATGATTCCGGGCCGGTCGTTGTGCGGAAACACCAGTGGCCGCTCGATGGCGCCAGTAGCGAGGATGACCTGGGCGGCCCTGACCTGCCACAACCGTTCCCGCGGCAGATTTGCGGGCGGCGCCGGGAGATGATCGGCGAGGCGCTCGGTGAGCGCGACCATATTGTGGGGCTGATACCCAAAGGCCTGCGTGCGCGGCAGCACGGTGACATTCGGCAGCTTGGCGAGTCGCGCTGCCGTGGTGCGCAGCCACGTGGCGGCAGGCGCACCGTCGATCGTCGCGCCGCAGCCGCTGCGCAGCGACCCGCCGAGCCCGGGCTGTTCATCGCAGAGGATGACCGTGGCGCCGCACCCGGCCGCGGTCAGCGCGGCGGCCAGGCCAGCGGGCCCGGCGCCGACCACCAGCACATCGCAATGCGCATAGCGATGCGCGTAGCGATCCGGATCAGGCTGCCCGGGCGCGCACCCAAGGCCCGCGGCGGCGCGAATGCGCGGCTCGTACAGCCAGCGCCACGCGCTGCGCGGCCACATGAAGGTCTTGTAGTAAAAGCCGGCCGGAATGAAGCGGGAGATGCGGTCGTTGATGCCGCCGAGATCAAAGCGCAGCGAGGGCCAGCGGTTCTGGCTCGCAGCGATCAGTCCGTCGTACAGCTCGACCTGCGTGGCGCTGAGGTTGGGCGTCTCGCGTGCCGCGTCCCGCCGCACCGTCACCAGCGCGTTCGGATCTTCCGGTCCGGCGGCCACGATGCCGCGCGGGCGATGGTATTTGAACGAGCGGCCCACCAGGTGCACGCCGTTGGCGAGCAGCGCCGAGGCGAGCGTGTCGCCGGTATAGCCCTGGTACGCACGGCCGTCGAAGTCGAACTTGAGCGGCTGCGACCGATCGATGTCGCTGCCCGCCGTTGTACGCCACGGGGTCATCGAGGAGTCCCGCCGCCGGCGGACGGCAGGTTGGGGCGCGGCTCGCCAGTCTTGTAGGTACACAGGAACTGATCGGTGGTCGTGTCGCGCACGGCGTTGAAAAACTGCCCGCAGCCACGGGCGTGGCGCCAGCGCTCGGCATGCAGGCCACGGGTGTTGGTGCGCCCATACTGGAAGTCGGCCCACTGTTCATCGGTCAATGACTCGGCCGGCGAGGGGCGGGTCAGGTGCGCTTCGCCACCGTAAGCAAATTCCAGTTCCGGGCGAACGCCGCAGTAGGGGCAATTGATCAGCAGCATGATGGCAACTCAGTGCGAGACCGCAGCGGCCGCGGCCTCATCGATCAGCAGCCCGGCGGCGAACCGCTCGAGCGTGAACGGTGCATTGATTGGATGCGGCTCATCGTGCGCGATGGTGTACGCCAGCAGATGGCCAGCGCCCGGAGTCGCCTTGAAGCCACCGGTCCCCCAGCCGCAATTCACATACAGGCCCGGGACCGGCGTCTTGGCAATGATGGGCGAGCGGTCCGGCGTCACGTCGACGATGCCGCCCCAGTTACGCAGCATCCGCAGGCGCCTGAAGATCGGGAACAGTTCGCAGACTGCCTCGAGCGTATGCATGCTCACGTGCAAGGCGCCGCGCTGCGTATAAGAGGTGTAGGCATCGGTACTTGCGCCGATCACCAGTTCGCCCTTGTCGGACTGGCTGATGTAGGCGTGGATGGTGTTGGACATTGCCACGCAGGGAAAAATGGGCTTGATTGGCTCCGATACCAGCGCCTGCAGCGGAAAGCTCTCGATCGGCAAGCGAACGCCGGCCATGCCCATCACCACGGAGCTGTGACCGGCCGCTGACACGGCGACGCGCCGGCTGCTGATCAGCCCGCGGCTGGTTTCCACAGCCGCGATTGCGCCGCTGGCGTCGCGCCGCATGCCGGTGACTTCGCAGTTTTCAATGATGTCGACGCCGAGCGCGTTGGCGGCACGGGCATAGCCCCAGGCGACGGCGTCGTGCCGTGCCGTGCCGCCGCGCCGCTGCAGCGCGCCGCCGGTGACCGGGTAGCGCAGCTCGGTGCCGATGTTGAGCGGCGGACAGAAAGCTTTGGCTTCAGCGGCGCTCAGCCATTCGTTGTCGACGCCGTTGGCGAAGTTGGCGTGGATGTGGCGCTTGGCGACCTGCTCATCGTGCACCGTGTGCGCCAGCATCAGCACGCCGCGCTGCGAGAACATGACGTTGTAATTGAGTTCCTGCGACAGCGTTTCCCACAGCTTGACGGCATGATCGTAGAGCGCGGAGCTCTCGCTGAAGAGGTAATTGGAGCGGATGACCGTGGTATTGCGCCCGGTATTGCCGCCGCCGATCCAGCCCTTCTCGAGCACCGCGATATCGCGCATGCCGTGCTCGCGGGCGAGGTAATAAGCGGTCGCCAGTCCGTGGCCGCCGCCGCCGACGATAATGGCGTCGTACCCGCGCTTCGGTTCCGGCGAACGCCACTGTTCGGCCCAGCGCCGCTGGCCCGAGAGGCCGCCGAGCAATAAGGACAGGCCGGAAAATCTTCGCATCGTGTTCGCTTGACTATCCCAGAGCGCCCATCATGGGCTGTCGCTTCCTGCGGCAACGAGCACTTAGCCGTCGCCGAGATTGTATCAATTCGACATAATGCGGCACTCGTCAAATATCATCTGCGGCCGCAAGCCGCATCAGCCCAACCGCTGCCGCTGGCGGCCGGGCCGAAGTTACGCACGCAGCTGCACGTTCTCCGGGTCGTAGGGCGATTCGCGGACCACGGTCGCCGGATGCCGCTTGCCGAGGATCTCGATCTGCAGCTCGGTCCCGAGCGCCGAGAACGCCGGCTTGACGTATCCGATGGCGATGCTCTGGCCAACAATGTGCCCGTAGCCGCCAGCCGTCGCCCGGCCGATCATCTTGCCCTTGAGGTCAAACAGCGGCTCGTTGCCGGCCGGATCGGCGTCGGTGACGCCGTGCACCGTCAGCGTCACGAAGTGGTTGGGGACGCCCGCCTGCTGCTGCTTGAGCAGCGCCGCGCGACCGATGAACTCGCCCTTGTTCATGCGCACGAACCGGTCAAGTCCGGTCTCGAACGGCGTGTAATCGCGCGTCATGTCGCTGCCCCACATGCGGTAGGACTTCTCCAGGCGGAGCGATTCCATGGCCCGCATGCCTACCATGCCGATGCCGAATTCCTCGCCGGCTGCAAACAGCGCATCGAATAAGTGGTGGGCGTACTCGATCGGGAAGTGCAGTTCCCAGCCCAGGGACCCGACGAAGTTGACGCGCAGGGTGTAGACATCGACGGCGAGGCCTACTTCCAGCACCTGGCTGGACAGCCACGGGAACGAAGCGTTGTCGAGCGGCGCGTCGGTGAGCTTGGCCAGCACCTCGCGCGAGCGCGGACCGGCCAGCACAAAGCAGCCGCGGCTGGTGGTGATATTGCGCAGCGTCACCGAGCCGTCGGCCGGCAGGCGCTTTTGCAGGTAGTCGGCATCGTAGCGTTCGGCGGCGCCGGCGCTGACAACGTAGAAACTGCCGTCCGGCAATTTGGTGAGCGTAAATTCGGAGCGGATGCCGCCGCGCTCTGTCAGCGCGTGGCTGAGGGCGATGCGCCCGGTCTTGACGGGCACCTTGTTGGCCACCAGCGAATCGAGCCAGGCTTCGGCGCCTGGCCCGCCGACCAGGTGCTTCGTGAAGGGCGTCAGGTCAATGATGCCGACGCGCTCGCGCATCAGGCGGCACTCGTTGCCGACGTGCGGGAAATAATTGGAACGCCTAAAGCTCCATTGGTCCTTGCGCTCCACGCCCGGCGGCGCGAACCAGTTGGCACGCTCCCAGCCGTAGCGCTGACCCCAGACCGCGCCGAGCCTATCGAGCTTGTCGTACACCGGGCTGGTTTTGGCCGGGCGCCCCGCGGGCCGCTCCTCGTCGGGAAAATGGATCGTGAATACCTCGTGGTAAGTCTCTTCGTTTTTCTTCACCACGTAGCGCTTGCTGGTGTAGGGGCCGAACCGACGCGGATCGACCGCCAGCATGTCAATGCCCGGCTCCTGCTCGACGATCCATTCGGCCAGCTGCCAGCCGGATCCGCCGGCGGCGGTGATGCCGAAGCTGTGCCCCTCGTTGAGCCACACATTGGGCAGACCCCAGGCCGGGCCGACCAGCGGGCTGCCATCCGGCGTGTAGGAGATCGGACCGTTGACGACGTCCTTGATGCCGCAGCCATCGAGCGCCGGCACGCGACGCACGGCCGCCTCGACATGCGGCAACAGCCGGTCCAGATCGCCTTCGAACAGGCTCTTGCCGAACCACTCCGGCACGCCGTCGGCGAAGCGGGCAGGCGCGCCGTGCTCATAGGGCCCGAGAATCCAGCCGAGCCGCTCCTCGCGCAGGTAGTAGGACTTGTCGGACTCACGCAGCACCGCGAGCTCGGCGCCGCCGCCGGCGCGATAAGCCTTAAGCTGGGGGGATTCGTCAAACACAATGTATTGGTGCTCGACCGGGATCGCCGGGACGTTGAGGCCGAACATCCGGCCGGTCTGCCGGGCATAGTTGCCGGTCGCGCAGACGATATGCTCGGCGACGATGTCACCCTTGTTGGTGTGCACCTGCCACTCACCGGATGGCGTGCGGGTGACGCCCGTGACCTCGGTCTGCTCATTGATTTCAGCGCCGCCCTGGCGGGCGCCCTTGCGCAGCGCCATGGTCAGGTCAGCCGGCGCGATGTGTCCGTCGTCCGGATGATGCAGCGCGCCGACGATCTTCGGCGTGTCGCGCCCATTGCCCAGATCGATCAGCGGCCACAGCTTCGCGACCTGCGCGGGCGTGATGATTTCAAACGGCACGCCAATGGTGTTGGCCGTGCCGCAGTACTTTAAGTACTCGTCCATGCGCTGCGGATTGGTGGCCAGGCGCAGATTGCCGGTCACGTGAAAGCTCACGTCCTGGCCGGTCTCGGCCGGCAGCCGCTTGTATAAATCCACCGAGTACTTATGCAGCTGGCCGACCGTGTAGCTCATGTTAAAGAGCGGCAGGAGCCCGGCCGCATGCCAGGTCGAACCCGCGGTCAGCTCCGAGCGCTCCAGCAGCACGACATCTGACCAGCCTTTTTTGGTCAGGTGATACAACGTGCTGACGCCGACAACGCCGCCACCGATGACGACAACTCGAGCATGAGATTTCACGGCATGGTTCCCCTGGGTGTGGCAGCGCGCGAGGTCGAAAGTCGCGTGGTCAGCGATCCGGCGCTGCCTTCAGCGGCATCGGTGTACGCCAGCAGCGGGTAAGTCTAGCGACCGGCCCGCAGGGCTGGGCCTCCAATTGCGACAACACCTTGTGCAAATGCGTCAGGCGCGACGCTATGTTCTTGCGACCGGGATCGGCGCGGCCGCTGCGCTAATGGAAAATGACGGTGCGCTCGCCGTTCAGCAAAATCCGGTGCTCAAGGATCAGCCTGACCGCCGTGGTCAGCGCCCGGCGCTCGGATTCGCGGCCCCAGGCGGCCAGCATGTCCGGCGTGAAGCTGTGATCCACGCGCTCGACGATCTGCTCGATGATCGGGCCCTCGTCCAAATCCGGAGTGACAAAGTGCGCCGTCGCGCCGATCAGCTTGACGCCGCGCGCGTGGGCCTGATGGTAGGGCTTGGCGCCGACAAAACTCGGCAGAAACGAATGGTGGATGTTAATGACGCGGCCGTGCAATTTTCTGCAGGCGGCGTCGGAGAAAATCTGCATGTAGCGGGCCAGCACCACGAGCTCGGTCTGCGTGCGCTCAATCAGCTCTACCAGGCGCGCTTCCTGCGCGGCCTTGGTATCCGGCGTGATCGGCATATGGTGGAAGGGAATCGAATTAGCATCGGCGACACGTTTGAGCGTCGGGTGATTCGAGACGATAGCCGGAATGTCCATCTTCAGTTCACCAGTGCGCTGGCGATAGACCAGGTCCTCGAGGCAATGATCCAGGTGCGAGACCATGATCATCACCTTGGGGCGAACGGCGGTATCGTGAATGGCCCAGTTCATGCCTTCGGCGCTCGCCAGTGCGGCGAACTGATTGCGCAGCCGCCCGAGGTCGAAGTTCTCGTCCTGCACCGGGCAAAACATCACGCGCACAAAGAACCGACCGCTGAGCGTGTCGTCAAACTGGTGCATCTCCATGATGTACAGGCGCTGCGCAGCCAGAAAGTTGCAGACCGCCGCGGTGGTGCCAAGGCGGCTCGCGCAGCTGGCGGTCAGTACATAAGGGTGGTCGGTTGCAAACTGCATTAACGGGCATCCTGTAGGCGATCGCTGGCCCCGGGCGATGCGCGGCAGCGGTTCGGCCATAGTTTAAGGGCGGGCCCGACCGATGCTTGTCGCCAGGCGACGGCGCCCGGCGCGCCCGCGACCGGCGCACCCGGCGTTGTCGGATCCTGCGGGCGCAGTGCTGTCCGTGTAAGCTTCGGCGGTACCCGTCGGGAGCGCAGGCGCTATGGAGTTACCGATATGAATGCGGCCAACCTTCGCGACACGCTCGCAGCCTTGCAGGAGCAGCTGCGTCGCGCACCGGCGCTGGATGACGAGGCCCGCGTAGCGCTGCGAAGCATCACCGCCGACATCACCCGCCTGCTCGACAGCCCGGCCGGCAGCGCCGCGGTCGATGCGGCGCAGGCACACCGGCTCGAGAGTTTTGCGGTCAGGTTCGAGGCCGGACACCCAGGACTCGCAGCGAGCCTGCGCGAGGTCGTAGACCTGCTGGGTAAAGCCGGCGTTTAAGGCGGCGGCGCGGCGCTCACCCCTCGCGCGTCCATCACCCGGGCGCCACCGTCAGCTGCGGATCAATGGTTTCGGCCCACGCCAGCATGCCGCCTTCGAGATTCGCCGCGTGCTGCATTCCAGCCCGCAGCGCCATGCTGCCGGCAGCGGCGCTGCGTCTGCCGCTGCGGCAGATGAATACCACGGCGCGGTCGCCGGTGAGCTCGGGCAGGCGCTGCGCCAGTTCGCCGAGCGGAATGTTGCGGGCGTTGTGCAGGTGCCCGACGCTGAATTCCCGCGGCTCACGCACATCGATCAACAAAGGTCCGGCCTCTCCCTCAGCCGCGGCCTGGCGCAATAGGTCCCGCAGCTGCAGCGCTGTAACCGGCGCCGCCGACAGGGCATCCTGGCCGGGGCGGCTGATCGACGGCTTATCGCCGCATACGGCGCAATCGGTGCGGCGCGCAAAGCCAAATTCGCGGTAGCGCATTTCCAGCGCATCGTAGGTCAGCAACCGCCCGAGCAGCGGCTCGCCAATACCGAGCAGCAGCTTGATGGCCTCGGTCGCCTGGATGGTGCCCATCACGCCCGGCAGCACGCCGAGCACACCGGCCTCGGCGCAGTTGGGAACCAGGTCATCCGCGGCGTGCGGAAACAGGCAGCGATAACAGGGGCCTTTGCCGGGCACGTAGCTCATGGCCTGGCCTTCGAAGCGGTGGATCGCGGCTGATACCAGCATCTTGCCGAAAATCACACAGCTGTCGTTGACCAGGTAACGGATAGCCAGCCGGTCGCTCCCGTCGACCACCAGATCGTACGGGCTGATGAGTTCACTGGCGTTGGCCGCGGTCAGTTCGACCGCGTGGCTAATGACCTCGATCAGCGGATTGAGTGCGAGTAGCCGCGCGCGTCCGACAGTGGCCTTGAGTTCGCCAACCTGGCTGCTGTCGAACAGCAACTGCCGCTGCAGGTTCGACAGTTCGACGCGATCAAAATCCAGCAGACCGAGCGTGCCGATGCCGGCGGCGGCGAGGTACATGGCGGCAGGCGAGCCGAGCCCGCCGGCGCCGACGACCAGTACCCGCGCCGCGCGCAGTCGCTCCTGGCCCGCGTTGCCGATCTGCTCGAGCAGCAGGTGCCGGCTGTAGCGCGCTTGCTCGGCGGCCGAAAGCGGCACGTCAGCCACCGCTCAGCGCGCACAACACGTGCACCTGGTCCGTATCGCGCAAGCCGTGATCGAGTTGGCAAGCCTGATCTTGGTTGACGAAGATGCGCATGTGCGGGCGGATGCGCTGTTGCTCGTCAATGAAGCGGAACCGGATGCCGGGGAACTGCCGGTCCAGATCCTCGAGTACCTCAGCCAGCGTGTGGCCGGTCGCGCGCACCGTGCCGGCACCATGCGTGTAGGAGCGCAGCGGGCCCGGGATCCTTACCACTAGCGGCATGCCGGCGCCCTCGTTTCAGGCCGCGTAACTGACCGAGTAAATCTCCGGCAGCTGCCGGGCCAGGCACCGCCAGCGCCTGCCTTCATCGGCACTGGCCCACAGCTCGCCGCCGGTGGTGCCGAAATAAACGCCCGCTCGTTCAGCCTGGTCTGCGCACATCGCCTGGCGCAGCACGGTAAACCACGCCTGCGACCTGGGCAGTCCGGCATCCAGGCGGTGCCAGCTGCGACCCGCGTCGCGGGTGCAGTACACGGCTGGCCGGCCGCCGATGCAGGTACGTGGCCAAACCTTGGAGCCGTCCATCGGGAACACCCAGACAGTATCCGGGTCGCGCGGATGGGCGGTGACCGGAAAGCCGATGTCGCCGATGCGTCGCGGCATCGCATCACCGATGCGCAGCCAGCGTCGCGCGGGCCGGTCGAGCCGGTACAGGCCGCAGTGGTTTTGCTGGTAGAGGCGATCAGGCCGGGCCGGATGCAGCACAACGCAGTGCGGATCATGACCGAACGGCGTATCGGCGCTGGGGAGAAAATCGGCCGCAACGCCTTCATTGAGCGGCGCCCAGTCGGCGCCACCGTCGGTGGATTCGAATACGCCGCCAATCGAGATGCCCAGATACAAGTGCGCCGCATCGCGCGGATCGACAAGAATCGAGTGCAGGAATTCGCCGTCCGGAGTGCCGTTGCCGGGAGCCCACTGCGGCCGCATGGGATGATCGTTGAACCCGGCAACCGGTACCCAGTGCTCACCGCCGTCCTTAGAGCGGAACAGGCCGGCCGGCGCGGTGCCGGCATACCAGGTGCCGGTCTCGCTCGGGTGGCCCGGGCTCAGCCAGAAAGTGCGCGCGACCGCCCGCGGTGGCTCCCCGGCCGCCGCGCGGCGAAAGGCCGGCGGTGATTTGGCTTCCTGCCAGCTGCGGCCGCGGTTGTCCGACCAGTAGATGGTCGGGCCGAGGTGCCCGGTCTTGGCCGCCATCAGCAGTCGCCGCGGTTCACGCGGATCCTGCACGATGTGGTGCACGATGTGCCCGAGAAACTGCGGGCCCGCGAGTTTCCAGCTACGTCGCCGCGCGTCGCTGCGAAGTACAAACGCGCCTTTGCGCGTGCCGATCCACAATGCGCCAGCCATAGCGGTTACCAGCATCGGCAAGGGCCGCACCCGCGTCAAGTCGGGCCCCGGCCAGCCGTGGCCATCGGCTCCGGCGCTTCAGGACAGCAGCGCGCGGGCCTCGCTGAACTGCAGATCGGCCAGATGGGCGTAGAGCCCGCCGGCGCGGACCAGCTCGGCGTGCGTGCCCTCGGCGACAATCGCGCCGTGATTCAAGACCACGATGCGCTTCAGGCGCTGAATCGTCGCCAGCCGGTGGGCTATGACCAGCGTCGTGCGGGCCCGCTGGCCGCCGCGGGTCATCAGGTTGTTCAGTCCGATCTGCACCAGCCGCTCATTTTCCGCATCGAGCGCGCTCGTGGCCTCATCGAGCAGCAATACCGGCGCATCGCGCAGGATCGCGCGGGCGATGGCGATGCGCTGGCGCTGCCCTACCGATAAGGTAACGCCACGCTCGCCAAGCTGCGTGTCAAAGCCCTCCGGCAGCCGGCGGATGAACTCCTCAGCCGCCGCGGCCTCGGCGGCGGCGCGTACCGCCGCATCGTCGGCGCCGGGCCGGCCGTAGCGGATATTGTCGGCAATGGAGCCGGCGAACATCACTGGTTCCTGCGCCACCAGCGCCAGGTGCTGGCGCAGCTCCTGCGGCGTCAGGCTGGCGATGTCGGTGCCGTCCATCCGGATGATCCCGGCTTGCGGCGAGTAAAAGCGCAGCAGCAGCTGAAAAACCGTGGACTTGCCCGCGCCGGACGGCCCGACCAGCGCGACGGATTCGCCGGCGCCTATGCGCAGCGAGAAATTTTGCAGCGCGGCGTGATCGGGCCGTGACGGATAACTGAACCCGACCGCCTCGAACTGCACTTCCCCGGCCACGGTTGCGGGCAGATGGAGCGGCTGAGCGGGGCTGGCAATCGCCGGTTCAGTGGCGAGAATCTCCATCAGCCGTTCCGTGGCGCCCGCAGCGCGTTGCACTTCGCCCCACAGCTCGCTGAGCGCACCGACGGAGCCTGCCAGCCATACGGCATACAAAATAAACTGGATCAGCTGCCCGGCGGTCATGCGCTTGGACACCACATCGAGGGCGCCGACCCACAGCACGCCGACAATACAGACGCCAACCATGAAGAACACAATCGCCGTCATCTGCGCGCGCACGCGTGTGCGGCGGATGCCGGCATCGAATGCGTCCTCAATGGTCGCATCGAAGCGCGCCCGGTCGGCAGTTTCGTGGGTGTAGGCCTGCACGGTCTGAATGGCGTTGATCGTTTCGCCGGCGAAGGCCGAGGTGTCGGCGACCCGGTCCTGCGCCGAGCGCGACAGGCCGCGCACGCGCCGGCCCATCGACAGGATCAATACCAGCACCACCGGCACACCGACAAAGGCCAGTGCCGTAAGCTTGGGGCTGGTCACCGCCATCATGATCAGCGCGCCGATCGCGAGGACGATGCTGCGCAGCGCGAAGGACAGCGAGGAGCCGACCACGGTCTGTACCAGCGTCGTGTCGGCAGTCAGCCTTGATAGCACTTCACCGGTGCGCGTCGTTTCGAAGAACACCGGCGACAGCGACAGTACATGACTGAACACTTTGGCGCGCACGTCGGCTACGACGCGCTCGCCGATCCATGTCACCAGATAAAAGCGGGTCGCCGACGCGAGTCCAATCAACGCCGCGACCGCCAGTAGCCCGAGGAAATAGCGACCCATCCGCGAGGTGTCGGGCGTCGAAAATCCATGATCAATGACCAGGCGGACCGCGTTCGGCAGCACCAGCGTTGCGGCCGCAGCCACCATCAGGGCCAGCCCCGCAAGTACGAACGTTGTCTTGTAGGGCGCCAGAAACGGCCGCAATGCCGCTAGCGGCGCGAGCTTGCGCGCCGCGGGGCGGCGCCGGGCGGCTTCCCGCAGTTCAGAATCGTTGGGTGGGGGCGTCATGGCAGAACCCCAGACTCTAGCCGCCGCCGCGCCAATAAGCACCCGCAGGTCAAGGGCGTGCTCAAAAGATAGAAAGGCTCGCCGGCGGCGCGGTGGCCACCAGACGGGCAAGGCCAAGCGCCAGCAGCAACACGATCAGCAGCGCCAGCCAGATGCGCGAGCTATTGATGGCATCCCCGGGCCGCAGCCACTGTGCCGGCTTCTTGCCGGAGATCATGGGCCCGATCAGCTCCTCATGACGTAGCCAGCGGTGACCGAGAACTGCCAGCACGTGCAGGCCGACCGCGATCTCCAGCACCTGAAACAGCCGCTGATGCCAGCCGCTCAGCTGATCGCTCAGTGCCCCAGAGACATAGCCGTACAGTGGGCCGGTATTGGCTATCTGATCGTTCGCAAACAGACCGCTGAGGGCGATGCCAAGCAGCAACAGCAGCAGCACCACCACCATGTACGCGCCGAGTGGATTGTGCCCGGCATAGCGCGCGGTCGTGCCGTCGCGCCAGGACCACAGGTAGCGCCAGGTGCTGGCGGGCGAGCGTACGAAACTTGCAAAGCGCGCGTGACGGGTGCCGACCACGCCCCACACGATGCGCGCGGCAACCAGCACCAGCACCACATAGCCGCACCAGACATGAACGGCATACCAGGCCAGGCCGAGCCGGTGCGTGATATACGCGCCGAGCACTGCCGCGAGCAGCGCCCAGTGGCCGATGCGCACCGGCAGGTCCCAGACCAACTTGGCGTCGCCCGGCGGATCGGCCTGCAGGCGATCCGGCGCGCGCTCGGCACCGGACGGCAAGTTCAAGGCTTTAAGTCCCGCCGCTCAGCGGGACCGGAAATCATCGTGACAGTCATCGCAGGTGCCGCCGACCGCCTGGACCGCGTGCAGGAAGTTGTCCGGCTGCGTCGCGTCCGCCTTAAGCAGTTTTGCCAGCGCTTCGGCGCGGGTGACCAGGTCCTTGGCGTGCCCGTCAAAGCCGGCCCGATTAGTCCAGATCTGCAACCTGGCTCTGCTCTTTTCGTCTTTGGTGATTTCGACGAAGCCGTCCGGAACCATCGCGGCTAACATCGCCACGCGGTCGGCGCGCAGCTGCGCGGTGGCCGGGTCGAAAGCAATCTTGCCGGTCGCCATGCCCACCAGCGGCGCAAAATTGCTGCGCATGATGATCATCACGGCCTGGCGGTACTCGACCATCTGGCGCGCCGCGGAAGGTCCGCTCTCCGGTGCTGGTGCAGGGGCCGGCGCCGCGGCCGGAGGCGGCGCAGTCGGGGCCGTGTTGCCGGCGGCGGCCGGCAGCGTCGTCACCAGTGCCCAAGCGGCGGCCAGCGGCAGGCAAAGGGCGCCCAAAGCTCGCAACGAACGCTTGATCATCAGCACGCTCCTTGGGGGTAATTGCTCCGCCACCGCTCGTGGGCTGCGGCTCGGCGGTGCGCGAACGCTAGCATAACAACGCTGCTTGGGCCCCACCACGGCGCTGCGCCGGGTTCAAGGGCTGTCGGGACCTAGGTAATCGCAGCCGCTGGTGCAGGTCTCGTGGATCAGCAGTCGCGACAGGGCGGGGAGTCGGGGCTTGAGCCGGCCCCAGATCCAAACAGCCAACTGCTCGCTGGTCGGGTTCTCAAGCCCAGCAATGTCGTTCAGGCACTGGTGATCAAGCGCCTCAATAACCGGCCCGGCCGCGGACTGTATATCGGCGAAATCACAAACCCAGCCTGTCTGCGGATCGAGCGGGCCACTGACATAGACCGTAATGCGGAAGGAATGGCCGTGGAGCCGGGCGCATTTGTGGCCAGGCGGCACGTTGGGCAGGCGGTGCGCCGCCTCGATCCGGAAGTCCTTAAATATAACCATGGATTCAAGGTATCTTACCCGGCCTGACGAGCTTCGCACCCCCGACAAAGGACACCATCATGACGATTTCGATGTACCAGGCTTCCGTGCCCATTTTTCAACGGATGATCAAGAATCTCGACGGCATACTCGACAAGGCATCCGCCTGGGCGGCGACGCGCAAGATCGAACCGCAGGTGCTATTGCAGGCGCGACTCGCGCCGGACATGTTTGCGCTGGTACGGCAGGTACAGATCGTCACTGACAACGCCAAAGGCGCAACGGCGCGACTGGCCGGGGTGAAGCCGCCGGTGTTCGAAGACACGGAAACGAGCTTTGCCGAGCTGAAGACGCGGCTGCACAAAACGCTGACGTTTCTGGACAGCCTCAAGCCGGCGCAGATCGATGGCTCCGAGGCGCGCGACATTGTCCTCAAGCTCGGCCCGCGCGAGGTTCAGTTCAAGGGACTGGATTACCTGGTCGGCTTTGCGATTCCGAACACCTTCTTTCACTACGCAATGAGCTACGCCATCCTGCGGCACAACGGGCTGGATCTGGGCAAGCCCGATTTTCTCGGGCCGAACTGAACTCCTGGCCTGAGCGGCGGCTGGGCGGTGCGGTGACGCTGCCCTTCAGCTGCGATTCAGGTTCACTGCTGTACCTTGGCGCCCCGCTGGCGCCTCGGTGCAGTCGCCGCGCGGCAGCGGGCCGGCCCGATTAAGCGGCGGCCCGGCGCCTGATACTGCATCCCAATCGTGCGGGTAGAATCGCGGTGATGGCCAGCAGACTATGGATTGTCGGTCTCGTGCTTGCGCTGCTGGCCTGGTTTGCACCGCTCGGCGCCTATGCGCTTTACAACCCTGACGAAGGCCGCTATGCGGAAATCCCCCGTGAGATGGTCGCCTCGGGCGATTGGGTGACGCCACGGCTTGACGCCATCAAGTATTTTGAAAAGCCACCGCTCCAGTACTGGGCGACCGCCAGCGCCTTTGAAATCTTTGGCGAGCATGAATGGACTACGCGCCTGTGGGGCGCGCTGTGCGGCGCTGCGGGCATCGGGCTGGCCGGCTGGCTCGCGCGGCGACTGTACGGGCCGCTGGCCGGGGCGCTGGCCGCAGCACTGCTCGGTGGCTCGTTGCTGTACGCCGGACTCGGGCATCTGGCGACGCTCGACATGGGCCTGTGCTTTGCGCTGCAGCTGGCTATGACGGGCCTCGCGTTGCTGGCCGCGCCGGTGGGCGCTGGCGGCGCGCCCCGAGCCGGCCCGTGGCTGCTGGCTGCGGGCGTCGCAGGCGCCTTTCTGGCCAAGGGCCTGATCGGTCTGCTGATTCCGGGCGTCGTGGCGCTGCTTTACATGATGATTCGCCGGGACTGGCGCCTGCTGCTGCGCGCCAAGCCCTGGTGGTCGGTGCTGGCGCTCGCGGTGCTGGCGGCGCCGTGGGTGCTGCTGGTATCGGATCGCAATCCGGAGTTTGCTCATTTCTTTTTCATCCATGAGCACTTTCAGCGCTACCTGAGCACGATTCACGATCGCTACGAGCCACCGTGGTTTTTCGTGCCGATACTGGTTGCCGGTTTTCTTCCCTTCAGCACCTTGCTGCCGGCCATCGGTGCCGATGCCTGGCGCCGTGGCCGGCAGGGCGAGAGCGAGGGCGCGACGTGGATGCTCGCACTGTGGGCGGTGTTCGTATTGGTGTTCTTCAGCGCCTCGCAGTCCAAGCTGATCCCGTACATCCTGCCGATGCTGCCGGCACTGGCGGTGCTCGGCGGGCGTACGCTCGCGGCGCTGCCAGCGGCGCGCGTGAACCGCCACCTGCTGCTCGCAGGTTGCATCTGGGTGTCGCTGGCGTTGCTGGCGCTGATCCTGCGGCAGGCGCCTGGCCTGGTCGCGCGGCTTGAGCCGGGCTCGGAGCCGGCGCTCGCGGGGCTCGCGGCAGCGTTTCTGGCCGGTGGCCTGCTCACCTTTGCGGGCGTGTGGCTGGGGGCGCGTCGCGGCATCGCCGTTGCGGTCATGCTGAGCGGTTTAGGTACGCTGGTGCTGCTCGCCGGTTCGCTGATCGCTGCGCAACAGCTGCCGCGCATGCAGCGCACCAGCGCGCTCATCGATCAACTCCGCCCGGCCATCGATGCGGGCACCCGGCTGTATTGCGTCGGCGATTACGAGCAATCGATTCCGTTTTATCTGCGCCGCCCGTGCACGCTGGTACGCTATCGCGGCGAGCTCGATTTTGGTTTGCAACAGGAGCCGCAGCGCTGGCTGGCCGATCTGCCGCAGTTCGCGGCGGTTTGGCGCACGGACCACGATGCGCTGGCGCTGCTCACGCCGGCGGACTTTTCCAAGCTTGCGGCCATGGGCGCACCGATGCGCGTGATATACACTTCGACTTCCATGGTCGCGGTGTCAGCCGAATGAAAGGCGTGGAACTGGGGCTGGTGCTGACCGGCGTGCTGCTCAATGCGGCCGCCCAGCTGCTGCTCAAGGCCGGCGCCCGCACACTCACGGGGCTGTCGTTCACGCTCGGCAACACGGCGCTGATCGCCGAGCGGGCGATCCTCAGCGTGCCGATCCTCTGTGGACTGCTGTTGTACGCGATCAGCGTGGTGGTGTGGATCCTGGCGCTGTCGCGCGTGCAGGTCAGCATTGCCTACCCGATGCTCTCGGTCGGCTACGTCGTCAATGCCGTGGCGGCGTGGTACCTGTTTGGCGAAAACCTCGGCCCGGCCCGGATTGCCGGCATCGGCATCATCATTGTCGGCGTCTGGCTGGTCGCGCGCAGCTAAAGCAGTAACCGACCATGAACGCCCCGTACCTGCCGTTTACGCGCCCGAGCATCGATGAGCCGACCATCGCCGCCGTGGCCGACGTGCTGCGCTCCGGCTGGATCACCAGCGGACCCAAAGTGCGCGAATTTGAGGCGCAGCTGTCGAAGCTATTTTCCGGCCGGCCGGTGCGCGTGATGAACTCGGCCACCGCGGCGCTCGAAGTGGCGCTCGCCATCGCCGGCATCGGCGCCGGCGATGAAGTCATCACGACGCCATTGTCCTGGGTCGCCACCGCCAATGTCGTGCTGCGCGCCGGCGCGAGGCCCGTGTTCGTCGATATTGATCCGCAGACCCGCAATATCGACCTGCAGCAGGTCAGCAGCGCGATCACCGAGCGCACGCGGGCGATTCTGCCGGTGGATCTGGCGGGGCTCCCGGTCGACCGCGACTGGCTTTACGGCATCGCGCAGCGCCGCGGGCTGCGCGTGATCGAGGATGCCGCGCAATCGATGGGCGCAAACTGGGGCGGGAGGCAGATCGGCAGCTTCGGCGACCTGGTGTCGATCAGCTTCCACGCCAACAAGAACCTGACGACTGCCGAAGGCGGCTGCCTGGTGATGAATAACGACGCCGAGGCGCGCCTGTGCGAGCTGCATCGCCTGCAGGGCGTGGAGCGCTTTGCCGACGGCGGCATGGACGCGACGCTGGCCGGCGGCAAATTCAATCTGACTGACATCGCCGCCGCCATCGGGCTCGGCCAGCTGCCGCACCTGCAGGCTTTTACCGCGCGGCGCCATGCGCTGGTGCGGCTGTATTTTGCGCACTTTGACCGCGCCGCCGGCTGCGTGCTGCCGGTGGCCGACTTCAAGCACAGCAACTGGCACATGTTTCAGGTGCTGTTGCCCGAGGATATTGAGCGCGGTGCATTCATAGCGCGGATGCACGAACTCGGCTTCGGCGTCGGCGTGCATTATCCGGCGATGCACCTGTTCACGCTGTTTAGGCGCCTGGGATTCAAGGACGGGGATTTTCCGCAAGCCGAACGCGTCGGCCGCGGCCTGGTGACGCTGCCGCTGTTTCCCGCGATGCATGACGAGGATGTGGCGCGGGTCTGCGCCGCCGTCACCGCTGTCATCCACCAATTGCGGAGCCGATCCTAATGAGTGCCGCGCCAGCTCCCGAGATTTCAGTGGTCATCCCGGTGTACAACGAGCAGGCCGTGCTGCCGGCGCTGTTTGCGCGACTGTACCCGGCGCTCGATGCGCTTAAGCGCAGCTACGAGATCATCTTTGTCAACGACGGCAGCCGCGACGGTTCCGTGCCGCTGTTGCGTCAGCAGTTTGAGCTGCGATCCGACGTCACGCGGGTCATCCTGTTCGCGGCCAATTTCGGCCAGCACCGGGCGATCCTCGCCGGCTTCGAGCACAGCCGCGGTCGCTACCTGATCACGCTCGATGCCGACCTGCAGAACCCGCCCGAGGAGATCGGCCGGGTGGTCGCCGAACTCGATGCCGGCCACGACTATGTGGGCACGATCCGCGAGCAGCGCCAGGATTCGGCCTGGCGCCGTTATGCCTCGCGCCTCATCAACGTGCTGCGCGAGCGCACCACCAAAGTGCGCATCACCGATCACGGCAGCATGTTTCGCGGCTACGCGCGCCAGGTGGTTGATGCGATCAATGCCTGCGGCGAGAACAACACTTTCGTGCCGGCGCTGGCCTACACATTTTCCGGCAACCCGTCAGAAATCCGTGTCAGTCATGAAGAGCGGGCCGCCGGCGTGTCGAAATATTCCTTCCTGCGGCTGCTGAAGCTGAATTTTGACCTGATGACCGGCTTCTCGACCGTGCCGCTGCAGATATTCAGCGCGTTCGGCTTTCTGGTGTCGCTGTTTGCCGGGCTAATGGTGGTCATTCTGGTCGCGGACCGGTTGCTGCACGGCCCGGACGTGCAGGGCGTGTTCACGCTGTTTGCGATTGCGTTTTTCCTGATCGGCGTGGCGCTTGCCGGACTCGGGCTGCTGGGCGAATACATCGGGCGGATCTACGAAGAAGTGCGGCGCCGGCCGCGGTACATCGTCGGCGCCGTGCTCGAGCGGCGCCCGGATCAGCCGTGACCCGGGCGGTTGTTTTCGCCTACCACGATGTCGGGGTACGGTGCCTGCGCGTGTTGCTCGCCCACGGCGTGGACGTCTCGCTGGTGGTTTCGCACGAGGATCAGCCGGGCGAGCAGATCTGGTTTGACAGTGTCGCGAGGCACGCACGCTGGCATGGGCTGCCGCTGATTCTGCCGTCGGCGCCGAACACCGCGGCGGTCATTGACCAGGTGCGCGCGGCGCGGCCGGATTTCCTGTTCTCCTTTTATTATCGTCATCTGCTCGGCGCCGAGCTGCTGCAGGCGCCGTTGCGCGGCGCTTACAACATGCACGGATCGCTCCTGCCCAAGTACCGCGGCCGCGTGCCGGTCAATTGGGCTGTTTTGCATGGCGAGACCGAAACCGGCGCGACACTGCACGCGATGACGACCAAAGCGGACGCCGGTGGCATTGTCGGACGCCAGGCGGTGCCGGTGCTGCCAGACGACACGGCCGTTGAGGTGTTCCGCAAGGTGACCGTGGCCGCGGAGCTGCTGCTTGACCGGTGCCTGCCGGGACTGCTCGCCGGCACGGTACTGCTCGAAGCCCAGGACCTGAGCCAGGGCAGCTATTTCGGCCGCCGGACGGCGCGCGACGGCGCAATTGACTGGCAACTCGGGTTCCGGGCCGTGCACAATCTGGTCCGCGCCGTTGCGCCGCCCTATCCGGGCGCCTATGCGCTCGCCGGACCGCATCGGTTGCGTGTGCTGCGCACCCTGCCGGTGCCCGGCCCGGGCGCGGCGAGGCCGGTGCTGTGCTGGCGCGATCATGCGGTGCTGGCGCTGTGCCACGACGGCGCGCTGAAGGTGCTGGAAATGGAACTCGGCGGCGAGATGATGGACGCGGCCCAATTTCTCGCGCGCTTCGGCACGGACGCGCTGCCGCTCAGCAACGGCGCGGCCTGACGGACCTTGGAACCTATCGAAGCGGGATTCACATGACCAAAGTACTGATTCTTGGCGTCAACGGCTTTATTGGCCACCACCTGTCGGCCCGGGTTCTCAAGGAGACGGACTGGCAGGTATTCGGCATGGATATGAATGCCGACAAATTGGGGCCGTTGCTGGATAACCCGCGCTTCAAGTTCTTTGAAGGCGACATCACGATCAATCGCGAATGGATCGAGTACCACGTGCGCAAGTGCGACGTGGTGCTGCCGCTGGTGGCCATCGCCACGCCGGCCACTTACGTCAAGGAACCGCTGCGCGTCTTTGAACTGGACTTCGAGGCCAACCTGCACATCGTCCGGCTGTGCGTCAAGCACCGCAAGCGCGTGCTGTTCCCGTCAACTTCTGAAGTTTACGGCATGTGCCGCGACGCGGAATTCGATCCGTACAGCTCGGAGCTGGTCTACGGGCCGATCGAGAAGCAGCGCTGGATCTACGCCTGCTCCAAGCAGCTGCTGGATCGGGTCATCTGGGCCTACGGCTCTGACAATAAGCTCGACTTCACGCTGTTTCGGCCGTTCAACTGGATCGGCTCGGGCCTCGACAACATGCACGCGGCCAAGGAAGGCAGCTCGCGGGTCATCACCCAGTTTCTTGGCCACATGGCGCGCGGCGAGCCGGTGCGGCTGGTGGACGGCGGTGCGCAGCGGCGCTGTTTCACTGGCATCGCCGACGGCATCGATGCGCTGATGAAGATCATCGCCAATCCCGGCGGCGTCGCCAGCCGCAAGATCTACAACATCGGCAATCCTGCCAATAATTTCTCGGTGCGCGAACTGGCCGAGCAGATGCTCAAGCTCGCGGCCGAGTACCCCGAATACCGCGCCAATGCCGCCAAGGTCAAGCTGGTCGAGACGACGTCGGGCGAGTACTACGGCCAGGGCTATCAGGACGTATCCAACCGCGTGCCGAAGATCGACAACACGCGCGCTGAGCTCGGCTGGGAGCCGCGCGTGACCATGCGCGATGCGCTCAAGCAGATCTTCGAGGCCTATCGCAGCCAGATCGCCATGGCCTCGCACCTGCTCGATTAGCCGTTCTGGAGATCCGGAGCAGGTGCGGCTCGCGCTGAAAGTCGACGTCGATACGCTGCGCGGCACCCGCTGCGGCGTGCCGGCGCTGCTTGCCGCCTTGGGCGAGGCCGGTGCGGGGGCCACGTTCCTCTTCAGTCTCGGACCGGATCACACCGGACGGGTGATCCGCAGGGTGTTTCGCCCGGGATTTCTCGGCAAGCAGATGCGCACTTCGGCGCTGGCTACTTACGGATTCAAGACGCTGCTGTACGGCACCTTGCTGCCGGGGCCCGACATCAGCCGGCACGCCGGCGCGGTCATGCGACAGGTGCGCGACGCCGGCTTCGAGGTCGGCATTCATTGCTTTGATCACGTCACCTGGCAGGATTTCGTCACCCGCCGCGGCCCCGAGTGGACCGCGCGGCAGATCGATCTGGCCGTTGAGCGCTTCGAAGCGGTGTTCGCCGAACGGCCGCGGGTTCACGGTGCCGCCGGCTGGCAGATGAATGAGGCGGCGCTGCGGCACGAGGAGCAATTAGGCTTTGCCTACGCTTCCGACACCCGCGGACAGTTCCCGTTCGTGCCGCTGATCGCCGGCCGGCGCAGCCGCTGTCCGCAGCTGCCGACTACGCTGCCGACCCTGGATGAGCTGATCGGCGTCGACGGCGCGACGCCCGAGAATGTGCACGAGGTGCTGCTGCGGCTGACGCGCGTGCCGCCGGCCCACGGGCACGTGTTCACGCTGCACGCGGAACTTGAGGGCATGGCGCTGCTGCCGGTGCTGCGCCGGTTGCTCGCCGGCTGGCGCGCCCAGGGTTATGAGCTGGTGTCGATGGCGAGCGTGCATGCGGCGCTCGATGTCGCGCAGCTGCCTGCCTGCGAGGTGGTGGCGGGCACCGTGCCCGGACGCAGCGGCGAATTGGCCTGCCAGCAGTCCGCGCACTGAACCGGGAGCTGGCCGCGCCGGCGAATGGCCAACGGAGGAAAGACGATGAAATACCTGCACACCATGGTTCGCGTCACGGACGTGGACGCCTCACTGCGTTTCTTCTGTGATGCGCTTGGTCTTGAGCTCGTCTCACGCAAGGACTACCCGCAGGGGCGCTTCACCTTATTGTTTCTGTCGGCACCAGGTGATCCGGCGGCACAGGTGGAACTGACGCATAACTGGGACCCGGAAACTTACAGCGGCGGCCGCAATTTCGGACACCTGGCCTACGAGGTTGAAAACATCTACGCCACCTGCCGGCGCCTTGCGGAT
>Ga0181537_10001347_pt1 | contig 22706 bp, 22 predicted proteins | sample PEATcosm2014_Bin_39_FD_119765 | JGI IMG/M metagenome (GOLD analysis project Ga0181537, IMG submission 119765) | Peatland microbial communities from MTU Mesocosm Facility, Houghton, MI, USA - PEATcosm2014_Bin23_10_metaG | ecosystem: Environmental > Terrestrial > Soil > Wetlands > Peat | place... | reverse complement strand
CGACACCGCAGCATTTTCAGTGGGCTGGACTTGTCTTCCCATTTATTATTTCCGTTATTGCGACTTACTGTTTATGGTTTTGGAGATGACACGTTGTTGGCCTAACAAGTCGCCGGAGCCAACGGCTTTTGGCGCTGTCAGTGCGTTCGAGAACGTGAGGGTTTGCATAGGTTTGGTTCAGCCGTGGCTCAGCTTTTTTCGTTAGGCCACATCGAGTTTTTGACTTTTGCCAAGCCGTCATTCGTTGCGGCGGTTTAATTGGTTCGCAGATTTAGATTTGGAAGTGATCGGCAGTTAGATTAGTTTCGGCTCGCGCTGGTTTTGCGCCGCGAGCCAGTTTTGTGCTTTTGGATTTATGAGCGCTTTGATTCGCCATGATTTATTTAGAGTTGGGACGTTGATGTGGCCTAACAAGTCGCCGGAGCCAACCGCCGTTGGCTCTTGTCGTTCCGCTGTCGCGGTTCACGTCGCGAGTCGGCGGTGGCTCAGCTTTTTTCGTTAGGCCACCATGCCACACTTTATTCCAAGACGTTTTGTTGTTTTGAGGACAGTTGCGAACGCGGTGCTTATTATTCTGGCATTTGCTCTGGTGGTTCCGAACTGCATCGTGCCAGCAAACGGGACGACAGCGCAGCATTTTCAGTGGGCTGGACTTGTCTTCCCATTTATTGTTTCCGTTATTGCGACTTACTGTTTATGGTTTTGGAGATGACGCGTTGTTGGCCTAACCAGTCGCCGGAGCCAACCGCCGTGGCCGCTGCGGTTGCAAGCCACGCCGCGAGTCGGCGGTGGCTCAGCTTTTTTCGTTAGGCGACTTACACGCGTATGCACCAACTGATTGACCTTCTCAAGCAAGCGAGCGCGATTTTGGAACCATTCACGCGGAATGTCAGAGCGGGCACGCGTGTATATGACGGCACTCGTTACGCGCCAGCGTCTCCGCAGTCGCCCGAACCTTATGCGCTGGCTTGGTGGTCGTCTTTTCAGACTACCATTGCTTTGCTCGATGGTTTGGAGACACTCAAGCCGAGTCAGCTAGATTATTTGCGTCATTCGCTTTGTGGCGGCATGGGCAGCTTTGGCGATTTTTCACTCGACGAGGCTCGCTTGGGAGCGAGTGCTACAAAAGCAAACCGAGAGCTGAACCGAATCCGAGCATCATTATATGACACGCTCAAACGTTTCGACGCCAAAGTCGCCTAACAAGTCGCCGGAGCCAACCGCCGTTGGCGCTGTCAGTTCCGCTGTCGCGGTTCACGTCGCGAGTCGGCGGTGGCTCAGCTTTTTTCGTTAGGCAGCATTGACACCATCGAAAATATGAAATCACTACTTCGCATTATTATCGGCGTGCTGGTTGGCATTGCCGTTTTTATCGGCATCGCATTTGTCCTTGGATTGATTTTCAGGCATTTCCACGTTTCGTTCGCCAAGGCCGATTACATGGGACTATGTGCTGACAACGCAATTTCTATCGGATTGGGTGTTGCCATGATTTTTGTTGTTCCGTGGCAGATAAGGCGCAAGTTGGCATCAGCCCAGTTGAGCGAAGAGAAGACGAAGAAGGCAAAGAAGGCATTGAAGCTTGCATTACCGGCAGGCATCGTGATGGTAGTCTATGGCATTTTGAAGATACTTGGATTGCTATGATGCTGCCTAACAAGTCGCCGGAGCCAACCGCCGTTGGCGCTGTCAGTTCCGCTGTCGCGGTTCACGTCGCGAGTCGGCGGTGGCTCAGCTTTTTTCGTTAGGCGTATTGAGCGTATGGATACAAGAATCATTCGACAGCGTATATCCGCCGCCGGTGCAGTTTTCGGTTTCGTTGGATTTTTGGTTGCGAGTATATGGATGGCTTGTGGCGCAAGACACGCCCAGATTTCAGGCCAGCCCATGTTGATTAGAGAGGCATTATATGAAGGTTCCAAGCTGACCAGAGCAGCAGAATATATGACATCTGGCTCTGCATATGTGTTCGCAGTCGCCTTCATGTTGCTTTCTATCTTTTCGCTTGTTATGGCTTGGAGAGCATTTCGGCAGTGAGATGAGTATGATTCACGATGATCCGCCTAACAAGTCGCCGGAGCCAACCGCCGTTGGCGCTGTCCGTTCCGCTGTCGCGGTTCACGTCGCGAGTCGGCGGTGGCTCAGCTTTTTTCGTTAGGCCACTCGACACACCACGAATTTATGGATTGGAACAGAGAGATAATCAAAGGCCCGATGCCAGTATGGGCAATAGTTATCTTCACCATATTGAGCGGTTGTTTTATGTGCCTGCTGTGTCTCGGTTCTTCACCGGATATTCCAAAGACACTACCACACATCGCCCTAGCTTTTGTCCTCGGCGCATCAGGCTACGTTTATCTTTGGTTGTTGGCGAGGCTTGCGAAGAATCCCACACCTTGGCTTCGCCGGCATCTTGCTTTGATTATGGGCATCGGCGGTTTGCTTAACGCCATCGTGATTATTTGGGCGATGTTCAGCAAGACACAGCATTGATTTTATGTGGCCTAACACCGCGCTGGAGCCAACAGCGGCTGTTCCTGCCGTTGGCAGTCACGCACAAATTCACGCTTGCGGTTTTTCGCGCCGTGGCTCAGCTTTGGATCGTTAGGCCACATTCGCACGCAACTATGACATATCGTTCTTCATGGTGGTCGAGGTCGGGCATAGGATTGGTTTCTATTTTGATAGCTTGGATTTTGGTTGGCACAATCGTTCCGGCAGACTACAGAGGTGGCGGCGGAGCAGTTGCGATGGTTGCGTCGGTGTTGGCCATATTTATTTATATGGCGATTGATTTCGTCATAAAAAGAAGGCGCAAGAAAGATGAGCGAGATAATGACCATGCGGCCTAACAAGTCGCCGGAGCCAATGCCTGATGGCGCCAGAAGTTCCGTCCCGCATTGCGGGACGGTTCACGTCGCGAGTCGGCGGTGGCTCAGCTTTTTTCGTTAGAGGGACGGGGTGAAGGCAAAACCGGAACGGGATAAATCGTTCCGGTTTTTTTTATTCGACACCCAACTCCCAACTCCCGACACTCAACAAAATGTCGTTGCCCGCCGATTATCACATGCACACGCCGCTCTGCCACCACGCGACGGGCGAGCCGGTGGATTATGCGCGCCGCGCGGTGGAAACAGGCCTGACGGAGATCGGCTTCTCCGACCACTCCCCGATGCGGCAGGATAATTTTGACAACTGGCGGATGAATTTTTCGGAATTGGACGGATACGTCGGGAAAGTCCGCAAGGCGCAGAAGGATTTTCCGAACCTGACCATCCGCCTCGCGCTGGAGGTGGATTACCTGCCCGGCCACGAGGATTGGATTCGCGAACTGGCCGCGCGCCATCCGTGGGATTATTTCATCGGCTCGGTGCATTACGTCTCGGATTCGTGGGCGATAGACGACCCGCAGAAACTTTCCGAATGGAAACACCGCGATTCGTTCGAGGTCTGGCGGATTTACTTCGAGCGGCTGACGATGGCGGCGGAATCGAAACTGTTTGAAATCATCGGCCACGCGGATCTGCCGAAAAAATTCGGGCACAAGCCCGCCTTCGCGGGAGGCTTCGGCGCGGCAAGCCTCACGCCGCTTTACGAGAAATTCCTGGATGCGGCCAAAAAATCCGGCAGCGCGATCGAACTGAACACCGCCGGGCTGCGGAAGGAGTGCAGGGAGATCTATCCGAGCCGCGAAATCCTCCAGCTCGCGTTCCAAAAGGGCGTGCCGATCTGTTTCGGCTCGGACGCGCACGCGCCGGAGGAAGTGGGGATGAATTTTGCGGAGGCGGTTTCGCTCGCGCGGAGTGTCGGCTACAAAAATTATTGCCGGTTCAAGTCGCGAGGGCGGGAGCTTGCAGCATTTTGAAAACATTTCGACAAAACAGCCGCATTGGTTATTTTAGGAAAAACCAAATGATGCCATTGAAATTGAAATCCCGAAGCTTCGCGCCGGCCGGAGTTTATGCCCGCGTGATGAGACTGGTTCTTTTTCTGGCGGGCCTGTCATCCGCCGGAACGGTGGAGGCCGTGCCCGTGCTGCCGGTGATTCCGCCCGGAATCACCAACATCACGAGCTTCGGCGCAATCGGCGACGGGATGACGGACAACGCGACGGCAATCCAGAACGCCATTGACGCGGCCAGCGCGGCGGGCGGAGGGACGGTGGAGATCCCCGCGCCGGGCGTCTATCTGTGCGGGCCGCTGACGATGATGAGCAAAATCAACCTGCAGGTTGATGGCGGCGCGACGTTGCGGATGCTGCCTTACGGGGTTTCCTCGGTCAATTTCATCACCTGCTCCGGCTTGAGCGACATCGAGTTCAGCGGGTCGGGAACGATCGACGGGCAGGCGACCACCGCCGGCTGGTGGCAAAGCCCGACGCTCCCCACTTCCGCCCGGCCGCTGATGATTTATCTCACCGGCTGCCAGCGCGTGTTGATCCAAAACCTGACGTTGGAGAACCCGCCGAAGATGCACATCCAGTTCAAGGGCACGGACAGCAACATCACGATCCAAGGCATCACCATCAACACGTCCCCCACTTCGCCGAACACCGACGGCATTGATTTGATCGGGACGGCGTGCCTTGTGCAGAACTGTTCCATCAGCGACGGCGATGACAATATCGCCCTCGGCAGCAGCTCGAGCGTTTCTTCAGACACCGTCATCACCAACTGCACCTTTGGCAGCGGGCACGGAGTCTCCATCGGCAGCAACACGCAGGGCGGGGTTTCGAACCTGACGGTGATCGACTGCACCTTCAACGGCACGGACTACGGCATCCGCATGAAGTCCAACGACGCCATCAGCGGAGGCAGCGGCGAGGGCGGCATCGTGCAGAACCTTTCCTATCTCAACATCGGAATGACGAACATCGTTGACGGCGCGATCGTCATCTACAGCTATTACAACAGCAGCGCCGGCGGCGAGTTCGGCACGCCCACGAGCGTGACCCCTCTTTTTGCCTCGATGCAGGCGGTTGACAGCACCACTATCCCGGTCTGGCGCAACATCGTCTTCAGCAATGTGACCGCGACCGTGGCCGCTGGCGGCATCCCCGGCATCGTCTGGGCGCGCAAGGAAGTGCCCGCCACCAACATCGTCTTCGACAAGGTCAACATTTCCGCGTCGCAACCCTTCGGCATCTACAACGCGGCGGGGATCCAGTTTGCGGACTCGCAAGTCACCGTGCCGGCCGGCATGAATGCATTGCTGTTATACAACGCGCAAATCAGCTTCACCAATTCACAGCCATCCACCAACCTTTTCACGCTGGACGGATTGCCGACGAATTCCCTGGCCTTTTACAATTCACAGGCCGCGTTGCAGGACACCAATGTCCTCGCCGCCAGTCCCGGCATCACGCTGGGCAGCAGCACCCTGACGATCGGCAATAATCTGAACCTCAACGCGGCGTCGGTTGTGAATTTTGTCATCGGCACAAACAATGCGATAATGGCCGTGGCCAGCAATCTGGTCTTGAGCGGGATCGTCAATGTGAGCGCAGGCGGGGGTTTCACCAATACGGAGGGTTACGCCCTTTTCACCTATGGCGGAAATCTAGGCTGGGGACCACCAACGCTCGTCACCACTCCGGCGGGTTACAATTACGCCTTTGACACCAACACAACCGGCCTGGTGAAATTGCTGGTTTCGCCTCCCGCACCAACCGGGCTGCATATCGTCGGCCCGTAATTTTCAAACCTCACCGCCGTGAAACAATCAATCGTCACCCTCGACATGGAAGGCGTGCTGACGCCGGAAATCTGGATTGCCGTCGCGGAGAAAACAAAAATTCCCGAACTGCGCCGCACCACGCGCGACGAGCCGGATTACGACAAGCTCATGCGCGGACGGCTCGCGATTTTGGATAAGCATGATTTGAAACTGTCGGACATCCAAGGCGTCATCGGCTCGCTGAAGCCGCTCGACGGCGCAAAGGAATTTCTGGACGAGCTTCGCGCGCTCACGCAAGTCATCATTTTGTCCGACACGTTCGAGCAGTTCGCAACTCCCCTGCTCCGCCAGTTAAACTGGCCGGTGCTTTTGTGCCACAAACTTGTGGTCAAGGACGACCGCATCGTGGATTACAAATTGCGCGTGCCCGACCAGAAGAAAAAGGCCGTCGCCGCGTTCAAATCGCTCAACTATAATGTCGTTTCCGCCGGTGATTCCTACAACGACACCGCGATGTTGCTCGAAGCGAACGTCGGTTTTCTGATTCACGCACCGGAAAATGTGAAGAAACAATTCCCGCAGTTCAAAGCCGTCGAGTCGCACACCGAACTGCTCAAGCTCATCAAAGGAGCACTCTGATGCCCACGCGCAAAGGCTCGTTCCGCCTGTTCCGTCTGGCCGGAATCACCGTGTATATTCACTGGGCATGGTTTTTTGCGTTCCTCTATCTGGCCAGCCGGCCGCAGCAGTATTCAAGCTACGGCTGGAACGCGCTGGAAATCCTGGCGCTCTTCGCCATCGTGCTGACGCATGAATTCGGCCATCAACTGGCCTGCCGGTCGGTCGGCGGGCAGACGCATGACATCGTTCTTTGGCCGCTCGGCGGCGTGGCCTACGTCACCCCGCCGCAACGGCCGGGCGCGCAGCTCTGGAGCATTGCCGCCGGCCCGCTGGTGAACGTCGCGCTGATTCCTGTTTTCGCCGCGTTATGGTCGGCCAGCTGGCATCTTGGCTGGAACGAGACGCATCCCGACGCGTATGAACTGTTTTACAACATCTGGGTCATCAACCTCGCGCTGCTGGTCTTCAACATGATGCCGGTCTATCCGCTCGACGGCGGACAGATTTTGCGGTCGCTGCTGTGGTTTGTCTTCGGTCGCGCGGATAGCCTGCTTGTGGCGAGCGTCATTGGCTTCATCGGCGTCGCAGGATTGATCGGGCTGGCGATCTTTCTGCAATCCCTCTGGCTGGGCATCCTCTCGGGATTCATCCTGATGAATTGCTGGGGCGGCTTGAAACAGGCGCGGGCATTGGCGCGCATCGCCAAGATTCCGCGCCGCGAAGGTTTCGCCTGTCCCTCGTGCAAGACAGCGCCGCCGCTCGGCGAACTCTGGCGCTGCGGAAAATGCGGCAAGGCCTTCGACACCTTTCTCACGCAGGGAGCCTGTCCGCACTGCGGAACACAATTCAACGCCACGCAATGCCTCGACTGCGGCAATTCGCGTCCGATCAGCGAATGGCAATCAAATGCGGAAGGCGAAGTGCGGAGTGCGGAGTAAAGAAATCCCGGTCATCACTGGCGGCCTCCGGATTTTCTGGCGGTATTGATTGAAGAAACTGCAATGGCAGTGAGTTCGCCCGCTTCTTTAACAAGAACTGACGTGTCGGCAATTTTCACTTTCCCAGAATCCACGAGCAGTTCCATCCAATAACCGGATTCATCGGCTTCTTCCTCCACGGTTCCCATTTTGGAAATAAAGTCGGCGGTGGATTTGCTCCGGCAGGCGGCGCGATAATTGGCTCCGACCGAAGTTCCGGCGCGTAACAATTGGCTCCCAAGAATTTTGCAAGTCTGGCTCGGCGGCAGGCTTTCAACAAGCTTGATGACACCAAGCGCAAACTGCCTTGTCCGAATTTTCAGGTTTTCGTGGCTCATAAATCTTCTTTGCTAGGGGTTTGTCATAAGTCATCCATCAGCCAAAACACTCTGCGCTCCGCACTCCGAATTCCGCACTGTAATCAGTCCTCCGCCTTGAACGAGCGTGAGATCAAATCGCGCACCGCCTGTTTCGGTTCCTTGCCTTCGTAAAGCAGCGCGTGGATTTCGTCGATGATCGGCGTCTGGATCTTCTTTTCGCGGGCTAGCCGGTGCGCCGAACGCGCCGTCGGATAACCTTCCGCCAGCTTCGGATGCGACGCCTGGATCGCCTCAATCGTTTCTCCGCGACCAAGGCGTTCACCCAAACCACGGTTGCGGCTCTGCTTCGAAAAACAGGTGAGCATCAAATCGCCCAGGCCGCTCAAACCTGAAAAGGTTTCCGCCTGACCGCCGCACGCCACGCCGAGCCGCCGCATTTCCGACAGCGAGCGTGTGACGAGGCCGGCCTTCGTGTTGTCGCCATAGCCAAGCCCGTCGCTCACGCCCGCCGCGATGGCAATGATGTTTTTCAACGCGCCGCCGTATTCCACGCCGAGAATGTCCGTGCTGCGGTAAATCCGAAATTCAGGGCGATGAAAAAGTCCCTGCACCGTGCGCGCCGTGCCGTCGCTTTCGCACGCGCACACGACTGTCGTCGGAATTCCCAGCGCCACTTCACGCGCAAAACTCGGACCGGAAAGCGCAGCCACGCGGTTCGCCGGAGCCTGTTCGCGCAAAATCCGGCTCATCGTCTCGCCCGTTTCAAATTCGATGCCCTTCGTGACGCTGACGAAAATTCCCGGATGGCCTTTCAGTTTCACCGCGACCGACCGGAACGCCTCCGACGGAATCGCCAGCACAAGGCATTCGGCTCCGCCGGCCGCTTTTGAAAAATCCGGTTCCGTTTTCCAATCCTTCGGCAGAGCCACGCCCGGCAGATATTTTTCGCTGCGACCGTTCTGGATTTCCTTGAGCGTTTCAGGGCTGATGTCCCAAAGCGTCACGGCGTTGCCGTTTTCGTGGAGCACCTTGGCGAGCGCCGTTCCCCACGCGCCCGCGCCGAGCACGGTGATTTTCATTTCGCGACCTCCGGTTTTTTGCCAAGACGATTTTCGGTTCCAGCCATAAGCCGTTGGATATTGGATTTGTGCTTGTAAATCGCCAGCACACCGAGCGCCGTCGTGACGATGCCGAGGAATAAATTCTGAGGCTGTAAAATCCAAACTGCTGTCGGCAACGCAATCGCCGCGAGAATGGAACCGACTGAAACATATTTTGTCGCCAGCACGGCAAGAATGAAAACGACAAGTGCGATCAAAACCGCCCACGGCGCAAGTGCGAGATAAACTCCCGCCGTCGTCGCGATTCCTTTGCCGCCTTTGAATTTTAACCAGCAGGGATAATTGTGTCCGAGCACGGCGAAAATTCCTGCGGTGATTTGCATATTGCCGACTTGTTCCGGCGTGACCGTAAAAAATTCCAGCATGAGCGCTGCCAGCCAGGTGCAGGCGGCGTAACCTTTCAACGCATCCATCAGCAATACAAAAATCCCAGCCGGTTTGCCGAGCACGCGCATCGCGTTCGTCGCGCCGATGTTGCCGCTGCCGGTGCTGCGGATGTCAATGCCGCGCGCGCGGGCGACAAGAAATCCCGTCGGGATCGAGCCGAGCAGATACGCGGCGAGCGCGGTCAGGATGTAAGCGGGAACTGGCACGGCGCTAATCTAACGAATCACGATTCAACAATGCAACGATGTAACGATTTGCCGCCCCGCTTTGCCTCTGGCAAACTCCGCGCATGGCAAAAGTCAAAGTCGCCGTCCTCGGCACCGGCTCGCTCGGTCAACATCACGCACGGCTTTACGCTGAACTTGCGGCGGCAGGTCTGATTGAATTTACCGGCATTTACGACGCGCACGCCGACACCGCGAAAAAAATCGCCGCGAAGCACAAGCTTCACGTCTTCGCATCCATCGCCGAGGCCGCCGCCGCCAGCGACGCGCTGAACATTGTCACGCCAACCACCACGCATTTTGACATCGCCAAGCAATTGCTCGCGCAAGGCAAACACGTCCTCGTCGAGAAACCGATGACTGACAATTCCGAACAGGCCGCCGCGTTGTGCGAACTCGCGCTGAAAAAAAATCTCGTCCTGCAGGTCGGCCATGTCGAACGGTTCAATCCCGTTTTCACATTTCTCCAGACCGTCGCGACCGAACCAAAGTTCATCGAGTGCCATCGCCTCTCGCCGTTTCCCGCGCGCAGCACGGACATCGGCGTCGTGCTGGATTTGATGATTCACGATCTCGACGTGATTCTCGCGTTCGTGAAATCGCCCGTGACCAGCGTGGACGGCGTGGGCATTCCCGTGTTGAGCAAGAGCGAGGACATCGCCAACGTGCGCCTGCGCTTCGCCAACGGCTGCGTCGCCAACCTCACCGCCAGCCGCGTCAGCCCGGAGCGGATGCGCAAGATCCGCGTCTTCAGCGGCCCGGCCAATCCCTGCTACATCTCGCTCGATTACCGTGTGCAGGAAGGATTTATCTATCGCGTCGCCCGCGACGGCGAGGAAGAAAGTTCGTTGCTGAAAAAAGTTCTCGCCGCCAAGCTCGGCATCGGCAAGGACTCCACCATCGTCAGCCAGTTTGCCGGAAAAAAAATCGTGCGCGAGCCGGTGCCGATCGCGAAGGACGAACCGCTCAAGCTCGAACTGCAACATTTCGTCGAATGCGTCCGCGCGCAGCAAACCCCGATGGTCAGCGGCGAATCCGCCAAACGCGCGCTGGACCTGGCGTTTGAAATCACGCGGCAGATTCAGCAGATAAAATGAACAATTGAACCTTCAGGCTCGTCGCCGGCGAGGCGAGCGGCGTTTGCAATGTAGGAGACGAGGTGACGAGTCTCTAACTTTACCGATGACCATGAAAATTAATTTGAGACTCCTCACGTCGTCTCCTACGGAAAAATAATTGTAGGAAACGACGTGAGGAGTTTCTAACTTTCCACCCATGAGTTTCCAACGGCCAATCAAGTCACCGCGCGACCCGCTGAACCGGGCATTTCATCTGCCTCGTCTGCCCCGCGAACATTATCAGGCCGACGCCGTGGTGTTCTGGACGTTGACAATGTTCGACAAGGCCAAAGGCTGGCTGACACCCGCATTTCACCAGCGTCTCCAGAATCTGATGCTGCACGCCGCCGCGCGCGAGGGTTTGGTTTGTCCGATTTATTGCCTGATGCCGGATCATCTGCATCTGGTCTGGATGGGATTGCGGTTGGATTCAGACCAAATCAATGGCATGGCTTTTCTGCGGACGTATCTTGAGCCGGAACTTTTGCCCGCGAAATTTCAACCACAGCCGCAGGATGAAGTTTTGCGGGCGGAACAGCGAACGCGGACTGCCTTCGCAAAAGTCTGTTTTTACATCGCGGCAAATCCTGTGCGGGCAGAATTGATTGGCGAGAAGGAAGTCTGGCCGTTCACCGGCTGCGTGGTTCCAGGCTATCCGAAACTGTATCCGCTGGATGATGATTATTGGTCGAAATTCTGGCGAATCTTCGCCAAACTGCGGCAACCCGACGCCGGCAACATCAAACGACCGCCGATTGGATGAAAATTAAATCAAAGTTAGAGACTCCTCACGTCGTCTCCTACAAAGATTTGGAATGAAACCAAAAACCTTCATGCTCATCGCCGGTGAGGCGAGCGGGGATTTGCTCGCGGCGGAACTGGTTTCCGCGCTGCGCGGCAGATTGCCGGACGCAACTTTCTTCGGCGCGGGCGGACCCAGAATGGCCGAATCCGATCTCGAACTGGCGTTTGACCTGACGCAACATTCGGTCATCGGCATTTCCGACGTGCTGAAAAATTATTTCAAGTTCCGGAGGCTGTTTAACCAGTTGCTCGCGCTCGCCATCGAACGCAAACCAGACGTCGTCATCGGCGTGGATTACGGCGGGTTCAACCTGCGCTTCGGCCACGCGGTCAAGAAATACGTCCGCGACAATCCGTTCTCAAAATGGGATCCGAAAATCGTCCAGTTCGTCTCGCCGCAGGTCTGGGCGTCGCGCCCGGGCCGCGCGAACCTGCTGGCACGGGATTACGACCTGCTCCTGAGCATTTTCCCGTTCGAGAAGGATTGGTATGCGCAGCGCGTGCCGAAGTTGCGCGTGGAATTTGTCGGCCATCCGATGGTAGAACGGCTGAAGTCAGAATTAAAAATCCAGAGCAAAAACTCTACGCCGGCGATTTTGCTTTTACCCGGAAGCCGCAAAAGTGAATTGCAACGGCATTTGCCCGTGATGCTTGATGCATTGAAAACGATTCAGGAAAAATTGCCGACGGTGCAAGCCAAAATGGTTTTGCCGAATCAAACGCTGTTGCAACTCGCGAAATCGCTCGGCGCAAATGTGGAAATCCAGATCGGCGAATTGCCGTGGGCATTGGCCGAGGCGAATGTCGCCATCGCCTCGACGGGCACGGTGACGATGGAGTGCGCGTTCTTCGGCGTGCCGACAGTGACGCTCTACAAGACGTCGTGGTTCACTTACGAAATCGCCAAGCGCATCGTGACCGTGAAATCGCTGACGATGCCGAACCTGCTGGCTGGCGAGACGGTTTATCCTGAATTTGTCCAAGGCGACGCGACGCCGGAAAATATTTCGCGCGCGTCGTTGGAATTGTTGCAGGACGGATCGCGCCGGACGAAAATCAAATCGCAACTCGCCAAAATTGTTTCCTCGCTCGGCGAACCGGGCGCGGCTGGGCGCGCGGCAACGGCGATTTTAAGTTTGTTCAAATAAAATTGTCGTGTGAAGGTGGCGAAGGCGGCGAAGGATTTTTTATGGACAGAATTTTTGACAAGACCAAAATCAATTTATGAAAAGCGTTGGATTGCAAATCCCGCAGCTAATCTAAAGTTCAGGCCGCTTGGACATTTTGAAAGATTTATGAAGATAACAAAGGACAAGATTTTTATTCGGTTAAGCCCTTTAGCCGACGGAGCTATTTACTTTGGCTGTGGCTATTGGTTTCTTTCGTCGCTTACAGCCGGTACCGCAAATATAGTAGCTTGGATTGTGGTTTTAGTCGGGCTTGCGGTTAGTTTGGCTTTGATTCCCTGGCGTCGAGAGAGACGCCGACGAATTAATTTGGTCTTCAAGGGATGGCAAGGGCAGCCAGCTTTTATCTTCACTCTCAAAGATGGCACGACACGGGATGAGGTGTTTCGCCAGTTGAAGGAAATGCACGCCACTATTTTGACAGATTCGCCAGAGCTTGTGAGCGCAGAACTTCACACTTCGCGGGCGAAGCCGCCCACGCGAGTCGAGCTTACTTTCAGTGATGGAAAGTTGACCAAATCTGTGATTCAGCAGGAGCAACCGAACAACTAGACAGGCTGCAACTTTTCTTCGTTTTCTTCGCGCGACATTTATTCCGAGCACAAAAATCATTTCCTTTATTCGCCGCGCGTTTTAACTTTTCCGCATGGACACACTCCACGCGCCGTGGCGCATTGAATATATTTTGTCGCCCAAGCCCGAACTCAAGGAAGGCTTGTTCACGCGCATCGCGCAATCGTCCGATGACGAGGCGAATCTGGTCATCGCGCGCGACCGGACGTGTTTTGCGTTGCTGAACAAATATCCCTACAACGGCGGCCACCTGATGGTCGTGCCTTACAAGGAGGTCGCGGACTTGAACGGATTGACCGAGGAGGAGCTGGCGGATTTGTGGAAGCTCGTGCGACGCTGCCTCGCCGCGCTCACCACCGTGATGAAGCCGGACGGCTTTAACGTGGGCATCAACCTCGGCAAAGTCGCGGGCGCGGGTATCGTCGAACATCTGCACATCCACGTCGTGCCGCGCTGGAACGGCGACACGAATTTCATGCCGGTCATCGCCAACACGGGCGTCGTGCCTGAAGCGTTGAAGGATGTCGCGGCGAAACTGCGGGCGGAACTGGGGAAATAGTTTTGCCACAGATGGACACAGATGAAAGACAGATAAAGACCGGGGAGAAGGATTTTTCACTCCAGCCGGTGACGCAACATCTCATCGGTGCGGCGTTTGAGGTTCACAATATCCTTGGCTTTGGGTTTCTGGAGAAGGTTTATCAGCGCGCCTTACAGGTTGAGCTTCAATCGCGTGGCGTGAAGGTTGAACTGGAGCCGAAAATCCAGGTTCAGTTCAAAGGCGTCATCGTGGGTGACTATGCCGCCGATTTGCTGGTTGTAGGAAAAATCATCGTGGAATTGAAAACGGATGCAACCTATCAATCCCTCCACGAAGCCCAATTGCTCAATGAGCTTCGGGGCACCGGTATCAGGCTGGGCTACCTGATTAATTTTGGCCGCGACAAAGTGGAATATAAACGGATGGTCTTTTGATTCAAATCTGTGTTTCATCTGTGAAAATCTGTGGCTAATTATTTTTAATTTGTGGCAACTGAAACCCTTCATTTCTAGAACGCGCGGTTCGCACAACAGCTTTTCAATCACGAGCCGCGCAATCTGCAGTCGCTGGAAACCGAACTTGGCGTCAAAGCCACGTCCCGCGACGGCTGGATAAAATTGGAAGGCGCGGCGGATACGGTTGAGCGCGCGAAGCAACTGTTCTCATCGCTGGAAAATATGTTGAAGGCCGGTTCGCCGGTGAAAAACCGCGAGTTCACCCACGCATTGAATGTGGTGAAGCACGACGGCGCGGAAACTTTGAAAGATTTGGTCAACGACCGCGTTCACACTCACGAGAAAAAGCCCGGCGTCACCGCCAAAACCGTCGGGCAGAAAAAATATCTCGACGCCATCCGCAAGCACGACATCACATTCGGCATCGGCCCGGCGGGAACGGGAAAAACGTATCTGGCCGTGGCGACGGCTTTGTCGGCTCTGCGCGAAGGAAAAGCTTCACGGATCATTTTAACTCGACCTGCGGTTGAAGCGGGCGAGGCTCTGGGATTTTTACCGGGTGACCTTTACGAAAAAATCACGCCGTATCTGCGTCCGCTGCATGACGCGCTGCATGACATGCTGCCCGCCGAGGAAATCGCGAAGCACATGGAGCGCGCGACGATTGAGATCGCACCACTGGCTTACATGCGCGGTCGCACGTTGAACAACGCCTTCATCATTCTGGACGAGGCGCAAAATTCCACGACGGAGCAGATGCTGATGTTTCTCACACGACTCGGCCACGGCTCAAAAGCGGTCATCACCGGCGACGAGACGCAAATTGATTTGCCGCCGCATAAAAATTCCGGCCTGCTCGAAGCGCACCGCGCGTTGAAGAACATTGATGGCATCGCGGTCATTGAATTTTCAAAGCGCGACGTGGTCCGGCATCCGCTGGTGCAGCGAATCATCGGGGCTTACGAAGAACATCGAGGCAATGGCAAATCAAAATCCGCATGAACGTCGTCATCGCCAATCGCCAGCGGACGAGAAAAATAAACACGCGCCTGTTGAAACAAATCACAGGGGCGCTGCTGGCGGATATGAAAATCACAAAGGCTGAACTCGGCGTTAATCTCGTCGCCGAACCGGAAATGACCCTGATGAATGAAACTTTTTTGAGGCACGCCGGTTCGACGGACGTCATCACATTCGATTACGCCGACAGTGCCGCAGAGACAGTTTTGGCCGGAGAAATTTTCATTTGCGTGGACGAGGCAATTTTGCAGGCGCGCAAATTCAAGACGACCTGGCAATCGGAAATCATTCGTTACATCGTTCATGGCGTTTTGCATTTGCTCGGCCATGATGACCGCCGAGTTGAGGCACGACGCAAGATGAAGCGCGAGGAGAATCGTTTATTGGGCCGCCTTTCCAAAAAGTTTTCACTCGCGAAAATCGGCGGCAGTTCTAAACTTCGCGCGTGAAGAAATCGCTTTTTGCCCGATGGCGCGCCGGTTTTCTTACCGGACTTTTGATCGTGCTGCCCGGCGTCGTCACACTGGCCGTCGTGAAGTGGTTTTTTGGAACCATTTCCAGCTTCACGGACACGCTGCTTTTTTTTCTGCCGTGGGTCCTCGACCCGAAAGTGATCTATGAGAACGGCCAGTCCGGCCCGATGTTCTGGTATTGGAGCCTGCTGGCGCTTTTGGTGGGAATTGCGATCGTGTCGGTCGTCGGCGGCATGACGCGGTATTACATGGGCAAGCGGCTGATCGCGTGGGCGGACAGCGCGATGTTGCGCGTGCCGGTGCTAAACAAGATTTACGGCACGATCAAGCAGGTGGACGAGGCGTTCACGTCCGGCAAAAAAAGCTCGTTCAAGACCGTAGTGCTGGTGGAATATCCGCGCGAAGGGATTTATTCCGTCGGCTTCATCACCAGCGATCAGGAGAATCCGATACACCGGGCGACCAATGAAAAAATAGTCTGCGTTTTCATCCCGACGACCCCGATCCCCACGGGCGGTTTTTTGATCCTCGTACCGGCGGAACAAGTCACAAAGCTCGACATCTCCGTCGCCGACGGCTTCAAATACATCATCAGCCTCGGCGCGCTGGCGCAGGAACACGCTTCATCGCCGGAAATCAAATGATCGAAAATGCAACCGGCCTGATTTTGCGGACGCGCCCGCTCACGGAAACAAGCCTTATCGTCCACTGGCTCACGCCAAATTTCGGGCGCATCGCCACGGTCGCGAAGGGCGCGCGACGGCACAAATCGCCGTTTCTCGGCAAGCTGGATCTGTTTTACCTCGCGGATTTTTCATTCAGCCGCAGCCGGTGTTCGGATCTGCACGCGCTGCGCGAAGTGAATCTGCGCGGGACACACGGCGCGATCCGCGCGGATATTTTGAAACTGCAGCAGGCGGCTTATGCGACGGCGTTCGTCGAACAGGCGACTGAAACGGAAACCCCCCTGCCCGCCGTTTATGAACTGCTGCGCGAATTTCTGGATTCCCTTTGCAAAGAAAAGCCTGCGGAACAAATCATCTTCGCATTTGAATTGAAACTGCTCCACGAGCTCGGCCTCGAACCGGACTGGTCAAAAACCAGCCTTGCCGCCGGGACAAAAAAAATCGCCGGAATTCTGTCGCAAACGGACCATGCGGCGGGTTTGCGTTTGAAATTGACGGGCGCACAGGCGGTTGAACTGCGGCAGTTCCTGCACGGCTTTTTGATTTTTCATCTGGGGCGCCTGCCGAAAGGCCGTGCGGCGGCGCTCGCAGTCGGGACTTAAATTCCGCGGGAGAAAATGGCTTTTCGCAAAGGCCTGACTGCGGTAGTTTTTGACGCCGCTTCAGAAGCAGGCGCGATGATAAAAAAATTGTCAAAAAGACTTTCCAGCGTACGGATGCAACTGGTCGCCAGTGTGTTCGTGGCCATCGCGCCGGTTCTGGTCATCACCTACCTCATCAATCAAAGCTGGTTCTGGCAATTCGCGCCGGAATGGATGAAACAATACACCACGGATGTGCCGTGGGTGAGCCTTGCCGTCGGACTGATCGCTTTGGTCGCGGCCTGGTTTGGCGGCGAACATTTTATTCTACGGCAGGTGCGCGCCCTGTCGGACACGTCGGAAAAAATTTCGGCGGGCGATTTCAGCGCCCGCACCGGATTGAAGGCGACGGAGGACGAACTGGGCGAGCTGGCGAAAATTTTCGACCGCATGGCCGAATCGTTGCAGCAACGGATCTCGGAGCGCGAAAAGACCGAAAAAATGCTGCTGAACCGCGCGCTCCAGCAGACGGTCGTCGCCGCGCTCGGGCAATTCGCGCTGACGAACAGCGACCTCACGGCGCTGGAACATCAGGCGGTCCTGCTCATCGGCCAGACGCTTGAAGTGGAATACTGCGGGCTTTGGGAACGCCTGCCCGACGGACAGCTTCTCCTGCAGACGGGCACCGGCTGGAAACGGGATTACGTCGGCAGGACAAAAATCCCCGGCGACCACCTTTCGCAAATCGGCTTCACGCTGAACTCCGGCGAGCCGGTCGTCGCCACCAGCGCGGACGACGAGAAAATATTTTCCGCATCGCCGTTTTTGGCCGAGCACGGCGTCGCCAGCGGCGTGACGATCGCGATTCCCACGCGCGAAAAACCCTTTGGCGTGCTGGGCGTCCACACGGCGCGCCAGCGCAAGTTCACCTCCGACGAAGTGCAATTCCTGCTGGCCGCCGCCACGGCCATCGGCATGGCCGTCGAGCGCAAGCGCGCCGACGCCGAATTGCAAAAGCTCGCGGCATTTGCGCAATTGAACCCGAACCCGGCGATGGAATTTGCCTCTGACGGCACGATCCTTTATTTCAACGAGGCGGCGTTGAAGCTCGCGTTGTCAATCAGCCAGAATCATCCGAGCAAGATTGTGCCGCCGGACATCGCCGGAATCGTCCACGATTGCCTCGAAACCAACCAGAGCAGGCTGCGACTGGAAACGAGACTGGAAGGGCGGACGTTTTCGTGGTCGTTCCACCCGGTGCTGCGGAGCGCCGTCGTCCATTGCTACATCGAGGACACGACCCAGCGTTTGAGCCTGGAGGCGCAGTTGCGCCAATCGCAAAAAATGGAATCGGTCGGCCAGCTCGCGGCGGGCGTCGCGCACGATTTCAACAATATGCTCACGATCATCCAGGGTCATTCCAGTTCGTTGCTTGCAGACCCGGCGTTGCCGGAAGAAATCAGCGATCCAATCCATGCGGTTTATTTCGCCGCAGAACGCGCCGCCGGCCTCACGCGGCAACTGCTGATGTTCAGCCGCAAAAACGTCATGCAGACCCGGCCGCTCGACCTGCGCGAGACGATCGGCGACATGACAAAAATGCTCCAGCGTCTCATCGGCGAAAATATCTTGCTGCAATTTCACCGGCCTGCCGAGCTGCCGGTTGTCACCGGCGACAACGGCATGATGGAACAGATTTTGATGAATCTCGCCGTCAACGCCCGCGACGCCATGCCGCGCGGCGGCGTGCTCACCATCGCGGTCGCGGATGTGCGCCTCGACGAGGATTACACCCAGACGCATCCCGAGGCGCATGTCGGGCGCTTTGTCCGCCTGCGCGTCACCGACACCGGCTGCGGCATGGACACGACGACGCTCGCTCATATTTTTGAACCGTTTTTCACGACGAAAGAAGTCGGCAAGGGCACCGGCCTCGGCCTCGCGACGGTCTACGGAATCGTGAAACAACACGACGGCTGGCTCGAAGTGACGAGCGAACCGGGCAAAGGCACGGCCTTTGACATCTTCATTCCGGCGGGCAACGAAATGGCCGTCGCCAGCAGAAAAGAAATCGTTTCAAACGCGCCCATCGCCGGCGGCTCGGAAACCATCCTGATCGTCGAGGACGAATCCGTGCTGCGCGAAATGGCGCGCGACATCCTCAAAGAATGCGGCTACAAAATCCTCGAAGCCTCGTCCGGCAAGGATGCGCTCGACGTTTGGAACCGGCAGACTGGAAAAATCGACCTGCTCCTCACCGACATGGTGATGCCCGAAGGCGTTTCCGGCGTGAACCTCGCCGAACAATTGCTGGCGGGACAGCCCGGCTTGAAAATCATTTTCACCAGCGGCTACACCGCCGACGAAGTCAGCCCCGAAGTGCTGGCCAAGACGCAGGCGCATTTCCTCCAAAAACCTTACAGCCACACCGGCCTCGCCAAAGCCATCCGCGACTGCCTTGACAAAGATGTCGCGAGCGCAAAAAACGCCTAGGCTGTGATCAATTTCATCACCGCTTCGATTGCAGCTTCCGCTTTGACCGATTGCAACGCACCGCTGCGCGCTTTGATTTCCACTTCACCCTTCGCCAGCGATTTTTCGCCGATGCCGATGCGGATGGGAAAGCCGACCAACTCGGAATCCTTGAACTTCACGCCAGGACGCTCGTCGCGGTCGTCTAAAATTACATCAACTCCCTGCGCCGTCAGTTCCGCATAGAATTTTTCCGCCAGCTTCATCACTTCACTTTCCGGCGCGACGGCCAGCGGCGTGATGCAAACCTGATACGGCGCGACACTCAACGGCCAGATGATTCCGTCCTTGTCGTTGCCCTGCTCGATGATCGCCTGCAACGTCCGCGTCACGCCAATGCCATAGCAGCCCATAACGGACGGCTTGCGCGCGCCCGCCTCATCGAGAAACGTCGCGTTCAACGCCTCGCTGTATTTCGTGCCGAGCTTGAAGACATGGCCCACTTCAATCGCACGACGAATCTTCAGCGGCTTCGCGCACTTCGCACACGGCTCGCCCGCCGTGACGGTGCGCAGATCAAACCACGATGTCGCCTTGATGTCGCGCTCGATCGAGACGTTCTTTAAATGGAAACCGTCCTCGTTCGCGCCGGTGGTCATGTCGTTCGCGCCGTGAAGACGCTCGTCGGCGAAAACTTTCACATCCGCCGGAACATTTTTCACCGCGCCGAGCGAACCCGGCTTCGCACCAAGCAGCGGCACAATTTCTTCAACCATGGCAGGTCGCGCGGCGACCGCGCCGGTTTTTGCCAGCAATTTCGTTTCGTTCAATTGGTCATCACCGCGAATCAAAATTAAAATCGGTTTTGAATCGGCGATATAGACGAGCGTCTTGATCTGGCGGTTGGCGGGAACTTTGTATGGCTCCTTGCTCAACGCCTCAACCGTCACGACTCCGGGTGTCGCAAATTTTTCAATCGCTGCGCCGACTTCGCGCGCGGTAGTTTTAGGAATTCCGCTCGTCGCCTTCTCGATGTTCGCCGCGTAGCCGCACGCCTCGCAGAATGCGACTTCGTTTTCGCCCGTTTCGGCGGGAACCATGAACTCGTGCGAATAATTGCCGCCGATGACACCGGTGTCGGCCTCGACCGGAAACGCCTTCAGCCCGCAGCGCGCGAAAATTTTCGTGTAGGCTTCATACATTTTTTTGTAACTGGCCATCGCGCCCTCATCCGTCGTGTCGAACGAATAGGCGTCCTTCATGATGAATTCTTTCGCGCGCATCAGTCCGAAGCGGGGACGGATTTCGTCGCGGAACTTCACGCTGATCTGGTAAAAATTCTTCGGCAACTGGCGGTAGGAATTGATCTCGTTCGCCGCGAGCGTCGTGATGACTTCTTCTGCGGTCGGACTCAAAACCCATTCGCGATTACCGCTGTCCTTCAATTTGAACAGCACGTTGCTGGCTGTTTCGTAGCGCCCGCTCTGCTGCCAGATTTCCGGCGGCTGAAGCGCGGGCATCAAAACTTCAATCGCCCCTGCCCTGTTCATTTCTTCACGGATGATTTGCTCCACCTTGCGCAACGCGCGCAATCCGAGCGGCAGAAAAGTATAAACGCCGCCCGCGAGCTTGCGGATGAGGCCGGCGCGCAGCAGCAGTTTGTGCGACGCGATTTCCGCGTCAGCCGGAGCTTCGCGCAAAGTCGGAATCAATGTTTGTGTCCACTTCATGTTTATCAAATTTCGAATTTCGAGTGTCGAATGTCGAATCAATTCCCGCGCGCGGTCTTTTTTGAACTGACCATGATGGCGGTTAATTGAGAAGCTTCGTCGCTCAATCTGGCAAGCTCGGCTTTGTCGCCGCTGCGTAATTCAGCCAGCATTTCCAGCCAAAACTCCGACTCATCCGCTTCTTCTTCGACAATGGAAAGTTTGTTGATGAAATCAGGCTTGGATTTTGCACGGCAAACTGCACGATAATTCGCAGCCACTGACGCAGCCGAACGGATTAATTGTCGGCTGATGACTTGAAATTCGGCTTTATTCGGCAGTTGAGAACAAAATTTGATCGTATCCAATGCAAATCGCTTTGTTCGCAATTTCAAATCATTCATAGGCAGCAATTAAATTCTGAATTCGGCACTCGAAATTCGACATTATTTTATTTCACCGTATTGTTCAGCGGAGCCAAGCCCTGAATCCTCACTTCCAATTTGTCGCCGCTTTGGATCGGTCCAATACCACTCGGCGTGCCGGTCAAAATCACATCGCCGGGCAGCAACGTGAGATTCGTCGAGATGAAACTGACGAGTTCGTGCGGTTTGAAGATGAGTTGCTTCGTGTTCGAGTTCTGGCGCAACTGGCCGTTCTGGAAAAGCTGGATGTTCAGTTCGTTCGGATTGATTTGCGTCTCCACCAGCGGACCGAGCGGCGTGAAGGTGTCGAACGATTTCGCGCGCGCCCACTGGCTCTCGGCGTTTTGGATCGTGCGGTCGCTGATGTCCTGCGCCGCCGTGTAGCCGAAAATGTAGCGCGACGCCTGCGTGGGCGAGACGTTGCGGATTTTTCGCCCGATGACGATGCACAATTCCGCCTCGTAATCCGTGCGATGATTTGGAAACGGGATTTCAATCTTTCCGCCGTCCGGAATCAAAGAAGTCGTCGCTTTGAACCAGATCAACGGTTCTTTCGGCAAAGGTTTTCCGGTTTCGCGCGCATGATCGGCGTAATTCAAACCGACGCAGATGATTTTCGACGGCACAACGGGAATCAAAGTTTTCACGCCCTTGCGCGGCGTGGCTTTGCGGTCGAACGACGGCGAGCCGAAGACATCGCCGCGCAGACGGAACAATTCGCCGTCCACGACTTTCGCGTGGAAAATGTCGTCACCCTTCCGGAATCGGCCGATGGCTGCCATAAAAGTGGATGCAGGCTAATAAATGACCTTATTGCGCGCGAGATTTTTTCGGTTACATTATCGCGGTGAACAGGCTCACGAAACAGGAGCAGTTGTTTCTCTGTATCGTTCTGGGATTGTTGCTGACAGGCTGGGCGGTGAAGACATATCGCACCGCGCATTTTACGGCGACGAAGCCGGGCGAAGGCGCGCCGCCAGCAACAACGCAAGAAGCCAAACCTTAAAATGCACGAAGTCAATTTCGACGAAGCCGTGGAGCAAATCCTCGCGAAGGACGCGCGATTCTCCCGCGACGCCTACGCGTTCGTGCGCGAGGCGCTTGACTTCACGCAGAAACTCATCGGCAAGCAAAGCAGCGGCAGCATCCGCCACATCACCGGGCAGGAACTGCTCGACGGCATCCGGCAATTTGCGCTCCAGCAATTCGGCCCGATGGCCGTGACCGTGTTCGAGGAATGGGGCGTGAAAAACTGCCGCGACTTCGGCGACATCGTTTTCAACATGGTGGAGATCAGCCTGCTCGCCAAGACCGACAAGGACAGCCGCGACGATTT
>Ga0181537_10001346_pt1 | contig 22719 bp, 18 predicted proteins | sample PEATcosm2014_Bin_39_FD_119765 | JGI IMG/M metagenome (GOLD analysis project Ga0181537, IMG submission 119765) | Peatland microbial communities from MTU Mesocosm Facility, Houghton, MI, USA - PEATcosm2014_Bin23_10_metaG | ecosystem: Environmental > Terrestrial > Soil > Wetlands > Peat | place... | reverse complement strand
GGCTCGGGCAGCGGCGGCAGCGGCGCATTGCGGTGCATGTAGATGATCGCCATCGGGTTGTCGGCGGTGAACGGCTTGTGGCCGGCGAGCATCTCGAACAGCATGACACCGAGGCTGTACAGATCGCTGCGCTGATCGAGCTCCTGGCCGTGCCCCTGTTCCGGGCTCATGTAATGCGGCGTGCCGAAGATCAGGCCGGTATCGGTGATCTCGAACTCCAGAGCCTCGTGCTTGGCGAGGCCAAAATCGATCAACGCCACCTGCTCATCGACCCGCAGCATCACGTTGCCCGGCTTGAGGTCGCGGTGCAGGATGCCGGCCCCATGCAGCGCGCCGAGCGCGCGTGCCACCTGGGAGGCGAAGTTCAGCGCTTCCGAGGGGGAGATGCCGGCGCGCATGCGCCGCCGCAGGTCGCCGTGCTGGAAATACTCCATCGCAAGATAGGCATGGTCGTCCGCGACCCCGAGTTCGTACAGCCGCACGATATTGGGGTGATGTACGCGCTGCGCGATCTCGTATTCCTGCAGGAAGCGTGCGAACGCCTGATCGACGCCGGACTCGTCGCGCCGCGAGGGCGTGACCTTGAGCACCACCAGGATGCCGGCCTTCTCGCTCTCGGCAACGTACAGCTGCGACACCGAGCCGCGGGCCAGCAGCCGTGCGCGGCGGTAACCCGGTATGCGCGCCTCGCCGAAGCGGCGCGATTCCTGAGCCTCGGGCGATATGCGCCAGTCGGCCAGCGTGCGCCGGTGCTCGCGGCCGGCGGCCTCGATCAGCTCGATGAAGCGATTATGGTCCATGCGGCACTTGGACACGACGCCATAGGCACCGGCGTCGGACGCGTGCGCGCGCTGCTTCTCGTCCTCCTGCTCGAGCAGGTAGATCACCGGGCAGAATCCGGGCCGGCTGGTGAGTTCGCGCAGCCACATCAGCCCATGGCCGTCATTGGCGGACGCCGACAGCAGCACCGCGTCATAGCCCTGCGCCAGGAATTCAACCGGCAGTGCGCCGCGCTGCAGCGGCGGGTGGGCGGTAATCTGCGCTTCGGGCCACTGGCAGCTCACATGGTGTCGGATCAGTGCCCTGACTTTCGGATCCTCCTCCACCAGCAGTAGTCGCATGCCCGCTCGTCCGTCCCCGGTTAGCGTGATTAGATCACGGGCGACGCGCGGCGACCATGCATTGCGTGCGCTGACCGGGTCCGCCTTCAGGGTGAGCTGATCGCTTTCAGGCCGGAACGCGCCTGGCGACGCAGGTTGCGCGCCTCATCCGAACGCACGCGCTGCAGGCGATCCAGGTATTCGAAGGTCACATCACCGGTGACGTACTCACCGGAGAAGCACGAGGTGTCGAATTCCTCGATCTTGGCATTGTCGTGCTGGCAGGCTGCCACCAGGTCCTCGAGCTGCTGGTACACCAGCCAGTCGGCACCGATGAACTGCCCGACTTCATCTGCGCTGCGGCCGGCGGCCACCAGCTCGCTGGTTGCCGGCATGTCGATGCCATAGACATTCGGAAAGCGCACCGGCGGTGCCGCCGACGCGAAGTAGACCTTCTTGGCGCCTGCTTCGCGCGCCAGGTCGATGATCTGCGCCGAGGTGGTCCCGCGCACGATCGAATCATCCACCAGCAGCACGTTCTTGCCGCGAAATTCAAGGTCGATAGCGTTCAGCTTGCGCCGCACCGAGCGCTCGCGCTGCTCCTGCCCGGGCATGATGAAGGTGCGGCCGATATAGCGGTTCTTGTTGAAGCCCTCGCGATACTTGATGCCCAGGATCTGGGCCATCTGCAGCGCACTGGTGCGGCTGGTGTCGGGAATCGGGATCACCACGTCGATGTCATGGTCGGGATGTTCGCGCAGGATCCGGGCCGCAAGTTTCTCGCCCATGCGCATGCGCGCGCGATACACGGAAATGTTGTCGATGATCGAGTCGGGCCGGGCAAAATATACATACTCGAAGATACACGGCGTATGACGCACGGTGGCCACGCACTGCTGTGAATGCAGCCGGCCCTGCTCGTCGATGAACACCGCCTCGCCCGGGGCGACATCGCGCAGCAGCTCGAATGAGAGCATATCGAGCGCCACGCTCTCGGAGGCCAGCATGTACTCGGTGCCGCGCGGCGTGCGCCGCTGGCCGAGCACCAGCGGGCGGATGCCGTTCGGATCGCGAAAGCCCAGCACTCCGTGGCCGATGACCAGCACCACGGCGGCGTAGCCGCCGCGGCAGCGCCGATAGACCGCGCTGGCGGCGGCGAAGATGTCGGCCGGGGTGACACGCGGCGTGCCCACCCGCTGCAGCTCCGAGGCGAACACGTTCAGCAATACCTCGGAATCGGACTCGCTGTTCAGGTGACGCCGGTCTTCGCGGATCAGCACTTCGGCGAGCTCGGCGGCATTGGTCAGGTTGCCGTTGTGTGCCAGGCAGATGCCATAGGGGGCGTTGACGTAGAACGGCTGCGCCTCGGAAGCGCTGTCGCAGCCGGCGGTCGGGTAACGCACATGGCCGATACCCTCGTTGCCCTGCAGTGCCAGCATGTGCTGCTGCTCAAACACGTCGCGCACCAGTCCTGCACCCTTGCGCGAGCACAGCCGGCCCTCATACGCGGTCATGATTCCGGCCGCATCCTGACCGCGATGTTGCAACACTGTCAGCGCGTCATACAGGCGCTGGTTCACGGGACTGGTGCCGACGATACCGACGATTCCACACATGTTGCGCTACAGTTCCCTAGGATCCGATGCCCTGGCGCGATGCCGGGTGCTGAGCCAGCATTTTACTCTCGCCGACCATGCCACGCAGCACATTCGCCGCGTGTTCGCCGTACGGAATCAGCGTCGAGCTGCGCCACCAGGGCTCGGCGTTCAGGCGCAGTGCATGACACAGCATGACAAACAGCCCGATCATCACCAGGCCGCGAAGAAATCCAAATATGCCGCCGAAGAAACGGTCGGTGCCGCTGAATATCGACAGCCGCACCAGGCGCCCGACGATGGCGCCGATGCAGGTGCCGATCAGCACCACCGCGAGGAAGATGATGGTGCGCGCGGCCCAGGCGCGCACGCTGTCATTCGCCAGCGCGCCGCCCAGGTGCGGCTCGAGCACGCCGGCGTAATGCCAGGCGATCCACACCGCCGCGACCCACGTCAGCAGCGCAATCACCTCGCGCAGCAGGCCGCGCATGGCACCCGCAACGGATGAGAACACGATCAGCGCGATCAGCAGGTAGTCAATCCAGTTCATGACGACGGCCGTGGCAGCGGACGCGTCATTCTACGTCACGGCGCGGCGATTACCGCAGCCGGCAGTCCCTGGTCCTTGAGCCGCTGTGCGTAGCTTTCGGCCGCCGCGCGATCGGCGATGCCGCCGGCATACACGCGATACAGTCCGCGCGCATCGGCAGCGGAGACGCTGACCTCGAATCCCTTGGCCTGCGCGGAATGCACCAGCCGTTCGGCGTTGTCGCGCTTGGCGAACAGGCCGAGCTGCACTGCCCAGCCGCCGCTGGCGGGGTTGTGTGCGGCGGCGGCTGGCCGGGTGTTGCTGGCGGGCGCTGCCGGTTGCGCCTTGGCGACGGCCGCATTCGCTGGCGCAGCCGGTGCTGGTGTCGGTGCTGCAGTCGCTGCCGCTACCGCGGCCGGTACGGGCGCCGGGCTTGCGGCCGCCGCCATGTTGACTGGTGGCGTTGCCGGAGGTGGCGCGGCCACCGGTTTGTCGTCGCTGCCGGCGTTGCCGGTAGTCGCCGGCGTAGACTGCAGCGGCGCGGTGCCGCTCGGGCTGTTGGATAGATCGATGGTGTAGGAGCGCACCGGCGGTCCATCGCCGCTGCTACCGGACGTGGCCGCGATGTCGCCGCGCTGCCCATGAAACATCTCCGGCACCAGCATCACGACCAGCGCCACCAGTATCGCGGCACCGGTGAGTCGCTCTTTTAAGCGCGTTTCCATTCTCTCGGCCCTCAGTATAGCCCAAGCCATCGCAGCGCCGGCCCGACCACGTGAAACGAGCCGAACACGACGACGCGATCGCGCGGCTGCGCCAGCGCCTGCGCGCGCGTGCAGGCCGCCGCGACCGTAGCCGACAGTTCCACCGCACCGCGCAACAGCGGCAGCCGCGCCTGCAGTGTCGCCGCAGTAAGACCGCGCGGCTCACTTTCAATGCCGGCCAGCAGCCAGTGATCGACCTGCGCATCGAGTGCGCGGACGACGGCCGCCGCGTCCTTGTCGGCCAGCATGCCGGCCACCGCAAAAGTGCTGCCGGCGCAAGGCCGCGCAGCCAGTGCAGCTGCCAGCACGCTGGCCGCCGGTTCGTTGTGCGCCACGTCCAGGATCCACTCGATCTCGCCGGCTACGATCTGGAAGCGCCCGGGCAGCGATGCGCGGCGCAGGCCGTGCGCCACCGCGGCATGATCGCAGCTGCCGGCAAGCCCCAGCAGCTGCAGCGCCGTGAGTGCGCTGGCGGCATTGCGGTATTGCACTGCCCCGGCCAGCGCCGGCGGCGGCAACGCCGCAAGCTTGCAGCCGGCGCCTTGATAATCCCAGCTCTGCCCCGCCGCACCGTCACCGTGAATGTGCCAGCTGAATTCGCGCTCCGCGGTACACACGCGGCAATCCAGCGCGCGCGCCGCGCGCCATACGCTGTCGGGCATCGCCGCGCTTCCGAGCACCACGTTCTGGCCGCGGCGAAAGATGCCCGCTTTCTCGGCGCCGATCTGATCCAGCGTTGCCCCCAGCCATTCACGGTGATCAAAGCCGATCGAGCACACCAGCGCGACGTCGGCATCGATGATGTTGACGGCGTCGAGCCTGCCCCCCAGGCCTACCTCCAGCACCATCACGCCGACCGCCGCCTGGCGGAACACCAGCAGCGCTGCCAGCGTGTTGTATTCGAAGAAGGTCAGCGTCACCGCGCCGCGCGCCGACTCGATGCGCTCGAACGCCGCCAGCAATTCCGCATCGCTGACCTGCGCACCGTTGACCTGCACGCGCTCGTTGTAGCGCAGCAGGTGCGGCGAGGTGAACAGCCCGACGCTCTGGCCGCACGATTGCAGCAGCGCTGCCAGCGTAGTCGCGGTCGAGCCCTTGCCGTTGGTGCCGGCCACGATTACCGCCGGGCAGTGCTTTGGCAACAGCCCGAGGCGCGCCGCCACCTCGCGCACGCGCTCGAGCGATAGATCTATGCTCTGGCCGTGCGTGCCCTGCTGGTAGGCCAGCCATTGCTCGAGCGTCCTGCTCAAGCGGCGGGCAGCGTTGGTCGCTTTTGCAGCAGCCGCAGCAGTTGCGACAGCCGATCGCGCATGTCGCGACGATCGACGATCATATCCAGACCGCCGTGCTCCAGCAGGAACTCGCTGCGCTGGAAGCCTTCCGGCAACGTCTCGCGCACGGTTTGCTGGATGACGCGCGGACCGGCGAAGCCGATCAGCGCGCGCGGCTCGGCGAGATTCAGATCGCCCAGCATCGCCAGGCTGGCCGATACGCCGCCGGTGGTCGGGTCGGTCATCACCGAAATGAACGGCAGCCGCTCGCGCGCCAGCCGTGCCAGCGCCGCGCTGGTCTTCGCCATCTGCATCAATGACAGCAGCGCCTCCTGCATGCGCGCACCGCCGGTAGCCGTGAAGCACACCAGCGGGCAGCGCTCCTCGATGCAGAAATCCACCGAGCGCTTGAAGCGTTCCCCGACTACAGAGCCCATCGAGCCGCCGAGGAACTGGAATTCGAATGCACACGCCACCACCGGTTCGCCGTGCAGTTGGCCGGCGAGCGCCACCAGCGCATCGCTTTCGCGCGTGGTCTTCTGTGCCTGCGCCAGGCGGTCGCGGTAGCGCCGGCTGTCCTTGAACTTGAGCGGGTCTTCCGGCATCACGCTGGCGCCGATCTCGCTGATCGGATCCGGATCGAGCAGCGCGCGCAGCCGCTCGCGCGCGCCGATGCGCATATGGTGGCTGCACTTGGGGCAGACGTTCAGATTGCGCTCCAGCTCGGCGCGATACAGCACCGCATCGCAGGCCGGACACTTGATCCACAGTCCTTCCGGGACCGAGCGCGAGCGCCGCTCGGTCTTTATGCGCGAAGGCACGATCTTTTCAAACCAGGACATCGCAGCGGATCCTTGCGGCGGGCGCTACGGCCAGCCGGGAATGGGAGCCTCGATCATAGCCGAATCCGTCGGCAGGCCGGACTGCAGACCGTAGTCTACCTGCCACAGATACAGCCCATGCGCGGGGGCAGTAGCCTCGCCGCTGCTGCGCGCACGCGACGCCAGCTGCTCGCGCGCGCGTTCCGGCGCGGCGCGTTGCTGTCCGATCGCGACCAGCAGGCCGACGATGTTGCGCACCATGTGATGCAGGAAGGCATTGGCGGTGACATCGACCGCGATCCAGTCACCGCTCCTGGCCACGCGCAGCGTGCGCAATTGCCGCACCGGGGAGCGTGCCTGGCACTCCGAGGAACGAAAAGCGCTGAAGTCGTGCTCGCCGATCAGCCATTGTGCGCCGGCCTGCATCGCCGCGACATCCAGCGGCCGGTGCACCACCAGCGCACGCCCGCGCGCCAGCGCCGAGCGCGTGACCCGATTGAGGATCAGGTAACGGTAGCTGCGCGAGTGCGCGCTGAAGCGGGCGTGGAAATCGCCGGCTACCGGCTGAGCCCAATGCAGGCTGATGTCGCGTGGCAGGTAGCTGTTGGTGCCGAGCAGCCAGGCGCGCGAGCTGCGCAGCGCATCGGTATCGAAGTGCGCCACCTGGGCTCGTGCGTGCACGCCGGCATCGGTACGTCCGGCGCACACCAGGTGAATCGGCTGGTCGGCGACCCGGCTCAGGGCCTGCTCGAGCGCGACCTGCACGCTGGCCGCATCGCTCTGCTGCTGCCAGCCGCAGTATCCGCCACCGTCGTACTCGATGCCGACCGCCAGCCGGCGGCGCATGGTCGCGTTGCCGCCGCGGCGCCTAGCCCGGCAGCGTGTCCATCAGCCGGCGCGCTTCCTGCTTCTGCGATACCGAGCCCTCGCTGAGCACCTCTGCCAGGATGCTGCGCGCTCCTTCCGGATCGCCCATGTCCATATAGGCGCGCGCCAGGTCGAGCTTGGTGCCTACCTCGCTCATGGTGGCAGGTTCGAGCTCCGGCAGCGCCATGTCGCCGGCCGCGATCTTCTGCGTCTGGATGAAGGTGCCCTCGCTGACCGATGGGGTACCGACGTCCAGGTCGATGCCATTGACGGCCGACTCCTCGCGCAGGGTACCCAGGTTCAGGTCCAGGCCATCCGGACTGAGCGCCTCCAGCTCCGAGGTGGTCGAGCCTGTATCCACATCGAGCGACGGGCGCGGGGAGATCTGCGTTACCAGCTGCGTCGGCGCATTGGCCTCGGACGAGTCGAGTTGCTTGTCCCTCAGTTCCGGCATGCCGGCGGCAAAATCGGTATCGGTGAACAGCCAGGTACCGCTGTCGCTCGGGCCGTCGACGTTGGCCGGAGCGCGTTGCGTCGCGGCGCTGTCGGTGCTCTCGGCGCGCGCCCGCGCCAGCAGCTCGCGCGTATCCTCATCCAGGTTCGACAGCATGGTCGGCGCATCGCCGGCGCTGATACCGGTTTCGTCGACCACGCCTTCCAGGGCGCCCAGGTCCAGTCCCAGATCGTCCAGCGCCAGCTCCGCGGTCTGTTCCGATTTCGACATCTCGCTGCGCGCGGCCGCGCCGATCTTCTCGCGGATGGTGGAGTTCTCGCCGCCGCGCAGCTGCGGCTGCTCGACCGTTGGCGCCTCGGCATCGGCCGCGGACGCGCTCGCGATACGCATGGTTGCGGTCTGGCCGGTGCCGCCGCTGGACACGGCCGGCATTTCCCGGGTCGGCGCGTTCGGCATTTCGCGCGTCGAGCCGGTGGAGTCATTGCCGCGCTCGGGGTCATCGAGCACGAAGTCGACACCGTCGGCGCCCACCTGATTGACCTCGCCGGTGCGATCGGCATCGCCCAGGGCCGCCCCCAGATCCAGGTCCAGGCCCGCGCCGCTTTCCGCGCCGCCGGCGCCCACCGACGGCTCGCCCAGCAGGTCGAAGTCAACGCGGTTCTGGCCGCCTTCAAGATTCAGGTCGACGCCGCCGCTGGCCGCCCCGGTCAGCGTGCCGGCATTGGCGAATAACGGATCATCGGGCGCGATCTGCCGGCCCATGATGACCATCTTCTCCCATTCGCCCGCCAGCGCCTGCTGGCGGCTGTTCGCCAGTTCGCGCGCGGTCTGCAGGAAGCGATCTTTGTTGCCCCAGACGAAGTACACCTCGAGCAGCTTCAGTTTCAGCTCGCGCCGGTTGGGCTCGCGCGAGATCGCGATCTGCACCAGGTCTGCGGCCTGGTCGTACAGGCCATAGGCCATGTGGAAGTCCGCTTCGGCCAGCGGATCGCCCTGATCGAGCGCCACCGGACGCTCGCCGGTGACCGTGTCGTCGATCGCCACGTGCTGGCTGGTCGCCGAACTCAATGCCGGATCGGGCGAGGCCGCGAACGGCGGCTGCTCGTGCGGCCCGGTTTCCTCGACGCGGTAAGACATCTCCGCGCGCGACGATGGCAGCGTGCGCACCGGCACGGTATCGGATGCGCGCGACAGCTCGCTCGCCGAGGTCTCAAATGAGGGCTGTAGCCGGCCGAGCGAGCGATCGAACTCGTCTTCCTGGCGCGCGCGCACGAAGCGCAGCACCACCAGGATAATCAGTATCGCCATCAGGCCTGCCGGCACATACCAGTACTGCTCGATCAGATCGAGCAGCGAATTACCCGATTCGCTGCTGGCCACGGCCGGCGCGCTCTTCGGCTTCTCCGCGGGCGTTGCGGGCGCCGGTGGCGCGGCGTTCTCGCTCGCGGCAGGCGCGGCCGGCGGCGCGGCAGCGGGAGGCTGCGTCGGTGCCGGGGTGGCGGCTGGTGCCGGGGTCGGTGTCGGTGTCGCAGGCGCAGCTGCCGTGGGCGCGGGTGTTGCCGCCGCCCGCGCCTGCAGCGCGGCCAGGTCGGCGTTACGCAGCTGCAGCAGGCGCTGTGATTCAGCCAGCTGTGACTCGAGCTGCTGCACGCGCTGGTTCAGCGCGGCGGCATTGGCCGCGGCGGCGGCGGCACTGGCGGCAGCGGCGGCATTCGCCGCGGGCGTGCCTGTGGCGGGCGCGCCGCTGGCGGGCGTCCTGGCCGCTTCCTGCGGCGGTACCAGCCGCAGCTGGCCGCTGGCCGCCTCGCCGTTGCCGGCGTGTGCCTGCGTGCTGGCGCCGTGCGCGCCTGCCCAGGCGGAGTACTGGCGGTGCACCTCGGCTGAAGCCTCGCCGGGACTGATCGCATCGAGCTGCGCGTCGCCTGGCAGATCCAGCCGGCTGCCCGACAGCAGCAGATTCATGTTGCCCTGGAAGGCAGTGGGATTGGCGCGGTAGATCGCGACCAGCTCGCGCTCGCGCATGTGGCGGTCGCCGCCCGGATAATTCTGCGATGCCACCGCGGTCAGCGTATCGCCGGGCCGCACCGTATATCGGCCACCGCCACCGTGTGACGCGGCGCTCCTGCTGGCCGGTGCGGGTGCGGCACTCTCGCCGCCCGCGGCGCCCGCGGCGCTCGCGCTCGCATTCTCCGAGGCGCTCGGCGCCGCAGCGGCCGGCGCGGCGCTGCGGCGCTCCACCGTGCCGCTGCGCGCACTGCTGCCGGCACTGGGCGCCGCCACGGCGGCGGCCCTGCTCGGGCCCTCAGCGCTGAACACCGGCGGATCCAGCAGCACCGTGTATTCGCGCACCACATGTCCGCGCGGCCAATCGACCGTCACCAGCAGCGTCGCGAACGGCTCGTTCGCAGCGTTGGCCGAATGCACGTGCAGCACGTTACGGCCATCGGCCGTCTTCTCGGCGGCCATGCTCAACGGGCCCAGGAAGGTCGGATAGTCGAGCCCGCCGCGACTGAATGCCTCGCGGTCGGCAAGGCTCGCCTTCAGGCCGGCAAGGTCCTCGGCACTGGCTCCGAGCAGGTCGATTTCGGCATCGAGCGGCGCGTTGAGCGAGGATTTGAGATGGATATCTCCGAGCCCTAGCGCGAACGAGGCCATCGGAGACAGCAATGCCAGCAGCACGGCCGGGCAAAATTTACGCTTGAACATCTTGTCTCCCAGCGAACCTGGTTGCTGAGTAATCCTTATAAAACATATAGTTAATGCAAAGCCTAGGCCCGCACCTATTTGGACTGCAATATAACTTATAAATACTCGCTAACCAAAATCTCGGCGATTTGCACGCTATTGGTCGCGGCACCCTTACGGATGTTGTCCGCGACGATCCACAGGTCAAGGCCCCGCTCATGCGACATATCTTCCCGAATACGGCCAACATAAACCGTGTCGTGGTTCGCTGCTTCGGTAACCGCGGTCGGATAACCCCCGGGCTCCCGCTCATCGATAACGGCCACGCCCGGGGCCTTCTGTAGCAGCGCGCGTGCCTGCGCGGCGCTGATCTTGCCCCTGGTCTCGATATGCACGGCCTCGGAATGGCCGTAGAACACCGGTACCCGCACCGCGGTGGCGTTCACCCGGATCGAGGGATCTTCCATGATTTTCTGGGTTTCCCAGAACATCTTCATCTCCTCCTTGGTGTAGCCGCTGTCCTCGAAGCGATCGATCTGCGGCACGCAGTTGAATGCGATCTGGCGCGCAATCAGCCGCGGCGCATCGATCGGCCGGCCGCTCAGCAGCGCCGCGCTCTGTGTCGCCAGCTCCTCCAGCGCCTTGCGGCCGGCCCCCGATACCGACTGGTAGGTGGCGACGTTGATGCGTTCGATGCCGACCGCATCGTAGATCGGCTTCAGCGCCACCAGCATCTGGATTGTAGAGCAGTTCGGATTGGCAATAATGCCGCGCGCGCTGTAGCGGCTGATCGCGTGCGCGTTGACCTCCGGGATTACCAGCGGTATGTCGTCCTGGTAGCGGAACTGCGAAGTGTTGTCGATCACGGTACAGCCGGCGGCGGCGGCCTTCGGCGCATATTCCGCCGAGATCGCGCTGCCGGCCGAAAACAGCCCGATATCCGCGCGCGAGAAATCGAAGCTCGCCAGTTCCTCGACCGGCAGCTGCTTGCCGGCGAAGCGCACGCTCTTGCCGAGCGATCGGTTGCTCGCCAGCGCATACAGCTCCGCCACCGGAAATTTGCGCTCCTCGAGCACCGCAATCATGGTCTCGCCGACCAGGCCGGTGGCCCCCACGACCGCCACCCTGAAACCCTTGCTCATCGTTGCGCTACGCTCCTGTGCGTGTGATGTCGGGCGTCGCCGACACCACATCGGCATTCTGCGCGCGGTGGCGCAGGTAATGATCCAGCAGCACGATCGCCAGCATCGCCTCGGCGATCGGCGTCGCGCGCAGCCCGACGCATGGATCGTGACGCCCGGTGGTCACGACCTCCACCGCATGGCCTTGCAGGTCTATGGTCCGGCCCGGCACCTGGATGCTCGAGGTCGGCTTCAGGCTCAGGTGCACCACGATCGGCTGCCCGGAGGATATGCCGCCCAGCGTGCCACCGGCGTGATTTGATGCGAATCCGGTCGGGGTCAGCTCGTCGCGGTGTTCGCTGCCGCGCTGGCCGACCACCGCCACCCCATCGCCGATCTCCACCGCCTTGACCGCGTTGATACCCATCATGGCCGACGCGATATCGGCATCGAGCTTGTCGAACACCGGCTCGCCCAGCCCGGGCGGCACGCCGGCGGCGCATACCGTCACACGCGCACCGATCGAGTCGCCGGCGGCGCGTATATCCCAGATCAGCTGTTCGAGCTCGGGCAGTCGCTGCGGGTCCGGACAGAAGAATGGATTCTGGTAGGCGGCATCGGGGTCGACCGGCGCCAGTATCAGCGCGCCGATCTGGCTCAGGTAGCCGTAGATGCGCACCGCCAGGCGCTCGGCCAGGTACTTGCGTGCGATCGCACCCGCCGCCACCCGCATCACCGTCTCGCGCGCCGAAGAGCGACCGCCGCCGCGATGATCGCGCAGCCCGTACTTGTGCTGATAGGTGTAGTCCGCGTGTCCGGGGCGGAAGCGATCGGCAAGCTTGTCATAGTCGCGCGATCGGGCGTCGCTGTTTTCCACCAGCAGCCCGATCGGCGCACCGGTGGTGCGGCCCTCGAACACGCCCGAGAGAATGCGCACCTGGTCCGCTTCGCGCCGCTGGCTGGTGAACTGCGAGGTGCCGCTGCGGCGCCGATCGACGTCACGCTGCAGGTCCTCGGCCGCCAGCGCCAGCCCCGGCGGACAGCCGTCGACGATGCAGCCCAGCGCCGGCCCGTGGCTCTCGCCGAAGGTGGTCACCGAGAACGATCGGCCTATGGTGTTGCCCGACATCGGTTAGTTCGTCACTTCTGCCGTAGTAGCTGCTCGCGCCCGATCACAAACACACCGCCGCCGCCGCGCTCAAATGCCAGCCAGGTGAATGGCAGCCGCGGATAAGCGCGCCGCAGCGCGCGCTCCGAGTTGCCAACCTCGACGATCAGGATTCCGCCGGGATTCAGATGCGCTGCCGCCTCGCGCAAAATAATTCTCGCCGAGTCCAGCCCGTCCGAGCCTGCTGCCAGTGCGAGCCGCGGCTCGTGCCGGTATTCCGCCGGCAGCCCCCTGAGCTCGCGGCGCGCCACGTAGGGCGGATTGCTGACGATAATATCGTAGCCGGCGCCCCCGAGTCCGGCGAAATGATCCGACTGCAGCGCGCGCACCCGGGCCGCCAGCCGGTGGCGGCGGATGTTGATGTGCGCCACCGCCAGCGCAGCGGCTGAAATATCGGCCGCGTCGACCCGGGCGCGCCGGAATGCGCGCGCGCAGGCGATTGCGATGCAGCCCGAGCCGGTGCCCAGATCGAGGATGCGACGCACCTGCGCAGGTTGGATCCAGGGCGCGAAGCGCCGCTCGATCAGCTCGGCGATCGGCGAGCGTGGAATCAGCACGCGCTGGTCGACGTACATCGGTAGCCCCGCGAACCAGCAGCGCTGTGTCAGGTACACCACCGGCATGCGTTCGCGGATGCGCCGCCGCAGCAGCAGTTCGAGCGCCGCCTGCGCCGCCACCGGCACCCGGCGTCGATAGACTTTCGGTGGCGCCGGCCACGGCAGGCGCATCACGTGCCACAGCAGCGCCGCGGCATCATCGCGCGCCCGCTCGGTGCCATGACCATAATGCAGCCGTGCCTGCGACAGGCGTCGCGTGCTGCGCGCGAGCAGCGCCTCGACTGTCGGGTTGCCCTTGGCGCTGTGTGATAATTGCCGCATGCCTCGTCGCACCATCCTGCTGTTGGCCTCGCTCGGCACCGCCGCGGTGCTGGTCGGCGTGCTGCTGGCACGCACGCTGGGCGCGACCAGCGTGCCGCTCGAGAGCGGCACCTGGCTGCCGCAGCCGCGCACGCTGCCGCAATTTCACCTGCAGGATCTGTCGGGCGCGGATTTCGGCCTCGATCGGCTGCGCGGCCACCCGACGCTGCTGTTCTTCGGCTTCACCAACTGCCCGGACGTCTGCCCGACCACGCTCGCAACGCTGGCGCAGGTGCAGCGTGCACCGCCACTGCCGGGCGCGCAGGTGCTGTTCATCACCATCGATCCGGAGCGCGACAGCGCCGCCAGCCTGCAAGTGTACCTTGGCGCCTTCAACAATCGCTTCGTCGGCGCGCGCGGCAACGCGGCGGCGCTGGCCCCGCTGCTGAAGAGCCTGGGGGCGATCGCGGTGCGCGAGAATCTGCCCGACGGCAGCTACACGATGGATCACTCGGCGACGCTGTATCTGCTCGATAGCCGCGGCCGGCTGGTGGCGGTGTTCTCGCCGCCGTTCTCGGCCCCCAAGCTGTCCGCCGATCTGCACCGGGTCGCCGCGGCCGCCCGGCTGTAGCGGCGCGATGAGCGCGCTGTTCGTCTGGCTGCAGTACCTGCTGCCGCATCACCTGCTGTGCCGCATCGTCCATGCCCTTACACGGGCGCGCGTAGCGTGGCTCAAGAACCTGCTGATTGCCGCCTTCATGCGTACCTACCGGCCGGTGATGGCGGACGCGATCGAGCCTGAGCCGCGCCACTACGCGAGTTTCAACGCCTTCTTCACCCGCGCGCTGCGGCCCGGGGCGCGTCCGGCCGACCCCGATCCGCACAGCGTCGTCTCGCCCTGCGACGCTACGCTCAGCATCGCCGGCGCGCTGCAGAGCAATCAGCTGCTGCAGGCCAAGGGCCATGCCTTCAGTCTCGAGGCGCTGCTCGGGGATGCCGGCCACTGGGCCGACGTGCTGCACGGCGGCCTGTACGCGACGCTCTACCTGGCGCCGTTCAATTACCACCGCGTACACATGCCGCTCGCCGGCCGGCTGGCCGCCGCCTGGCACGTGCCCGGGCGGCTGTTCTCCGTCAACGCCGCCACGGTGGCGCGCGTGCCCGGCCTGTTCGCCCGCAACGAGCGCGTGATCTGCGCCTTCGAGGGCGAACATGGCCCGTTCGTCGTGGTGCTGGTTGGCGCGCTGTTCGTCGGCAGCATCAGCACCGTGTGGCACGGCGAAGTCACGCCATGGCGGCCCGCCGCAGCCACCGCCGCCCCGGTGCGCCGGATACATCGGCTCGAGCCCGCCGGCAGCGCTGCCCTGTGGCAGCCGCGCGGCGCGGAACTCGGACTCTTCAATATGGGCTCGACCGTGCTGCTGCTGCTGCCGGCGACGCTGGCGCGCTGGCAGCCGGAGTTGCTGCCCGGGGCCGCGCTCGCCGTCGGCCAGCGGCTCGGCCGCCTGCTGGCCCCGCTGGACCGATGAACTGGCGTCCGACCGCCTCGCTGCCGACCTTGCGCCTGCGCGCCGAGCTGCTGGCGGCGACGCGCAGCTTCTTCGCCGAGCGCAGCGTGCTCGAGGTAGACACCCCGGCGCTGGTGCGCCACGCAGTCACCGACCGCCATATCCACTCGGCCCAGGTACAGCTGCCCGGTCACGGCGCGCCGCTGTTCCTGCATAGCTCGCCTGAATACGCGATGAAGCGCCTGCTGGCGGCCGGCAGCGGCGACATCTACCAGATCGCGCATGTGTTCCGCGGAGATGAAGCCGGCCGGCTGCACAATCCCGAGTTCACGCTGGTCGAATGGTATCGCTGCGGTTTTTCAATGCAGCAGCTGATGCGCGAGGTCGCGCAGCTGGCCGCGCTGCTGCTGGGGCTGCCGTTGGATGCGCCGCTCGAGGCGCTGAGCTACCAGCAGGCATTTGCGCGCGCGCTCGATTGCGACCCGCTCGCGGCCACCGATTCTGAGCTGCGCGCGCTGGCGCTGCGCCAGCGGCTCGATCCGCAGCTTGTGGCGCGCTGCCAGCGCGATGAGCTGCTCGACTGGCTGATGGGCAGCGTGGTCGGACCCGGCCTGGGCGCAGACCGGCTGTGCTTCGTGCACCGCTACCCGGCCAGCCAGGCGGCACTGGCGCGCCTGGATGCCGATGACGCGCGCGTCGCGCTGCGCTTCGAGCTGTACTACCGCGGCATCGAACTCGCCAACGGCTTTGAGGAACTCACCGATGCCGGGCAGCAGCGCGAGCGCTTCCAGTCCGATCGCGCGCAGCGCCTCGGGTGCGGCCTGCCGGTCCCGGAGATCGACCAGGCGCTGCTGGACGCGCTGGCCGCGGGCTTGCCGCCGGTTGCCGGGGTGGCCATGGGATTCGATCGGCTGCTGTTGCTGCGCAGCGGCGAGCGCGAGCTGGCTGCGGTGCTGGCATTTCCGCTCGAGCGCGCCTGAGCCGCCCCCCGCGCGGTGTGCTGCCGCCTACTGCTTGGCGCGCGAGATGTAGGCCCCGGTGCGGGTGTCGATCTTCAGGATCTCCCCTTCATTGATGAACAGCGGCACGCGCACCACCGCTCCGGTCTCGAGCTTGGCCGACTTCTGACCGCCGGTCGCGGTGTCGCCGCGCAGCCCGGGATCGGTCTCGACTACCTTGAGCTCGATGTGCGGCGGCGGCGTGACCACGATCGGCACGTTGTTCCACAGCGTGACGATGCAGACCGTGCCATCCTTGAGCCACTGCGCGGCCTCGCCCACCACCGCCTTGGTGGCGGCGTGCTGTTCGAAATTCTCCGGAATCATGAAATGAAAGAAATCGCCATCGCTGTACAGGTACTGCATGTCGACGTCGACCACGTCGGCGGCTTCCACGCTGTCGCCGGACTTGAAGGTGCGCTCGATCGTGCGTCCGGTCTTGAGGTTCCTGATGCGCACGCGATTGAACGCCTGGCCCTTGCCGGGCTTGACCATCTCATTCTCGACGATCGAGAACGGATCGCCATCGATCAGGATGCGCAGACCCGATTTGAACTCGTTGGTCGTGTAGCTGGCCATTTCATTTCCGCCGGTTGCGGCCGCACATTCACGACCATCAAAAAAGGGCGCGTATGATAACGACATCAACCTTGACCCGCCAGCCACAGCCGGCTGCCCCCACGCCCGCGGCCGCCGCCGACTGGCAGCGCGAGCTGGCGCTGGCGGTCACCGATCCACTCGAGCTGTGCCGGCTGCTGCAGCTCGATCCGCAGCTGGCACTGGGCGCCCGCGCCGCCGGCGCGCACTTCCGGCTGCGCGTGCCGCGCGGATTCGTGCGCCGCATGCGCCGCGGCGACCCGGCCGATCCGCTGCTGCTGCAGGTGCTGCCCGGCGCCGCCGAGCTGATCGAGCAGCCTGGATTCGGTGCCGATCCGCTGGCTGAGAGCGCTGCGATGCGCGCTCCCGGGCTGCTGCACAAGTACCACGGCCGCGCGCTGCTGATCACCACCGGCGCCTGCGCGGTGCACTGCCGCTACTGCTTCCGGCGCGAATTCCCGTACCCGGCCGCCCACAGCGACGGTCCGCGCTGGCAGGCGGCGATCGCAGCCGTCGCGGCCGATGCATCGATCGAGGAGCTGATCCTGTCCGGCGGCGATCCGCTGTCGCTGGCGACGCCCCGGCTGGCGCAGATGAGCGAGCGGCTGCGCGCGATTCCGCATCTGCGCCGGCTGCGGCTGCACACGCGCACGCCGGTAGTACTACCGGAACGCGTCGACACTGAGCTGTGCACCTGGATCGCCGCTCTGCCCTGGCCCTGCGTGATCGTGCTGCACGCCAATCACGCTAATGAAATCGATGCCGCGGTTCGCAGCGCCGCCGGCCGGCTGCGCGGCGCCGGCGCAACGCTGCTCAACCAGTCGGTGCTGCTCGCCGGCATCAACGATTCGGTCGCGGCGCTGCAGGCGCTGTCCCAGGCGTTGTGGTCCGCGGGCGTGCTGCCGTACTACCTGCATCTGCTCGACCGGGTGCGCGGCAGCGCGCATTTCGAGGTGACCGAGGCGCGCGCGCGCGAACTGATGGCGCAGCTGGCGGCGCGTCTGCCCGGCTACCTGCTGCCGCGGCTGGCACGCGAGCTGCCGGGCGCGGCCTCCAAGACCGTGTTGGCGCACGCCGCCGCTCCGGCGCAGCTCGCGTCCGGCGCCGCCTGCGATGCGCTTCACAGCGAGGAAACACCCGGGTGCTAGACTCGCGCGCCTCCGGAGAAAGTTTCTTGAGCGATCCCACCGCGGTTCCGCTGATTGTCCACAGTGCCACGCGCGATGCGGTCGAGGCGCTCAACAGCCTGCTGCGCCGAACCGGCGTTGCGGCGCATTGCACCTGGATCCCCGCCGCGCAGGACATCCCCGATGCGCTGGCGCAGATCAATCCCGAACTGCTGCTGTGCGTGCTGGCCCCGGGACAGGAGCTGCGCACGCTCGCCACGATGCGCGATGAGATCTCCGCCAGCGTGCCGTTGATCGCGGTGCGCGAGCAGGTCGATGAACAGATGATCGCCGACGACATGGCGCAGGGGGCGCGCGATACCGTGTCGCTGCAGCAGCCCGGCCGTCTGCAGGCGGTTATCGGGCGCGAGTTGCGCGCCTTTCGCCTGGAACGCACGCTCAATACCACGCTGCGTGCATCGCAGGATTACCGCAGCCAGCTGGAAACGGTGCTGCAGCGCTCCAACGACGCGATCGCACATATCCAGGAAGGCATCCTGGTGGACGCCAACGCCGCCTGGCTGGAGCTGTTCGGTTTCGTCGAGGCCACCGGGCTGGTCGGCCAGCCGGTGATGGATCTGTTCGAGGAGAGCACCCAGTCACCGCTGAAGGCCGCGCTCGCCGCCTGCCTGGCCGGCCGCTGGAGCAACCACACGCTCAAGGCCGGGGCGATCCTGGGCGACGGCTCGGTCGTGCCGCTGGAACTGGCGCTGGCGCTGGGAGAGTTCGACGGCGAACCCGGTGTGCGGCTGATCGTCGCCGCGCACCGGCGCGACGACCGCCAGCTGGCGCGCGAGCTGGAGACCGCAGTGCGCAGCGACCCGGGTACCGGGCTGCTGACCCGGCGCCATCTTCTGGCAGCGCTGCAGGAGCGGCTGCTGCAGCCGGTCGCCGGCGGCGTGCGCTATCTTGCCTGCGTGCGGCCGGACAAGTTCGGCGCGATCGAGCGCGACCTCGGCATACTCAGCAGCGAGCAGCTGCTGATTGCTTTCGCCAACATCGTGCGCGCGCTGCTCGGCCCGCATGACATCGCCGGCCACTTCGGCGGCACCAGCCTGATGCTGCTGCTCGAGCGCGGCAACCAGCGCGATGTCGAGGCCTGGTGCGAGAGCCTGATCGATCGCGTCGGCAAGCATCCGTTCCAGGGTCCGACCCAGGCGCTGCATCTCACCTGTACCGTCGGCCTGGGGATGGTCGCGCTCGCCAAGCCGGATGTGAATCTTGCTGCGATGGACGCGCTCGATGCCACCCGGCGCGGCCGCGAACGCGGCGGCAACCAGATGGTCACGGTGGATCGCGCCGACAACGACACCCGGGTGCAGGCCTACGACCAGATCTGGGTCAAGCACATCAAGGCGGCTCTGATGGAGAACCGCTTCCGCCTGGTGCAGCAGCCGATCGCCTCGCTGTCGGGCGGCGACCAGAAGATCTTCGACGTTGCGATCCGCATGCTCGATGCCCAGGGCAAGGAAGTATTGCCCTCGGAATTCCTGCCGGCCGCGGCCCGCAACGAGCTGATGAAAAACATCGATCGCTGGGTCATCGGCGCGTCGCTGTCGTTCGCCTCCAAGCGCAAGCCGGACCTGTTGTTCGTGCGCCTGTCACGCGACAGCGCAGTCGACGCGACGTTGCCGCAATGGCTCGAGATGCAGCTCAAGTCGACGCTGGCCGAGCCCGGCCGGCTGTGCCTGCAGATCACCGAGGAAGTCGCCAGCCGGCACCTGCAGCAGACCACGCAGCTGGCCAACGCGCTGCGTGCCCGCGGCCTGAAGTTCGCGCTCGAGCACTACGGCGGTGATGCCCAGGCCCAGAGCCTGATCGGCATCGTGCCGATGGACTTCGTCAAGATCGACGGCTCGCTGATGCAGGGTCTGGCCGGCAGCCCGGAACTGCAGCGGCGCGTACGCGTCATCGCCGAGCAGGCGGCCCGGCACAGCATCCAGACCGTGGCCGAGCGCATCGAGGACGCCAACACGATGGCGGTGGTCTGGCAGCTCGGCGTGCAGTACATCCAGGGCTATCTGGTGCATGCGCCGGAAGAGGTGGTGCTGAAGTCGTGACCGCGGGACGACGTTGGCTGCTGTCGGCATGCGCGGCCTGCCTGATCGCCGGCTGCGGCAGCATCGACGTCCCCGCGTCGTCGCCTGCCCCCGCGGCCGCTGCAGCCACGGCGGCTGCGGCATCGATCACGGTTGGCACCGCACTCGCCGACCAGCAGGTGTTGGCGCGCGGGCTGGACGACACGCCGCGCTCGCTCGACCCGCTGCTGGCGAACGATGTACCCGGGCAGCGCGTCGCCGATGATCTGTTCGAAGGCCTGACCCGCGCCGGCATCGACGGCAGGGCCGTCCCCGGCGTCGCCTCATCCTGGGAAAGCAGCGCCGACGGCCGTACCTGGGTGTTTCACCTGCGCCCTGACGCGCGCTGGTCCAATGGCGCGCCGGTGACGGCGGCGGATTTCGTCTACGCCTGGCGGCGCGAAGTCGATCCGAAGACCGGTGCCCAGAATGCGGAAGGTCTGGCGCCGATCGAAAACGCACTCGATATCGCCAGCGGCAGAAAGCCGCCCGCGACCCTGGGCGTGGAGGCGCTGGATGCCCGCACGCTGCGCGTGCACCTGAATGCCCCGACGCCCTACCTGCTCGATCTGCTCGCGCTGCAGTATCTCTACCCGGTCTATGAACCGGCGATCCGGCAGTACGCCGACGCCTGGGTGCGACCGCAGCACATGGTGTGCAATGGCGCCTTCGTGTTGAGCGAGGACGTGATCGGTAGCCGCATCACGCTGGCGAAGAACCCCCAGTACTGGGATGCCGCACAGGTACGCCTGGCGCGCGTGATCTACTACGTGCTGCCCAGCCGCGCCGACCAGGCGGCGCGTTATCTTGCCGATGAGCTCGACTGGACCGACTCGTTCGCCGCCAACCAGCGCAGCTGGCTGAAATCGACCCTGGGCGAGCAGGTGGTCAACTCACCTTACTTCGGCGCCTATTTTCTGGGCATGAATTTCCAGCTGCCGCCGTTCAAGGACAACCTGGCACTGCGCCAGGCGCTGGTGCTGGCGCTCGATCGCGAACCGCTGGTGCGTTACATGCGCCAGGGAATGTACCAGCCCGCCTACGGCTGGATGCCGCCGCTGCCAGGCTATGAGCTGCCGCCGCCCGACTGGCAGTCGCTTGGCGATGAAGCGCGCCACGCGCTGGCGCGCCGCCTGTACGCGCAGGCCGGCTATTCCACCCAGCATCCGCTGCGCGTCACGCTCTACACCTCAATCCAGGACGGCGACTCGCGTCATTTCTTCGAGGCCATCACCGCCAGCTGGTTCAGCGTGCTGGGTGCGAAGGTGCAGCTGTACGAGGAGGAGTTCAAGGTGCTGGCGCAGGAGCGCAACCTGCACAAGCTGCCGCTGTTCTTCGATGCCTGGATCGGCGACTACCCGGATCCATACACCTTCATGCAGATCCGCTATTCCGGCAACGGCAACAACAACGCGGTCTACTCCAATCCCGAGTTCGATCGGCTGATCGATGCCGCCGGCCAGGAGCCCGACAACGCCAAACGCTACCGCCTGTTCGAGCAGGCCGAGCGGCTGCTGAGCGACGACGCGGCCTATATACCGCTGTACTTCTACGCCACGCGCCATCTGGTGAAGCCGTACCTGCACGGCTGGCAATCGAACGTGATGGACCGTAACCTGTCGCGCTACATGTACCTGCTCGAGCACCAGCAGCGCTAGCATGCTGCGCTACACCCTGCGCCGGCTGCTCGGCGCCGTGCCGACACTGCTGGTGATCGTGACGCTGGCGTTCCTGCTGCTGCACGCCGCTCCCGGCGGTCCGTTCGATTCCGAGAAGCGCATCCTGCCGGCGATCCAGCAGAGCATCGAGGCCAAGTACCACCTGGATGAGCCGCTGTGGCGCCAGTACCTGCGCTATCTGGGAGACCTGGCGCGCGGCGATCTCGGGCCCTCGTTCCAGTACCGCAGTACCTCGGTCAACGAGATCATTGCCCAGGGCCTGCCGGTAGATGCCACCATCGGCCTCACCGCGCTGGCGCTCGCGCTGCTGATCGGCGGCGCGGTCGGCATCAATGCCGCGCTGCATCGTGGCACGCGCTGGGACTACGGCTCGATGGCCGTGGCGGTGGCTGGCATCTCCACCCCGGTGTTCGTCGTGGCGCCGCTGCTGATACTGGTGTTCGCGATCAAGCTGCACTGGCTGCCGGCCGGCGACTGGGTGCGCGGCTCGCCCTCGCACCTGCTGCTGCCGGCGGTGGCGCTGGCGCTGCCCTACACCGCCTACGTCGCGCGCATCATGCGCGCCGGCACCATCGACGTGCTCAACAGTGCTTTCATTCGCAGCGCCCGCGCCAAGGGCCTGCCGCTGCGCCTGGTCATCTGGCGGCACGCGCTGCCGCCGACGCTGACGCCGCTGGTGTCGTTCATCGGGCCTGCGATCGCAGGCCTCTTGACCGGCTCGATCGTGGTGGAGAGCGTGTTCGGCCTGCCGGGCATTGGCCGCTATTTCATCACCGCCGCGCTCAATCGCGACTACACGCTGGTGATCGGCATCACCGTGCTCTATGGCGCGCTCATCATCCTGTGCAACCTCGCGGCCGATCTGTGCTACGCCTGGATCGACCCACGGGTACGGCTGCAATGAGGCGCGCATCCGGTCCGTGGCGCCAGGCGCTGCAGCGCCTGCGCGCGCAGCGCATGAGCATGGTGGCGGCGGGTCTGCTGGCCAGCATCATGCTCGCCAGCGTGCTGCTGCCGCTGCTGTCCCCATACGACTACTTCACGCCGCACTTCGAACTGCTGTCGCGCGCCCCGATGCTCGCCGGCGGCCACCTGCTCGGCACCGATCCGCTGGGCCGCGACCTGCTGCTGCGGGTCATGTGGGGTTGCCGCATATCGCTGGCGGTAGGCATCGCGGCCAGCCTGGTGAGCGTGCTGATCGGCGTCAGCTGGGGCGCGATCGCCGGCTACGTCGGTGGCACCACCGATGCGCTGATGATGCGGGCGGTGGACATCCTGTATTCGGTGCCGTTCGTGCCGTTCGTGATCGTGCTCACGGTGCTGTTCGGGCGCGAGTTGTGGCTGATATTCCTGGCGATCGGCGCCGTCACCTGGCTCGACATCGCGCGCATCGTGCGTGGCCAGACTCTGTCGCTCAAGCAGCGCGAGTTCATCGAGGCGGCGCGCGTCTCCGGGGTGCGC
>Ga0181537_10001344_pt1 | contig 22739 bp, 22 predicted proteins | sample PEATcosm2014_Bin_39_FD_119765 | JGI IMG/M metagenome (GOLD analysis project Ga0181537, IMG submission 119765) | Peatland microbial communities from MTU Mesocosm Facility, Houghton, MI, USA - PEATcosm2014_Bin23_10_metaG | ecosystem: Environmental > Terrestrial > Soil > Wetlands > Peat | place... | reverse complement strand
TTCGTGCAGCATCTCGGTCTTGGAGACGCGGCCGGAGAAGATGACGGTGTCCATCGGGAATTTCTCGATGCGGAAATGCGTGTTGAAAAAGTGGATGCTGAAGATGAACCCGGCGGCGAGCAGGGCCTCGTCCGAATGTAGGATGAGCGCGATGTTGATGACCCAGCCGGGCATGAAGCGCGTGAAAAATTCCGGGAACCACATGACCAGCCCCGATGCGCCGATGATGGCCACGCCCCAGAACACGGCGAAGTAATCGAACTTCTCCCAATACGTCCAGCGGTCGAACGACGGCTTCGGCCCCTTGCCAAAGAACCATTTGTTGTGCGCCACGAGGTCGCGCCAGTCCTGGAAGGTGGGCACCATCGAGTCCGGCCCGAAAACGATCGCGTAAAAGCGCTTTAATTCCACTTTCCCAGTTTCAGGATTTCGCAACTTGCTGCGGCCTTTCCAGGATTTGCCGGCAAGCGATGTCAGGTGCAGCGCAAAATAGAGGAAGGTGATGAGCGCACCGAGGCGGTGCAGCATCCGGGCGGTTTCCGGCCCGCCGATGACGGAGAAGATGAATTTCGCCCAGTCGGTGTAATAAAATTTCAGCGGCATGCCGGTCACGACGAGCGTGAGGAAGCTGGTGACGACGAGAAAATGCAGGAAGCGTTCGAACGGCGCGAAGCGCGTGAACCATTCGTCGCCGGATTGTGTCTGGAATTTCGCCTCGCGGAAAGTCTTGGTGTCGGCGAGATACAAATAAATGGCGCGCACGCCCCAGCCCAGCGTGTGCAGGCCGAAAAAGCTGAACGTGCCGATGAGCAGGCCGGTCATCGCGAGGAACACCATGTGCAGCAACGGATAATTTTTCGCGTCCAACGGATTCGCGTGCGGCTGGTATTCAGTGAATTTCTGCGTCGCGCCCGGATGACATTTCTGGCAAGTCACCAAAATGTTTGTCGCCGAAAGATGCGATTGCGGATTGGACGGCGGCAGGATGTCGTGGAAGCCGTGGCAGTCGTAGCACGCGGCGACTTCCGGCGCGTTGTTGGGCTTGCCCAGCAGCATGGCCTTGCCGTGATACGTCTCGCGATAATGTTCCAGCCGGTCGGCGTGACATTTGCCGCAGCGTTCGTCGCTGATGGCCTTGAAATTGTTGCCCGTTGGATTGACGATTTCATGCGCGCTGTGACAGTCAATGCACACCGGCCCGCGCGGGTCGCCCCTGGCGAGCAACTGGCCGTGGACGCTCTTGTCGTAAGTCGCCTCGATGCCGACGTGGCACTTGCCGCAGGTCTTGGCGACGTTCGCGTGGTTGATGGGCGAATCGCGATCCACGCTGCGCTTAATGGTATGCACACCATGGCAATCGTCGCAGGACGGCGCGACAATCAGGCCCATCTTCAACAGCGCGGTGCCGTGGATGCTGTCCATGTATTGATTCGCCGCCTCGGGAAATTCAATCTGATATTCCTTGGTAAGATTTTTGTTGCTATGGCATTTGGCGCACGTCGCCGGCAGGTTCATTTTATAGACGGGCGAGTCCACATTCTTTACGGACAGAATTTCGTGCGAGCCGTGGCAGTCCCAGCACTGCGCCGCGCCGGACGCACCCATCGAATGGCTCATGCCGTGGATGCTCGTGGCGTATTCCCTACCTTCCTTGTCGTGACAACCGATGCAGTTCGGCGGCGGGACATTTTTGTCGTGAACCAGCTCCTTGATGCCGTCGTGGCAGTCGATGCAATCCAACTGGCTGTGAACAGAATTGGCAAAACCGTTCGTCGGAAAAATGGCGAGCGGCACTTTTTCCCCGTTCACGATGCGGGTGTTGTGAGGATCGGTGTGACAGTCGAGGCAATCCGAATTCGCCAATTTTTCAACGACGTTGGTATCCGCCGCCGCCGCCGCCGCAACCAGCAGAAAGGCAGACGCCAGGACCATCGAAACGGAATTGGAGAAGCCCCGTCGCCGGATACCATTCATATACCGGACAAAATCACGGCAACCGAGAAAAACCGCTCTCCGCCGCTTGCCGATTGCTTGGCATTTTTTGGCTGGCCGAGTAGGAAGGATGAACCGGCTACGGCCCGCCATTGTGGCATTCTATGCACGTATTGTCCCCGCCCAAATCGCCGCCCGGATGCTTGAATTGCTGGCCGGCAGGCGCGAGCTGGTTCAGTTCCGCGCCCGCGCCCTGTGCGAGAATGGTGTGGCAGGCGTTGCAGTCGTCAGCCTTGATGGTGAGTTTTTTGTCCTCGGTCTTGTGCAAGCCGTCATGGCAGCGGAAGCAGCCGGGCCAGATCATGTGGCCGACGTTGTCAGGATACGAACTCCAGTTGGCCTTCATCTCCGGAAAAAAATTGTCCGAGTAAATCTGCTGCACGGTCGCGATGGCATCCTTGACGTGCGCGTCATTTGGATAACGCGCGTTCAACATGGCGGCGATGCTGCTTTGGGCTTGATCGTCGTTGGTGTAATTACGCGTCAGCACATACATCGCGTTGGTCTTGATCCACGGCATCGCTGGATTGATTTTATTCAACGCCATCTCCTGATTCACAGCGCGCTCCGGCGAAAGGTAACGGTGCGACGGACGGTTGTGACAGTCCATGCAATCCATCTTGCGGATTTCCATTTTGGAAACGTCGTTCGTGAAGTTTTTGGTCTTGAAAACAGTGACTTTGCCGCTCGCATCGGTCACGCGCACCCAGGGAATTTTCTGGCGCGCGGCGTCGGTGGCGACGTATTCGACCGTGTTGCCGGGCAGATTGTGCCAATGAATGCCACCGACCGGCCCGCGCGTTGGATCACTTCCGCCGATTTTCAGCAGCAGGCGTATGGAGTAAGGCGTATTGGTCTCGTCGCTCTCGAAATAAGTGAACGTACGATCCAGATTGCCCACGAAGGACTGCGGCCAGTGGCATTCCTCGCAGGTTTCGCGCGCGGGACGCAGGTTGCTGATCGGCGTGGGAATCGGGCGCGGATATTTGTTGAAGGCGACGGCGTAAAGCTGGTAGGAGCCTGAAAGCTTGGACTTCACGAACCAGGAAACTCCCTTGCCGACGTGGCATTCCACGCAGGCGACGCGCGCGTGTGGGCCGTGGTTGTGCGTGGTGAGCTCGGGCTTCATCACCTTGTGGCAGGTCTCGCCGCAGAAGGTGACGGACTCGGTGAAATTGAAGGCGTTGTAGGAGCCGATGGCCGTGAGCAGCAGAAAAACCACGCTGCCAGAAACGAATGTCACCAGCGTGCGCCGGTCGCGCGGGTTGTTCAAATCAATCTGCAACGACACCGGGCCGCCACCCTTCGCACGCCGCCGCCGTTCCCGCCACGCGCCGAAAAACGACAGGACAATCCCGCCAATCAAAAATCCCGGCACACCCATGTAAGTCAGCAAGCTGACATACGGATTGGAAAATTTGGCGAACGCATCCATCACGAACAGCAGCAAAAAGGCAAACAACGCGCCGACGGCAACCACCATCCCGATGAAACTGATCCAGTTCCTGAATGCGGAGGATGGGTTTGCGGCTGGTGTTTTATTTTCTGTGTTCATGGCGTGTTGCAAAGACAAGGCGCAGGTTGCTGGCCGGTGGTAACAACGTCGCCAGCCTACTCATTCGATGTTCTCCGACCGGGACGAAGCCGGCCAGCAACCAAGCGTTTATTTTTTCAAGGTGTGGACGTAGGCCACAAGCGCCTTGATTTGGTCGTCGGACAACTGGTCACCGAACGACTTCATCAGAGTCTTGTCGTCGTCGGACTTCAGACCTTCCTTGAGAGCCTTGAATGCGGCGTCATCCTTGATGTCGGCCTGCACTTTGGCATCGGTGAAATCCTTGCAGCCGAGCTTCGCGCCCATCTTGGTGTCGCCTTTGCCATCCGGGCCGTGGCACTTGGCACACAGGGAATCCCAGTTATCCTTGGCATCGTCCGCCTTCACGGTGAACGTGGCGGTGAGGCCAAATATCGCAGCAAACAGAATCATTTTTTTCATCTTCAATATCTCCGGTTGATTTGGTTGTGGCGCTGTCGCGCCTGTTACAATATGAATTTCGCCAATCGGAGGCAAAGCGACCAACCATCCGTTGCCAAATACTTGGCATTTTTTGATAAGTTGGAAAATGGGCTGCCCGTTATTCCTCAAAGCCGTGTCATATTTTTCAAAACCATCAAAGAAATTCCCGGCAATAATCTGACAGACATCATCCGTATCCGCAGTCCGTGAATCGGCTGCTTGCGCCCGTCCAAGACTTTTGCGAAAGTGACGCATGAGCTTGGCGTTTCCCATTGTTTTGCCGATTGCTTATGTAATTCCAAAAACAAAGGTTGCCGGTGTGGCGAAATGGCAGACGCACAGGACTTAAAATCCTGGGACCTTAAAAGTCGTGTGGGTTCGAGTCCCGCCACCGGCACCAAACTTTAAAATCGACGCACCTGTTAACTTTAAGCCGTTGCCATGATTCGCCGACCGCTTTGCATTTTGATCGCGCTTTTTGGAATCTGCCAGGCGTTCGGCGAGTTGGACAGCGTTCCGCTCGTCCAAAGATCGTGGTTCGAGACGCGCACCACGCATTTCAACCTCTACAGTTGCGCCGCGCCGGTGGAAGTTCACAAACTTGCCGCGCGGCTGGAACAATTTTCCGAGGCTTACTCGATGCTTGCCGGGGCGCAATCGTTGAATTCACCACCGATCGCGGTCGTGGCTTTTCCGGATCAGGAAACAATGAAACCGTTCCTGCCGCTTTACGACGGCCGGCCCGCCAACCTTGCCGCATTTTTTCACCGTGGCAGCGACGAAAACCTGATCGTGCTCGCGTTGCCGGGAACAAACTCCGCGCTCACGGGAATGGAAGTCATCTTTCACGAATACACCCACCTGCTGCTCCGGCACAACGACGAGTTCTGGCCGCTCTGGCTCAAGGAAGGCATGGCGGAGATTTATTCCACCTTTGAAGCGCCCGGCGGCTCTTACATCCGCATCGCCCAGCCGATAGACCATCATTTGCAATTGCTCGCGCGCGAACCGCTCATGCCGCTGAACGAATTGTTCGCAGTCACTCACGATTCGCCACAATACAATGAACGCTCGCGACAGGGAATTTTTTACGCCGAATCCTGGCTGCTCACGCATTTCCTGATGGCGGGCGACGTTCCCTATTACAAGACGCGTTTCGGAAATTTCACAACCCTCCTGCGCGAAGGACAACCGCCCGAACAAGCCTTCACCAATGCGATGCTCACATCTTTGCCCGCGATGGAAAACCAGCTCCGCCGTTATTTGCAGCAAGGCAATTTTACGCCGATCCAACTGGCTTTGCCCGAGAACATTTCCGCCGCCCTGACAATGACCACGCGCGTCATCACGCCCGTGGAAGTTTATTTCCGCCTCGGCGACGAACTGCTCCGCATCAATCGGCCCGACGACGCCGAACAATATTTTTTGCAGGCGAAAAGCCTCGCGCCAGCCAGCCCGCTGCCCTACGAAGGACTCGGACTGCTCGCCGCCGAACGCGACCAGCACGACGAGGCGTTGAGCCAGTTGAAGGAATCATTGCAACGCGGCTCGACCAGTTTTCTCGTCCATTATCTTTACGCCAGCGAACGCTACCGGCTCACGGCGGATTTCCAAGGACAATATGGGCGGCTGCCAAATGACGAAGCGGAAGAAATTCGTGGCGAACTCCAGAAATCCATCGCGCTGATGCCGGACTTTGGCCAGTCGCATGAATTGCTCGGCTTCTTCGAGATGGCGCAGGGCGATAACCTCGGACTGGCGGAGCAACAATTGCAACTGGCCATCCAGATCGAGCCGGAAAATCCCTCGTATCTTTTTACGCTCGCGCAGGCGCAATTGAGAAACCGCGAGACCGACACCGCGCGGCGCACCTTGCAATCGCTGCTCCTGCCTTACGTTGACGCGAAGCTCCGCGCTAGCGCCGTGGAAATGATTCAGGAGATTGACCAGCAGCAATAAACGGCAAAGAAGCTTGCCAAATAGATTTTATAAAAGCCGAGACTAAATTCTGGCCGGAGAAACAGATGCTTTTCTGCGGAACAGAATGCGGCCACCGACAACGCACAAGACACCAACGCCAATGACAGCACTGGTATTAGGTTCTGGAACCACTTCAACTCCAATATCCATTAAACGCTGCTGGCTTTGTAAAGTCGCCCAGCTTACATTGAGACCACCAGAACCATTGCTAGGACCAGCAGGAGTATAATCACCATTATTGCCAGTAACACCAGGACTGCTTGCTGGCGGCATTGTTCCATCACCACTGAAGCTTAAGCCTGTAACCCCCGTACCGAAATAAGCCCATCCAACTGTCGCAGAACCTGAATTAAAAGCCTTGGCATCTATTGCAATGGCATATTCGGTATCGGCTGAAAGATCGATATTATTTTCTATATTAACCTCAAATGATTGTCCGGCAGTTGGAGCCAAAGTAATCGTCCCAAGAAGCTCAACCGGCGAACTGCTGATGCTGGTCCCAGTTACATCATAAACGTAAACATTCATTGTCGGAGATCCTGATAAACTGGCAGCCGACAAATATAAATCCAAAAAGGAAATGTCGCCGCCGACTGCACCCGTCGTGAACACTTGTGCTTTGAATTCAGTTCCACTGGGTCCACTTGTCGTGTAATTAGAAATTTTATTGGTGTTACCATCCAAATTGTCCGCAACTGTGACGTCTGCGCGAGAAGCCGAAGTGAAGCCGAAAAGGCACAACCAAGCCGCTCCAACAACCGAGAGCGGAATTAAAAAACCATTTCTTAAAAAATATTTCATTGATTTCTGATTATTGACCAAAAAAACAAAAAATCTCCTAATCGAATTCTGTCTTCACAATCCGACAATTAGATTCCTTTGTCAAGTGCATAATCCCACTTGTTTTCCATAGATGATATGGGGAAATGATAGTATGTATCTTGGCTCTGTTGGCAGCTTTGATGGGCGATTTTCTGCTGATCATGCAGTAAGACGAAGACCATGCCGCAACCGGGCAGAATCATCAATCATTGCCAAGTTCGGCGACCAAATCTTCCACCGTCCAGTTTTTCCGCCCGGCTTGCAATCTGTCCGCCGCTCTTCCGTGCTGCCAGACGGCATAACGGATTGTTTTTCCCGCGTCGGACTGCAATGGCGGCTGCGCGAGCAGTCCCGCGAGAAAACCCGAAAGCGCGTCGCCGCTGCCGCCCTGCGCCAGATGCGGGTTGCCCGACGGGTTTACAAAAATTTCCCCTTCGCCCCGGCCAATAAGCGTCTGGTGTCCCTTCAGCACGACCCAGCAGTTGCCGAACCGTTTTGAGATCTCACGCAACGCCTCCACGCGGTTCGCCTGCACTTTTTGAGCCGTGGAGTTCAGCAACTGCGCCGCCTCGCCCGGATGCGGCGTGAGGACGCGGATCAAATCCTTCGCCAGCGAGTGCGGTGCGAGCCAATCCAGCACGCTCGCGTCCACGACCATCGGCGACGGAAAATCGCGCCACAGTTTTCGCGCGATTGCCTTCATGCCATCCGCCAGTCCCGGCGCGGCAAGTCCCGGCGCAGCCAATCCCGGCCCGATGAGCAGCGCGTTTGCGTCGTCGAACAATTTATTGTCCGGCCTCCAGACATTCACCATCGCGGACTGCAGTTGCGACGCAACGACGTGATAAACATTTTCCTGCGTGAAGAGCGTGACGAGTCCAGGTTGCGCGCGCTGCGCCGCGCGTGTCGCAAGGATCGCAGCGCCGTGAAACCCAAAACTGCCCGCCACGATCGCCAGATGCCCGAACGAACCTTTGTGACCGGCGACGGGTCGGCGCGGCGGAAAATTTTCAAAATCCTCCGGCTGCGTCCAATTTATTTTCATCGCGTGCGGACAAGGAACCAAACCAACGTCCTCCGCGACTTCAAGCCTTCCGACAAACGGCCAGGCGTCCTGCGCGAGCAAACCGGTTTTCGGCGCGCCGATTGTGAGCGTGATCGCGGCTTCAATCGCCGCGCCAAAATTTTCGCCGGTGTCGGCGTTCAAGCCGGACGGAACGTCAATTGACAGGACGGGAGTTTTTGATTCGTTGACGCGCTGGATCAATTTTATCCAGCCGTTGTCGAGCGGGCGGTTCAGGCCGATGCCGAAAAGTCCGTCAATGATGAGCGCGGGTTTTTGCGCGAGCGCGGTCTCTAGCGCGGGCAGGAAATTTTCCGGCACGGCGATCTCGAGCAGTTCGACTTTGCGCTCGTCCAGAAATTCGCGCGCGGCACGGGCGTCGCCGCCGTTGTTTCCTTTGCCGGCAAGGATCAAAATCACATCGCCCGAGCACGTGAGCCGTCGCGCGCGGCGGGCGACGCGCTTTCCGACGCGGCGGATGACCTCGGCCTCCGTCTGGCCGCTCGCCCAGGTGGCGCGTTCCCATTCACGCATCTGCGAGATGTTGATGACCGAAACTGACATGAAAATCAGGTTAAGCAATTTTCACGCGGTTAAAAAGCATATTTGCGCCGTCACAGAATTGTAACGTGATTGAAATTGTGTGACAATTTCGCGCGTGCCATGATGTGCGCGTGAAGCCACGGATTCTAGTTGTGGACGACGAGCCGGAGGCGGTGGAACTGGTCGAGTTCAACCTCAAGCAGGCGGGTTACGCCGTCAGCACGGCTGCGGACGGCGCGGAGGCTTTGAAAAAAGCGCATGCGCAGCCGCCGGATTTGATCGTGCTGGACGTGATGCTGCCGGAAATGGACGGCTTCGAGGCGTGCAAAGTGTTGCGGCTCGACCCGGCCACGTCGAAAGTCCCCATCATCATGCTCACCGCGAAGGCGGCGGAAATCGACCGCGTGCTCGGCCTCGAACTTGGCGCGGACGATTATCTGACCAAGCCGTTCAGCCCGCGCGAACTTCTTTTGCGCATCAAAAAAATCCTCGTGCGCGGCGCCTCCGAGGAAAAACCGAAAGACCAGTTGCGTTTCGGCGACCTGTTGATTGACATTCCGCGCCACATCGCAAGCTGGAAGGGCAAGCCGATCGAACTGACCGCGACGGAATTCAAACTGCTCACCGTCCTCGCCCAACGCAGCGGACGCGTGCAGTCGCGCGACCACCTGCTGCGCGACGTCTGGGAATACGACAGCCTGATCGACACGCGCACGGTGGACACGCACATGAGGCGGCTGCGCGAAAAGCTCGGGCCTGCATCGAAGCATCTGGACACGGTCCGCGGCGTCGGCTATCGCTTTGTCGAATGACGTGGTTCGTCCTTTTCATTCTCACCTTCGTCGTGGCAATCGCCATCCATTTCTGGTGGCGGAAAAAATTCCTGCGCCAGCAACTGTCGCTTCACGCCGACATGGAAAATTTCCAGCGTCGGCACCAGCAGACGACGATTGACGCCAAGGCGCAGCAGCAGGTCCTCTTCAATTCCATGCTCGAAGGACTGCTGCTGCTCGACCGCAACCGGAAGATTTACCTCGCCAACCGTGCCTTCAAGAATCTGTTCGGAATCAAAATCGAGCTGCGAGGCAAGACGGTGATGGAGGCGTTGCGCGTCCACGAACTCGCCGAGCTCGTCGAGCGCGCCGAAGCCGAGAAGCAGGTGCTTGATTACGAGCTGAAGCTGCCGGATTTGAGCGAGCGCTGGCTGCAGGTCAACGCCGCCGTCATCACCAATTCCGCCGGCGAACGCGAAGGCACGATCTTGGTTTTCCATGATTTGACTCGCTTGAAACAACTGGAACGCACGCGCGAGGAATTTGTCGCCAACGTCAGCCACGAACTCCGCACGCCGCTCTCGCTCATCAAAGGCTATGTTGAAACCTTGCTCGACGGCGCGCGCGGCAACCCCGAAGTCGCGGAGCGTTTTCTCAAAATCATCGAGCGCAACACGCAGCGGCTTGATTTGCTCATCCAGGATTTGCTCACGATTTCCGCGCTCGAATCCGAACGCATTAAATTAAATTTGCAACCCGTGGAATTGCGTCCGCTCGTCGAAAAAATTTTCACCGACTTGAAACCGCCCGCAGAAAACAAAAACGTCGAGCTTGTCAGCCAGTTGCCCGAACTTACCGCGACCGCCGACGTGAACCGGCTCGAACAAGTCCTCGCCAATCTCGTGGACAACGCCATCAAATACGGACGTGCGCAAGGCCGCGTCATCGTCGGTGGAAGAAAACTGGACGACGACAAGCTGGAAATTTTTGTGCAGGACGACGGGCCGGGCATTCCGCCGGAAGCGATTGAGCGCGTTTTTGAACGGTTTTACCGCGTGGACAAGGCGCGCTCGCGCGACCAGGGCGGCACGGGCTTGGGACTTTCCATCGTGAAACACATCGTGCAGGCGCACGGCGGCGAAGTCTGGGTGAAAAGCGAACTCGGCAAAGGCGCGACGTTTTTCTTCACACTGCCAACAACGGAAATAAAATCCAAATGAAACGATATTTTGCTGAAATCCTCGGAACATTTGCCCTCGTTTTCGCCGGCACGGGCGCAATCATCATCAACGACGCCAGCAACGGCGCGATCACGCATGTCGGCATTGCGCTGACGTTTGGATTAATCGTGCTGGCGATGATTTACACCGTCGGCGACATCTCCGGCGCGCATTTGAATCCCGCCGTGACCATCGGCTTTTGGGCGGCGCGCAGAATGTCCGGGCGCGAAGTTTTGCCTTACGTCGCCAGCCAGTTTATCGGAGCAATCCTCGCCAGCGCGTTGCTGCGATTTCTTTTTCCACAAAATCAACTGCTCGGCGCGACATTGCCCGCCGGTTCGGAAATGCAATCGTTCGTTCTCGAAGCCGTTCTCACATTTTTTCTGATGCTGACGATTCTCAACGTCTCGACCGGTGCGAAGGAAAAAGGCGTCACGGCGGGGATCGCCATCGGCGCGGTCATCGCGCTTGAAGCGATGTTCGCCGGGCCGGTTTGCGGCGCATCCATGAATCCCGCTCGCTCGCTCGCGCCCGCGCTCGTCTCCGGTCATTTCGAGCATCTGTGGATTTATCTCACCGCTCCGCCGCTCGGCGCGGTCGCCGCGATGTTCGCCTGCCGCTGTGTACGCGAAAAAGATTGTTGCACCAAATTGAAACCTGAAACCGCATCGTAAAATCATGAAAAAGAAAAATGTTTTGTTCGTCTGCATCCACAACAGCGCGCGCAGCCAGATGGCCGAGGCGTTCCTGAACCAAATCTGCGGCGACGAATTTGAAGCGCACAGCGCCGGAATCGAACCTGGCAAGCTCAATCCAACCGTCGTCGAGGCGATGAAGGAAGTTGGCCTTGATATTTCCGGCAACAAAACGAAATCGGTTTCGGAATTTTTGAAATCGAACAAATTATTTTCTCACGTCATCACGGTTTGCGACGAGGCGAGCGCGGAACGCTGTCCGATTTTTCCGGGCGTGACAACGCGATTGCACTGGAGCTTTCCTGATCCGTCCGCTTTTCAAGGCGCGGAAAAACTGGCCCAGACCCGCGAAGTGCGCGACGCCATCAAGGAAAAAATCGAGCAATGGTGCGCGGAAGTTTGCTGTTTAGCGGCGGCTTGAAAAGACACCGCGTTTCTCATTCAATCCAATGTGTGTATTCCCAACTACAGAAGATGAAACCTGCGCCTGCAAAAATCATAACAAGTCCAATTTGTTTACGTTTCTTATTTTTTGGACTGGTGAAATAAAAAACAATCCCGTTAATCAGGATAGCAATTCCGCAAAACAAAAAGAGAAATCTTATCAATGTTTGTTCTGGCGCATTCACAGAACGAAATTATCGCCTGAATTTTAATTGTCGAGGCGAGTTTTAGCAGCGGAAATTTCTTTTTAAGCGCGCGGAAAAATTTTATAGTGCGGTATGGTTCACGTTGGCATCGGCTACGACGTTCACGCGCTGGTCGCGGGGCGCAAACTCATCCTCGGCGGCGTCGAGATTCCGCACACGAAGGGTCTCGACGGCCATTCGGACGCCGACGCGCTCATGCACGCCATTTGCGACGCGCTTCTTGGCGCGCTCGGCGAACCGGACATCGGCCATTTTTTCCCGAACACCGACCCGCGCTGGAAAAACGTGCCGAGCAAAATTTTTCTGGCGGAAGCCGCGCGCATCATCGCGTTGCGAAATGGAAAAATCGTGAACGTGGACGCCACGGTCATCGCGCAGGCGCCGAAGATTTATCCGCACATCAAGGAAATGAAGCTCTGCATCGCCGACGCGTTGAAAATAAATTTCCAGCACGTCGGCATCAAGGCGACGACGAACGAATTGATGGGTTTCATCGGTCGCGAAGAAGGCATCGCGGCGATGGCCGTGGCGAGCGTGGATTTGCCGTAGCATCATGGCCACCAAAGCTGAAATCAGTTGGAAGCGCGTCAACGAGGATGGCGAGAAAATCCAAGTCAACGCCCAGCGTGTGAGCCGCGAGTGGAAATTTTCCCAGCGCGCGAAGCGTTTTGACACATGGGAGCCGGTTGAAAATCCGCCACTGGAAGACTGGCTGGAATTATTGGACGCCGTTCAACGGCTCATCACGCGCCGCCGTTTGCAACCGGAACACGAGGAGCGTGTCCGCCAGCGCATCCGCGAACGGTTTCCAGACGCGGAGGTTTGACGCGCTCAAAGCTTCGCGTCGTCTAACGATTTGATTTCCGGAAAGAACCTCGTCATGAGCGGGCGGCAATATTGCTCCACTTTCCACTCCAGAAAAACCCGGTCAATTTCACGGATGATTTCCTTTCGGATCGGATTTTCAAACGCATGGGCGTGTTCAAGACGGATCGCCCAGCGCGGCAGCCCTGCAAATCCCGCGATTTCATGCGCACGCTGCTCGATTTCACTGGTGCGGACAACGAAAAGCCGTTCGTTGGGAACCAGCGCAAGCACTTTTTCATTATGCTCCGCCCATCTGGAAAAATAAGCGTCAAGCGTGGAAAGGCCGTTTTCCTTTAGAACCTTTTCTTCCGGCGCATGAACAAGGTTCTTATGACGGGACTGGAATTCCGCCAGCTTATCCCATCTCGGATCCGCATTGGCGGCGCGAAGACTGTGGTTGAAGCCGGAGTCCAGCCACGAATAGCAATCGCGGATGGTCAGCACAAAACGCGCGTCCGGAAATTCACGCACGAGTATTTCGAGGATCAAGATGTTCAGCCATGAGGAATCCACCTCCAGCGCCATCTCAAGGTCGCGCGCGCGGATCCATTCCGTCATTTCACGGTCGTTGACGCGGCCGTTGCGCCAGAGGAGGAATTTATCAATAAGCATCACCGCCTGCGGCTCGTGGACGGCGCGTACATTTGTTGAAAACATTTTGGAGATGGAATTGGTGCCGCTCTTGGCGGTGCCCACGCCATAAAGCCGCGCGCGACGGACACGCTGACGGCCGAGCAAAAGCCTTTTGAGCCTAAAGGCCGCATCCTGACAAACGCCGGTGAGAGCTTCCAATGCCATGTTTTTTGGCGGCGACCGGAATTTCTCCCGCGCCAGCCGTCAAAGCCAGAATTTCATCATTTCAACCCGATGAAAAGTCAAAATGCAAACGTGGTTTTTTATTGCCGAAAACTTTCGCCGCTGAAAAAATGAGCGCGTGAAGCAAAACCACAAGCAACGCGAGCGGCGGCGCGCCCATCGCGGCGGCGTCGTCTGGCTCACCGGTTTCTCCGCCGCCGGAAAATCCACCATCGCCGCCGAACTTGAGCGCAAATTGTTCCGGCACGGCTGCCAGGTTTTTGTGCTCGATGGCGACGTGGTGCGCCAGGGATTGTGCAGCGACCTGGATTTTTCCGAGCGCGATCGCCATGAAAACATCCGGCGCGCCGGCGAGGTGGCGAAATTATTTTCCGAGACGGGCTTCATCTGCATCGCCGCGTTCATTTCGCCGCACCGCGCCGACCGTGCCAAAGTACGGGCGATCATGGCCGGCGGGGTTTTCATCGAAGTCTTCGTCAACGCGCCGCTGGCCGTCTGTGAAGCGCGCGACCCGAAAGGTCTTTACGCGAAGGCGCGCGCGAAAAAAATCAAGGATTTCACCGGCATCTCATCGCCTTACGAACCTCCGTTGAATCCTGAAATCGAATTGCGGACGGACAAGCTGACCGTGGCCGTGGCCGTGAAAAAAATCTTCAGCCGCCTGCAAAAAACCTGCGGCGTCGGCAAAACCATAAAACGCGGCACGCCGAGCCCAATCCGCTGGCGCGACTGGTGATTGTGTAAAAAAGATTTGGCAAACGGCGGCGCGACCTTACATTTTGAGCGATGGCCAGACTGCCTTTGATCCTTATCACGCCGAGCATCGAGAAGCGCGGAATCGAGTTCCACGATTTGTCCGCCAGCCTTTCCATCAAATACGAAAACGCCGTGCTTCAGGCCGGCGGAATCCCGATCATCGTCCCGATTTCGCCCGACCGGAAAATCCTGGCGGAAATCGTCCGGCGAGTGGACGGCGTTTTGCTGACCGGCGGCGACGACATCAATCCCGATCTTTACGCGAAAAAACTGCCGCGCGCCGTCCGCCAGACCGTCTGCATGACACCGGACAACGGCCAGCGCGACCTGCTTGAGCTGGTTTTGATCGGTGAAATTTTCCGCCAGCGCAAACCGCTGCTGGCGATCTGCCGCGGACACCAGATGTTGAACGTCGCGCTCGGCGGGCAGTTGATCGCGGACATCCGGCGGCAGGTTCCCGGCGCGCTGAACCACCAGCGGCTGGACAAGCCGGATCATTTGACGCACGAAGTGGCGTTGACAGCGGGTTCGCTGCTGTCCAAGATTGTCGGCAAGCAGGTTTTGGGTGTGAACAGCTCGCACCATCAAGCTGTCTTAAAGCCAGCGGGACCGTTGATGGCGGCGGCGCGCAGCAGCGACGGAATCGTCGAGGCGATGGAATTGAAGCCGGCGGCGGGGCGGATGCCGTTTTTCTTGAGCGTGCAGTTCCACCCTGAACGGCTGGCGGAAAAACACGCGGAGCATCGCGCGATTTTTGGAAAATTTGTCGCGGCCTGCGCCAGAAAAAAATAAATCATGAAAGCCAAAGTTCTTATCGTGGACGACGAGCCGGATGTGCGCGAACTGCTCGCGGCCGTGCTCGAGGATTATTACGACACGTCGCAGGCGGGCAGCGCGGCGGCGCTGCATAAATGTTTTTTGCAGGACGCGCCCGACGTGATTCTGCTCGACGTGAAACTGCCCGACGCGCACGGCCTCGACCTGATCCCGGAGATCAAAAAGCACTGGCCCGAGACCGAGGTCATCGTCTTGAGCGGACAGGGCACGATCACGATGGCCGTCGAAGCCGGGCGGCGCGGCGCCTTCAACTTCCTTTCCAAGCCGTTTGAAAATGAAAAGCTGCTCGCCGACGTGAAGGTCGCCATCGAGCGCAAGGAACAGAACGAGGAAAACACCACGCTCCGGCGCGCGCTCGAAACGATGAGTGGCTCGGCCTCGCCGGTTTTCCGCAGCCACGCCATGCAGCAGGTCGTCCGCACCGTCGAACGCATCGCGCCCAGCGACGTCGCGATCCTGATCACCGGCGAAAGCGGCACCGGCAAGGAAGTCATCGCCGACCTTATCCACGCGTTGAGCACCCGCAACAAGGCCAAGATCATAAAAATCAACTGCGCCGCCCTGCCCCGCGAACTCATCGAAAGCGAACTGTTCGGCTCCGTCAAGGGCGCGTTCACCGGCGCGCATTCCGACCGCGAAGGGCTTTTCCGCCAGGCCGAGGGCGGCACGCTGGTTCTCGACGAGATTTCAGAGATGCCCATTGACACGCAAAGCAAGCTGCTGCGCGTGTTGCAGGATCAAAAAGTCCGGCCCGTCGGCGGCAAAACCGACTACCAGACCAACTGCCGCATCGTCGCCGCCACCAACCGCAAGCCCGAGGACGCCATCAAGGACGGCAAGCTGCGCGAGGATCTGTTTTACCGCATCAGCGCCATCTCCGTCTACCTGCCGCCGCTGCGCGAACGCCGCGACGACATCGTGCCGCTGGCGAATTCATTTCTGAAAAAATTCGCCGCGCAGGCCAATCGTGACCTTCGCGGCTTCAAGGCCGACGCGATTGACCGGCTCACCGCGTTCGACTGGCCGGGCAACATCCGCCAGTTGCAGAACGAGATCCAGCGCGCCGTGCTCTTGAGCGAAGGCGATGAAGTCGCCGCCGCCGACCTTTCCATCACGGACATCAAGGCCAGCGCAAGCCCGAACGCAGATTCCGACACCAGCTTCACGCTGCTCGAAGGCGTCGAACGCAACGCCATCGTCCAGACGCTTAAGGAAACCGGCGGCAACAAGCTCGAAACCGCCAAACGCCTCGGCATTGGCCGCCAGACGCTTTACAACAAAATCAAGGCTTACGGGATTGAAACGTAATTTCAAATGAAATGCGTGTTTCAATTGCTGATTGCATGTTTGTTACCATTGCCGGTTTTTAGTCAGGAAGAAGTCCATGTCACCGGCGCAAAAATTACCGAAGTCGGAATTTATGCGTCACAAATTATCACGGATGAAACCAATGCTGCTGGAGTAAAGCTTCAAGGCCTCGACGACTTCAAATTATTGATGAACACAACGAATGTGCCAGCACGCATCGGCATTCGATTTGGTTTTAGATATGAAATCCTCGGTACACCTGCAAATGCACCGATTGTTTTAACGATGGTTGGAAAACATCCTCCGATCAAAAATTCGACAACTGGAAAGATGGAAACGACGGATATATATCAACTGAATTCGTGGATTGGGAAAACATATACTTCCAATTCTTTGGATCAAAAATCAGATTGTGTGCCTGGTCAATGGTCTTTTGAGGTCTGGCATGAAGGAAAGAAACTTTGCGAACAGTCATTTCTTGTCGTTCCTGACAGCGGAAGCCGTTGACTGCATCACTTTCAAAGTTTTTTCAGTTCTGAATTCGCCAGTTGAATCAGCGGCTTGATGGTCGCGGCATCGAATTGAAATTTGCAGCCTGCCGCCGCAAACAATTCCGGCAGCGGACGCGAGCCGCCAAGCGCGAGGGATTTTTTGTAATCGTTCAACGCCTTCGCCTTGTCGCGCCGGGAATTCGCCCACACCTGCAACGCGCCAAGCTGCGCGATGCCATATTCGACGTAGTAAAACGGATGGATGAAAATGTGGAGCTGCCGGTGCCACGAGTGCGCGCGCATTTCTTCGTAGCTGGAATAATCCACGTCGCCGCCAAAGCGGTCCATCAATTTCAAATAAGCCGCCTTGCGCTCGGCGCGCGTGTGGCCGACGTGCGTGTAAATCCAGTGTTGAAACGCGTCCACCGTGGCCATCCACGGAAAAAATCCGATGATGCCTTCGAGATGCGTCTTGCGCGCGCGGTTCGCCTCGGCCACCGGATAAAATTCCTCGAGAAATTCGTTGCCGAGCAGTTCCATGCTCATCGAGGCTACTTCGCAAAACTCAATCGGCGCGCCGCGATACGCATACAAATCCTCGTCGCGCGTCGCCTGCGCGTGGAACGCATGACCGGCCTCGTGCAAAATCGTCTCCACGTCGCGTTGCAGACCGATCGCGTTCATGAAAATGAACGGCACGCGCGCCTCCGAGAGCGTGGACTGGTAGCCGCCCGGCGCCTTGCCTTTGCGGTTGTCGAGGTCGAGCAGTTTCAAATCCTGCATCTGCCGAAAATTCGCAGCGAGTTCCACGTCGAGATGATTGAAAATTTTCTGCGTGCGCGAAACCATTTCGCCGACTTGGACAAACGGCTTTAATGGTGCGCGGTTCTGCGGGTCAACCGCCAAATCCCACGGGCGCAATTTCTCCAGCTTCAACTGCCGCTTGCGTTCGTTCTGGATTTCGCGGACGGCGGGCATGATTTCGCTTTCGATTGAGTCGTGAAATTTCAAGCAATCGTCCGGCGTGTAATCAAACCGGCATTTCTGGCGGTGCGCGTAATCGCGGTAATTTTCAAAGCCTGCATTTTTCGCAATCCGCGTGCGGAGCTGGATGAGTTGGTCGAAAATCTCCTCGCACTTGTCCGCGTCCTGCAGGCGGCGTTTGGCGACGAGTTCCCACGCTTCCTGCCGCAGCGCGCGATCCGGCTCTTCGAGATAACGGCCCATCTGCACCAGCGTCTTTTCCTCGCCGCGAAAACTCACCGTCTGCGCACCAATGAGTTTTTGATATTGCTGCGAAAGTTTTGCATCTTCAGTTTCCAGCGCGACGTTTTCCGGCCGGAACAGCTCGACGTGATTCTTCACGTCGCGGTTGAACACCTGATAGCGCGCCTTGGCCAAATGACTGAATTGCGGATGTGCGACGTAAATCTGCTCCAGCGCAAATTGTCGCGGCTTGATCTGCGGCTCGACATGCTCGACGAAATACAGATACGCCTTCTCCGCGTCCGCATTGTCCGTGTGGCAGGTCATGGCGATATAACGGCGCGAAGATTCCTCATCGAGCGCGGCGTTGAGTTCGCTCCAGTCGAGAAGCCATTTTTCCAATTCGCCCGCGCTTTTGATTTGCGGCGCGCGATTTTCAAGCAGCCCGAACAGCGGCTCGATTTGCGGCCAGTCGCCAAGATCAATTTTTTCGGGAACAAATTTTCGCGGCCTGTGCGCGGGCAGTTTTCCGAACGGCAACAGATTCATGCGTGAAGGATAAGGAATTTGTGCGCGGAGAAAATCAATTTCGCAGAATGGGTCGCGCGAAATCTGTCTTAGAATTTCGTCTTGATCCCGCACGCGCGCACGAGGCACCAGCCGCGAAGCGATTCAAAGATGGCGAACAAGCCCGCCGCCACCAGAACGATTCCGAGCCAGAAATTGTAATCCACGACGATGATGCCCGCGATGAGGCACAGCGCGCCGATGACGCCGCGCGCCATCTGTCCATGGCGGTCGAGGTTGGGGCGGAAAAACCGGTTCATGTTTGAAAGTTAGCATAAGACGTGCCTGAAGCCAAGTGTTGCCTGCGCCGGACGGCGGGGGCATATTGTCCGCAAATGTCGGACGACACGCTCCTCAGCAAACTCGGTTCGCTCGACCAGAATTTTCTCTGGGCCTCGTGCATCTGGGGCGCGATCGCCAGCGGCTATTGCATCTACGGCTGGAAGCAGCGGTCGATCATCCCGTTCCTCGGCGGGTTTGTCATGACGGTCATGTCCTTCATCGGCCCGAACGCGCTGGTGATGTCGCTGGTCTGCGTCGCGGCGATGTTCGCCGTTCACTGGCTGATGAAGCAGGGTTACTGAAATTTTTTGCGGCGACACTCCCTTCTTGCAAAGCAAAAACCGGAAATCGTTTTGGCGGCTTCCGGTTTCAGATTTGCATTCCCGCTTCAGAACGACCAGTTCACGATCGGGAATCCGGTCGCAAGCTTGTCGGGAAATTCAGTGAACCACGGGTTGTTCATGGCGACGTTCGCAAAACCGATTTGCACGCCGTGAAGTCTTTCGCTGTAATTGAAGAAGCCCAGTTGCAACCCCTTGGTCTCTTCCGAGACGTTCACGAAGCCGGACTGCAAGCCCGTGAATTTTCCCTCCGACCAATTGACAACGCCCTTCTGCCAGCCGACAAAACTTTCCTTGCTGTAATTGACCACTCCAAGCTGGACGCCGGTGTAGGAATCGTCGTAGTTGACGAGTCCCCAGCTCAGGCCGGCGCTGTCGCCGGTGCTGCCGTTGACAAAGCCGAGGTTCAGGCTCTGTTGCGGGTTTTCACCCCAGATGTCCAGCGAGAGCCCGTTGATTTCGGCGGTCTTCGGCTGGATGGCGATGTCAGGCGTCAGTGAAGCCTGAAAGAAGTGCGAGTCTTGCGCCTTCAGGCCGGCGGCGCTGATGACGAGTGCGGTGATGACGATTAATTTTTTCATAGTTTGTATTTCGGGATATAAATTAACCCAATTCCATCATTTGAACAATGGGGTGAACACCTTATGCGCCGCACCGGCGGTTCAATGGATAAAACTTACCGGCCTTTCGGCGGCGCGCTTGTGCCGGCATAAACCGCATTTTTGCCGGGCCATTGTTCGATGCGCAGCCACGGAATAAATGTCCCAATAGTGTGCAACACCTCATCCCGCTCCGGCCTCGGAAGAACAACCCGCAGCCAAATCATCTTGTGAACATCACCAATTGCCCGGCTTTTTGCAGATTATGAACCAAATCCGCCAGCGGGTATAAAACGTGCTACTTCTCCGGTTGATAATGAACAAAATTCATTATGGACGCGAATAAACGAATAACCAAATAAATCTATGAAGACCAAACTCCTGAAACTTGTCTGCAGCCTGCTCCTGCTGGGCGATGCGGCTCCGGCGTTGTCCCAATCGTTCTATCCGTCGATCGACACCAACAGCTACGTATCGGCAACCACATATTATTCGATCAACGTCGGCAATACCTATGACAATGGCATCACCGCCACGTTCACGACCTTGGACAACGGCGGCATGTATGTGAATATCTTCGCCCCCGACACCTTCGCCGCCAACATCAACGGGGCGGCGGTCTTCAATCAGTTGACCAGCGATTCCTTGGTCGTCACCTTCAGCGCCCCGGTCACCGACTTTTTTTTGAACTTTGTCGCGGACGGCACGACCGGATCAACAACGATGAATTTGAGCGCCTATCTCGATTCCTCCCTGCTGGGAACCGCCAGTTATGATTCAAGCAACCCGCTTAATTATGATGAAGGCCAGATCAATTATCAGAACGATGGAGGATTTGATTCCCTTGTCATCAGCCTTGGAACTCCTCCAAGCTTTGCCGATCTATGGGCCGTCGGGGCGGACAGCGCCGGCGTCGGGAGTTTTGGCGGAGCCGATCCGGTTCCGGAACCCGCCACTCTGGCGTTGGCCGGATTGGGCGGGCTGGTCGGGCTGATCGTTCGCCGCCGGAAACAATAACCAGCCAGCCATCTCATCCGGTCGCACTTCACACGACCACCTTCTCCGCATCGGATGCGAAGAAGGAACTATTTTCTCGGCAGCGCGCTCGTCCCCGCATAGACGGCGTTCTTGCCGAGCAATTGTTCGATGCGCAGAAGCTGGTTGTATTTCGCCAGACGATCCGAGCGGCTCAATGAACCGGTCTTGATCTGTCCGCAATTCGTCGCCACCGCGATGTCCGCAATGGTCGAATCTTCCGTCTCACCGGAGCGATGCGAAAGGACGGCGGTGTAGCCGTTGAACTGCGCAAGCTGCACCGCGTCGAACGTTTCCGTGAGCGAACCGATCTGGTTCACCTTGACGAGGATTGAATTCGCCGTGCCGGTATCAATCCCCTTCTGCAAAAACTTCACGTTCGTCACGAACAAATCATCGCCGACGAGCTGCACCTTGTCGCCGATTTTATCCGTGAGTTTCTTCCACGTCGCCCAGTCGCTTTCGCCGCAACCGTCCTCGATGGAGACGATCGGATATTTGTTCACGAGCTTCGCGTAAAAACTCACGAGGTCGTCACCGCTGACGGTTTCACCCGTGCTTTTCTTGAACGTATATTTTCCGTTGCCGACGTAAAATTCCGACGCTGCCGGATCGAGCGTCAGATAAATATCCTTTCCGGGTTTGTAACCGGCGTCCTTGATGGCCTGGATGATCGTTTCCAGCGCTTCCTCCACGCTGCCGAGTTTCGGCGCAAAACCGCCTTCGTCGCCGACGGCCGTGCTGCAGCCTTTTTTCTTCAGCACGGCTTTGAGCGCGTGAAACGTTTCCGTGATGGCGCGCAGCCCTTCGCTGAACGTCGGCAAACCGAGCGGCATGATCATGAATTCCTGAAAATCAATCGGCGCATCCGAGTGCGCGCCGCCGTTGATGACGTTGGCCATCGGCACGGGCAAAACCTTCGCGTTCGGGCCGCCAAGATACTTGAACAGCGGCTGGTTCAACGCGGCGGCGGCGGCTTTTGCGTTCGCCAGTGAGACGGCCAGTATCGCGTTCGCGCCGAGATTGGATTTCGTCTCCGTGCCGTCGAGCTTGAGCATCGTCGCGTCAATCGTCAGTTGGTCCGCCGCATCGAGGCCGGTGAGCGCGGGCGCGATCTTGCCGGTGACATTGGCGACGGCCTTCAGCACGCCCTTGCCGCCGAAACGCTTCTTGTCGCCGTCACGCAGTTCGATGGCCTCGTGTTCGCCGGTGCTCGCACCGCTGGGCACTGCCGCACGACCGACCGTGCCGCAGCACAATGTCACGTCCACTTCCACCGTCGGGTTACCGCGCGAGTCGAGGATTTCGCGCGCCTGTATGCTTTGGATATTTGTCATAATAAAATTAAAATAAATTGAACCGCCATGATAAAAGCCGTGCGCAGCGAGTCAAGAATGGAACAACCGCCGATGTCCTTCTCCACGCCGGGGAGAAGGTGGCCAGCTCGTCTCGCCGAAATCCGATGAAGGCGGAAGGCCGGATGAGGTGAACCGCGAAATACACGAACCACGCGCTTGCCGCGCCGTAATTGGATGAAGGCGGGAACCATGCTAAGTTTTTTTAGCAACAGATGGACACGGATGAAACACGGACTCACGACTTCGCGCCCGGGAACCATTCCACATGCTGCTCGCCGTTGCGACCCCAATACATCACCCGCTTGCCGCGCAGAAAAGCGATATACCCCGCCACACCACCCGCCATCGCGCGGCGCGTGAACTCGCGGAACGGCTGCCCGTTGCGCTGGCTGTCCAAAATGTTCGCGCGCAACGCCGCCGCATCCAGCTCCGGCGCGACCGGCGGCAGACCGTCGAACGCGATGGGCACCGTCACCGTCCGGCCTTCCGCGCTGTAACACGTCTTGCGCAACCGCACATAA
>Ga0181537_10001343_pt1 | contig 22741 bp, 22 predicted proteins | sample PEATcosm2014_Bin_39_FD_119765 | JGI IMG/M metagenome (GOLD analysis project Ga0181537, IMG submission 119765) | Peatland microbial communities from MTU Mesocosm Facility, Houghton, MI, USA - PEATcosm2014_Bin23_10_metaG | ecosystem: Environmental > Terrestrial > Soil > Wetlands > Peat | place... | reverse complement strand
TGCGCGGCAGCTGCACCAGGCGCTCGACGAAGAATTCGATGTTGCCGCGCGGGCCCTCGGGTATCGCCCATGTATCGGCACGGGCGGCCAGATTCTTGAATCCGCGTGCGGCGGGGCTCGCGGGGTAGGCCTCGAGCACGGTGCGCTGCTCGCGCACCGAGCGGCGCACCGCCTCGTCGGCAGGGATTTCGCCTGCGAACTCCAGCGTCACGTCGAGGAAGCGCGCCGAGACGCGTGCGAAGCGCTCAAAGAGCGCCGCCCCGGAGGCCTCCGCGCGCGTGAGGTTCGTGAGTACCTGGAAGCGGCTTACGCCGTGTCTGCGATTGAGTACCTTGACGAGCGCGTAGGCATCCGTTAGCGAGGCGGGGTCGTCACAGAGCACCACCATGACGTGCTGTGCCGCCTGGGAGAACTGCAGCACCCCGTGCCCGAGGCCGGGGGCCGTGTCGATCAGCAGCGTGTCGAGGGGCAGCGGCAGGGCGCTGAAGGCACGCACCAGCCCGAGGTGCGCCTCGCCGTCCAGCTGTGCGAGCTCGGCGCAGCCTGAGGCCCCGGGCAGCAGGTGAAACCCCTGCGGCGCCTCGATCAGCACCTCCTCAAGCGCACGCTCCCCGGAGAGCACGTGCGAGAGGGTGTAGGCAGGGGAGAGACCGAGCAGCACGTCGGCGTTGGCCAGCCCCAGGTCCCCGTCCATGAGCACCACGCGGCGGCCGCGCCGCGCGAGCGCGGTGGCAAGATTCACCGTCACGCTGGTCTTGCCGACGCCCCCCTTGCCGCCGGTCACGGCGATCACGCGCACCGGGCGCAGCAGGCGCTCGAGGCTCGTGTTGCGGATCAGGCTCAGTTCAGGCGCCGACATGGGACACCTTGCCGAAGCGGTGGCGCAGCAGGTCCTCATCGGCGCTCGCGGCGTTCTCCCTGGCGAGCGCGACGGCGCGCGAGACGAGGTCCAGGGTGCGTGCCGGGCGCAGGTCCTCGGGCACCCGCTGCCCGTCGCTCACGTAGCACAGCGGCAGCTGCGCGCGGATGAGGGCCGAGAGTGAGCCGCCGAGGCTCGCGGCCTCGTCGAGCTTGGTGAGAAGTGCGCACGCCGGGTGCGCCGGCTCGAAGCGCCGCAGCACCTCATCGAGGGCCGCCGCCTGGGTGTTGGCCGAGAGCACCAGCACTGACTCCAGCTGCGAGGCGCAGCCGGAGAGCACCGCCAGGCGCTCGGAGAACCTCGGGTCCTTGAGGCTCGCCCCCGGGGTGTCGATCAGCACCAGGCGGAAGTTCGACAGCTGCGTGAGGAGCGTCGGCAGGTCCTGGAAGCGTTCCGGCACGTACACCGCGGCCCCGAGCAGCTGTCCGAGGGCGCGCACCTCGTCCTGGGCGCCGATGCGGGTGCTGTCCGCCGCCACCAGCGCCAGCTCGCGTGCCCCCTGACGCAGCGCCCAGCGCACCGCGATCTTGGCCAGGCTCGTGGTCTTGCCGACCCCGGTCGCGCCGACGAAGGCGAGGCAGCCGCCGCCTTCGGCCCAGCGCTCCCCGGTGACCGGCAGGTACTGGGCGAGGGCGGTGAAGGCGAAGCGGCGCGCGTGCGCGAGGTCCGCGCCCTCGGGCAGCTGCTCGGCGATGCGCTCGGCGAGGTCGCGCGCGAGTCCGATCTCGGTGAGCTCCCGCAGCAGCTCCGCGTGCACCGGCAGGCGGCGCGTGAGGTCGCTCCAGGCCAGCTGCGCGAGCTGCGTCTCGAGCATGCAGCGCAGTGACTTCAGTTCCTGGCCAACCGCATCCGCGGCCGCGGGCATGCTGCGCATCGCGAGCGGCGCCGCCGCGGGGGCGGGGGTGGGCACGGACACCGCCGGGGGGAGGGATGAGACTTGCGGCACCACGGGCGGCGTCTCGGCAGCGACGGCGCTGAGCGGGAGCGCCTCGGTCAGTGTGGCAGCCGGTGCGGCCTCGGGCACGGGCGCCTCGCTGAGGTCGGCGCCGGCGGTGACCTCCACGCCGTCCGGGACGCGCCGTGAGGACAGGATCACCGCGTTGTCGCCAAGGCGCTCGCGTATGCCGCGCAGCGCAAGGCGGGTGTTGGGGGCAACTTGGACAATGATTCGCATCGAGGCTCTCCGCAAAGGATCCTGGTTCTACCGACCGACCGTGGCCACGAGGCGCACCTTGCGGTTGTCGGGCACTTCGTTCCACGCCAGCACGTGCAGGCCTGGAACGCTGGCGCGCACGAAGGTGGCAAGCGCGGCACGCAGCGGTGGGGCCACCAGCAGCACCGCGGGCTCGCCGGCGTTCTCGCGCCGCTGTGTCGATTCCACCAGGCGCTGCCGCAGCTTCTCGGCGAGCCCGGGCTCCAGCGCCGCACCCGCACCGGCGCTCAGGGCGCCACTGAGCAATCGCTCGAGTTCCGCGTCCAGCCCCATGACCGGGATCTCGCCGCTGGTGCCGGCGATGTCGGCGAGGATCTGGCGTCCGAGCGCGATGCGCACCTGGCTCTGCAGGAGCGCGGGGTCCACCCCGCGCGGGGCCTGCTCGGCCAGGGTCTCGAGGATGGTGCGCATGTTGCGCAGGGGAACGCGCTCGGCCAGCAGGCCCTGCAGCACGCGCACCAGCGCGGCGAGGGGCAGCAGGCGCGGCACCAGGTCCTCGACCAGCTTCGGGGCGGACTTTGCGGCGACGTTGAGCAGCTGCTGCACTTCCTCGTGGCCGAGCAGCTCGTGCGCGTGCGCCTGCAACAGGGCGCTCAGGTGCGTGGCGATGACGGTCGCCGGGTCGACGACGGTATAGCCGAGCGTCTGCGCATGGTCGCGCGCGGCAGGCTCGATCCAGGTCGCCTCCATGCCGAAGGCCGGGTCGCGGGTGGCAATGCCCTGCAGGGGTCCGAAGACGCGACCCGGATTCAGGGCGAGCTCGCGGTCCACGTGGATGATGCCCTCCCCGAGGGCGACGCCACCCAGGGTGATGCGGTAGGCGTTCGGCGCGAGGTCCAGGTTGTCGCGGATATGGACCGCCGGTATCAGGAACCCGAGTTCCTGGGAGAGCTTGCGGCGCACGCCCCGCACCCGGGCGAGCAGGTCGCCGCGGGGCTTGGAGTCCACCAGCGGCACCAGGCGATAGCCGACCTCGAGCCCGAGGCGATCAACGGGCGGCACGTCGTCCCAGGTGAGCTCGCGGGTCTCGGCCGCCGGCGCCGCCGGCACCACGGGGGCCTGGGGCGTGGCGCGCGCGGCGCTGCGGCGCGCCAGCATGAAGGCGAGGGTGCCGCAGGCGGCGCCGCTGATGAGGAACACGGCATTGGGCATGCCGGGGATGAGGCCCATGACGGTGAGCAGGGCGGCGGCGACGCTGAGCGAGCGCGGGTTGCCGAACAGCTGCCGGCGCAGTTCCCCGCCGACGTCCTGGGAGCGCGACATGCGCGTCACGATGATGGCCACCGCGGTCGAGAGCAGCAGCGCCGGCAGCTGCGCGGCCAGCCCGTCCCCGATGGTGAGGAGCGTGTAGGTGCGGGCGGCGGCCGAGAAGCCCATGCCGTGGCCGATGGTGCCGATGGCAAGCCCGCCCACCATGTTGATGAAGAGGATGAGGATGCCGGCCATCGCATCGCCGCGCACGAACTTGCTGGCACCGTCCATGGCGCCGTAAAAGTCCGCTTCCGAGCGCACCTCCAGGCGCCGCGTGCGCGCCTCGTCCTGGTTGATGAGGCCGCTGTTGAGGTCGGCGTCGATCGCCATCTGCTTGCCCGGCATGGCATCGAGGGTGAAGCGGGCGCTGACCTCCGAGATGCGCCCCGAGCCCTTGGTGACCACGACGAAGTTGATGATGGTCAGGATCACGAACACCACCACGCCGACGGCGAAGTTGCCGCCGATGACGAACTCGCCGAAGGACTTGATGACGTGGCCGGCGGCCTGGGAGCCGGTGTGGCCGTTGAGCAGCACCACGCGCGTGGAGGCGACGTTCAGCGCCAGGCGCAGCAGTGTCGCGAGCAGCAGCACCGTCGGGAAGGTGCCGAACTCGATCGGGCGCCCGACGTAGAACACCGCCATCACGATGATGATCGAGAGCGCGATGTTGAAGGTGAACAGCAGGTCGAGCGCGAACGGTGGCAGTGGCAGCACGATCATGGCCAGCACCGCGAGCACGCCGGCGGGCACCCCGACCCCGTGGCGCAGCACGTCGGCGAAGCTCAGGGTGGGGGCGGTGGTCGCGCCGCTCATGCGCCCACTCCCGGGTCAAGTTCGAGCGTCGGGCGCGGCGGCGCCGCCTGACCGTAGCGCGTGGCGGTGCGCAGCTGCGCAAGGTAGGTGAGCACCTGGGCAACCGCCACGTAGAGCGAGGCAGGGATCTCCGCGCCGATCTCCACGTGCCGGTGCAGCGCGCGCGCCAGTGGCGGTGCCTCGAATACCGGTATGCGGTGCTCCTCGGCGACGGCGCGGATGCGCGCGGCCACGAGGTCCAGGCCCTTGGCCACCACCACCGGGGCGCGCATGCGCGTCTCGAGGTAGCGCAGCGCGACCGCGTAGTGCGTGGGGTTCACGACCACGACGTCCGCCTTCGGCACGTCGGCCATCATGCGGCGCCGCGCGAGCTCGCGCTGCAGGCTGCGGATGCGGCCCTTGGTCTCCGGGGCGCCGTCGGTCTCCTTCATTTCCTCGCGCACCTCGGCGCGTGTCATGCGCAGGCGCTGCGAGTGCTGCCACAGCTGCCAGGGGACGTCGACCGCGGCGATCAGGGCCACGGTGCCGGCGAGCCACAGGAAGGCATCGGCGACCAGGGCGGCGACCTGGACGAGGGCGGTCTCGGGGGGCACGCGCCCGAGCACCGCGATGGTCGCGGCGTGCTTCCACAGCACGGCTGCGCCCACCGCCGCGATGAGGATGAACTTCAGGTACGCCTTCAGCAGCTCCACGACCCCGCGCACCGAGAACATGCGGCCGAAGCCTGCGACCGGGTTCAGGCGGTTCAGGTCCGGGGCGAGTGCCTGGAGGGTGAAGTTCCAGCCCCCGACGGCGAGCGGGGCTGCGAGGGCTGCCACGACGGTCACCGCCAGCAGTGGCGCGCAGGCGATGAGGGCGTGGCCGGCGGCTGCCTCGAGTGCCAGCAGCGTGCGCGAGTCATCGAGGGCCTGGGCGCGCGGCAGCGACAGGCCGCTCTCGAGCAGCGAGCGCAGGTGGGCGCCGCTGTAGGGGCCGACGAGCTTCAGGGCGAGCGCACTCAGGAACAGCACCGCGGCGGTGCTCAGGTCGCGCGAGCGGGGCACCTGCCCGGCCTCGCGGGCCCGGTCGCGCCGCCGCGCTGTGGATTGTTCGGTGCCTTCCTGCTCGTTCTCGGCCATGGCCTAGGGCGCCCCGATGAGGGAGCCGAGCATGCCGAAGGCATGACCGAGCTCCGCGATGAAGGTGTTCTGCACGGCAAGCAGGCCTGCCAGCACCACGAGGAAGCCGCACACCAGCGAGACCGGCAGGCCGACCGCGAACAGGTTGAGCGCCGGGGCGGCGCGGCTGACCACCCCGAATGCCAGGTGCACGACCATCAGTGCCGTGATGCCCGGCAGGGCGATGGCGAGCGCGCCGGCGAAGAGCTCGGTGCCCCACGCGACCACCGCGTGCAGCCCGGCGGCCCCGAGCCCGCCTTGCGTGACGGGCAGGGTCGTGAAGCTCCTGACCAGCGTCTCGATGAGGGTGAGCGGGCCATTGAGGGCGAGGAAGGTCAGGGTGACGAGGAGCGTGAACAGCTGCCCGAGCGCCGGTGTGCTGCTGGAGGCGCCGCGCTGCGGGTCGAGGTTGAAGGCAAAGGACAACCCCATGCTGTTGGCCAGCATCTGGCCACCCAGCGTGACGGCGTCGAAGGTGAGCTGCAGGCAGAAGCCGAGCGCGGCCCCGAGCAGCAGCTGCTGTACCGTGATGAGGAGCCCGGTGCCCGAGAGCGGCGAGATGTCGGGGGTCGCCGGCAGGAGCGGGGCCACGAGCGCAGCGACCGCGCCGGCGAGCACGATGCGCACGCGTGCCGGCACGGCCGCCGCGCCGAACACCGGGGCGATCATGAAGCAGGCGCCGATGCGCACGAATGGCCAGAACAGCTGCAGCAGCCAGTGCTCGAGTTGTCCGGGGTTGAGCGTGATCATGGCGGCTCAGTTGAGGAGCGTGGGGATGCTCTCGAAGAGCTCGCGGGTGTAGCTGATGAGCACCTTGAGCATCCACGGGCCCGTGATCACGAGCGTGGCGGCGACCGCCAGGAGCTTGGGGATGAAGGACAGGGTGCTCTCGTTGATCTGCGTGGCCGCCTGGAAGGCGCCGACCACGAGCCCGGTGAGGAGCGCGACCAGCAGCAGTGGTGCCGCCAGGAGCAGCGTGACCTCCAGGGCGCGGCTGCCGATGCTGAGGATGGTCTCCGGGGTCATGTGGGCGCCTTCAGGAGTAAAAGCTCGAGGCGAGCGTGCCGATGACGAGCGACCAGCCGTCGACCAGCACGAACAGCATCAGCTTGAAGGGCAGGGAGATCAGCACCGGCGAGAGCATCATCATGCCCATGGACATGAGGACGCTCGCGACCACGAGGTCGATGATGACGAAGGGGATGTAGAGCAGGAAGCCGATGAGGAAGGCGGTCTTGAGCTCGCTCGTCAGGAACGCAGGCACCAGCAGCGACAGGGGCACCTCGTCCGGGGTTGCGAATCCCGTGCCGCCGGAGATGCGCACGAAGGTGGCGATGTCCAGCTCGCGCGTCTGCGCCAGCATGAACTTGCGCAGCGGCACGACTGCCTTCTCCAGGGCCGGCCCGGCCTCGATCGTGCCGGCCGAGTAGGGCTGGATCGCGACCTCGTTGATCTGGTTCACGACCGGGCTCATGACGAAGAAGGTGAGGAACAGGGCGAGTCCGAGCAGCACCTGGTTCGGCGGGGTCTGCCCGGCGCCGATCGCCTGGCGCAGGATGCCGAGCACGATCACGATGCGGGTGAAGGCGGTCATGGTCAGCAGCAGGGCCGGCAGCACGGTGAGCGCCGTCATGAGCGCCAGGAGCTGCAGGCTCAGGCTGTAGTTCTGGGCGCCCCCGGCCACCGTGTGCACGGTGAGCGCGGGCAAGCCGGGCTCCGCCTGCGCGATGAGGGGCAGCAACAGGAGCGGCAGCGCGAGGCGTGCGCGCCTCATACGCCCAGGCTCCGGCGCAGCAGCGCCTGGAAGGACACCGCGGGTGCGGCATTCCCGGCCGCGGGGACGATGGGCTCGAGGGGCTGGGTGAGCACGTGCAGCGCGCTCACGCGCCCGGGCGCCACGCCCACGAGCAGCTGCACCGCGCCAACGCGCAGCAGCACTGCGCGCTCCTTGGCGCCCAGCGGGACGTCGGCGAGCACCTCGAGGTGCTGCGGGCCGCGCTGGCCCCAGCCGCGCGCGCGGCGCACCAGGGTTGCCAGCAGCAGCAGCACCCCGAGCACGATCAGCAGTGCGATGACCACGTGGGCCAGTTCGCCGATGCCCCCGGCATGCGCCGCCGGCACGGCCTGTGGAGCGGCAAACATCGCTTACCTCAGCTTGCGCAGCCGTTCGGCCGGGCTGACCACGTCGGTGAGGCGGATGCCGAACTTCTCGTTCACGACCACCACCTCGCCGTGCGCGATGAGCGTGCCGTTCACGAACACGTCGAGCGGCTCACCGGCCGCGCGGTCGAGCTCGACCACGGAGCCCTGGTTGAGCTTCAGCAGGCTGCGGATCGGCACGCGCGTGCGGCCGACTTCCATCGACAGGGTGACCGCGACGTCGAGGATCACTTCCAGGTTGACGTCGCGCGCCGCGGGGGCGCCCTCGTCCTGGACCTGGTCGAACTCCGCGGCGCGGGCTTCAGCGGGGGCATTCATGGGTCACCTCAGGCTTTCACACTCGAAACTTCATGGGCGGGGGGCGGCGCGCGGCGCAGGCGCTCCTCGATCTTCACGGCCTGCTGGCCGTGGGAGAGGCCGAAGCTGCCGCGGAACACCGGCACGTCCTCGGCGCACAGCAGCACCTTGCCGGCGAAGTCGCACGGCAGGACGTCCTGGGGCTTGAGGTTCAGCAGGTCCGCCAGCGTCAGGGAGGTCTGCCCGAGCACCATGCGCAGCTCGATCTGCGCCTCCTCGATCTCCTCGCGCAGGCTGTTGCTCCAGCGCGGGTCGCGCTCGAGGCGCGTGCTGGTCAGGCCGCCGTCCAGCACCTCGCGCAGCGGCTCGAGCATCGAATAGGGAAGGGTGATGTGCATCTCGCCACCGCCGCCGGCCAGCTCGATGTGGTGCGCGCTCACCAGCACCAGCTCGCCCGGGGACTCGATGGGCGCGAACTGCGGGTTGATCTCCGACTGCAGGTACTCGAGCTCGATGCTCGCCACCGGCGCCCAGGCCTCGCGCAGGTCCGCGAACACGCTGCGCAGCAGCATGTGGATGATGCGCTGCTCGATGCTGGTGAACTCACGCCCCTCGACCTTCCAGGAGCGGCCGCTGCCGCCGAAGAAGTGGTCGACGATCGTGAACACCAGTGCAGGGTCGAGCACGATGAGCCCCGTGCCGCGCAGCGGCGCGACCTTGACGAGGTTCAGGCTCACGGGTGGGGTGAGGGAGCGGGTGTACTCGGCGAAGGTCTCGATCCGCAGCGGCCTGACCGTGATGTCCGCGGCGCGGCGCAGCAGGTTGTAGAGGCTGACGCGGAAGGCGCGGCCGAAGCGCTCGTTGATGAGCTCCAGCGCGGGCAGCTTGGCGTGCACGGTGCGGGTCGGCTGGCTGAAGTCGTAAGGCTGCACGCTGCCGGGCGTCGCGCCGGGCTGCGTGCTCACCGCGCCAGTGGCGACACCCTTGATGAGGGCGTCGATCTCGGCGGGCTCGAGGATCTTGTCTGTGGTCATCGTGCTGTGTGTCCGGGGCGGCGTGCGCGCTACTGCATGACGAAGCTGGTGAAGTACACCGCCTCGAGCTTCTCGGGGTGGCCACCGGTCTCGGCAAGCACCGCGCGAACTGCCTGCAGCGCCTGTGCGCGCAGGTCCGCCTTGCCCTCCTTGGTGGCGAGCACGGCGTAGGTCTGGTTCGCGAACAGCTGCAGCAGCCGGTCACGCACCACCGGGTCGTTGTTCTTGAGCAGCTCGATGGTCGGCGTGTCGCGCGACATGAGCTGCACGGTGATCTGCAGGAAGCGCACCACCTGCTCGGCCTCGAAGTTCACGACGAACGGCGGGTCGAGGGCGAGGTAGTGCGGCGGTTCGGGCGCCGCTACGGCTGCGACCTTCGGCTTTGCCTGCGAGCTCCACCACCACCAGGCGCCCGCGCCACCGCCACCGAGCACCAGCAGGACGACGATGAGGAGCAGCAGCCTGCCCTTGCCTTTCTTGCCGGCGCCTGCCTCGTTCGCCGTGGGGGCGGCGGTTGCTTCGGCCATTGTCACAATGCTCCTCGTACCGGCGGAGATGCCGGCGTACAGGCCTGTTGCAACGCGCGTGCCAGCGCTGCATCCGTGAACTGACACACACTTGGGCGGGAGCGCGGCTCGAAGTGCACCCCAGAGGGCGCATGGCGCGCGCGCCGCGACGACGGAATCTTGACGCGCCGGCGCTCGCCGGCGCGCCGCATCAGGCGTAGGTGTCGATGAGGCCGCGGCGCGTGGCGGCAAGGGCGACCGGGGTCGCATTCTGCGCGGTGGCAGCGGCGCCGGAGGGATTGTGGCGCGGCGCGTACTGCGGGTCGCGCGCCGACTCGCGCGAGACGCCGGCATCGGTGAGTGTCATGCCCTGGGCTGCGAACATTTCCTTCAGCTGCGGCAGGGCCTGCTCGAGCGCTGCGCGCGTGGCCGGCGCGCTGGCGCCGAACCAGACGCTGGCGTCCGAGTCGTGCAGGGAGATTTTGACTTCAAGCGGACCTAGGTGCTCCGGCTGCAGACGCAGCGATGCGTCTGTCACGCCCTGGTGCGCCAGCCACACCACGTGCGTGCCGACTTCCTCGGTCCAGCCGCTCGCGCCGACCTCGGTATGGACCATCGCGGCGGCAGCCGGGCTCGCCGGCGCCCCGCTACTGCCCGCGTTCGAGGCATCGGAGAGGAGCGTCGCGGCATCAGCGCCGAGCTGGCCCGGGTCCGCAGCTGCGTCATCGGACGAGGATCGCAGGGCTGATGAGCCCTCGGTCGAGGCGGCGCCCGAGGCACTCTGAGACCCGGCCGCCGCGATGCGCGCCGCAGCCACGGGCAGCACGGCAGCCGCCGCGGGTGTGACAAGAGGACTTGCGGCCAGGGCATCCGCTGGGACAGGCACGGGCGTCGCCAGGGGCAGCACCGGGGCTGAATCCGGGTTCGTGCCATCGCGCGCCGCGGGCGCCCCCTGAGCGGAGCGCCCCGGCTCGGCGGGCGATTCGCGCGCAGCACCGGGGCTTGTCGGGGCCTCCTCGGTGCCCGCCGGTGCAGCTTCGCTGGCGCTGGGCTCGGCCGCGGTTGCCGGAACGGCGCTGCTGCCGGCTGCTGCGGGCGCCCCGGGACGCGCCGCCGCCGAAGTGCGCGCGCGGGGGCGGGGGGCGGCCGGCGATGCCGGTGCCTTGGTCTGTGTCTCATCGCCCGTTGCTGCGGCCTGCGCGAGTGTCGCTGCCGTGTCCGCCGCGGACGCAGGTTGGGCGCTCGCAGCGGGAACGGCAGCGGCCGCAGGCGTCCCCGGCGCTGCGGGCGCACGCGCCGGCGGCTCGGCACTCGCGGGCGCCTTGCCCGGCAGGCTCTGCGGCGGGTACACCGGTGTCGCGGTGGCATGGCCCGGAAGTTTCGCGGCGTTGCTGCCGCCGGGGGCAGCCTTCGGGGCGAGCAGCGCTGTGGCGCTCGGGGGCGGGGTCGAACTAATGGCCACGTCGGGCTCCTTTCAGTATCCATTGGCGCTGGGCGTGCGCATCGGATTCCGCCTGGGCGGACTTTTCCGTCAGCTGCTTCGCCGCCAGCTGGCGCCGTTCGAGCAGCCGGTTGAGCGCCGCGCAACGGCTGGCTGCGCTGCTCCACCTGCGCAGCTCCTCGGCATGCTGTGCGCGCGTGCGCTCGAGCACGAGCTGCTGCTCTGCGACGGCCTCGGCGATACGCGCAATGAAAGTCTGGTAGGTGCGGGCGTGCCCTGCGTTCATGCCGACCTCGGCGCGCACGCCAAAGTCGCGCTGGTAGACGGCGTGGTAGCGCTCAAGCTCGCCGAGCTTCAGCTCTGCCTGCCTGACCTCGCGCTCGCACCCGGCCAGCACCTGCGCCTGGCGGCGCTCCTGGCGCACCAGGAACTCGTGGGCGCTCCTGAGGAGCCGCAGCTCGGTCATGCGCTATCCCGGCCGCGGCAGGCGCGCGGGCGTGTCGAGGCGCTCACGGGGCGGCGCCTGCGGGAAAGAGAGCCTCGAGCGCCCTCAGGCTGCCTGCGAGGTCGACGCGCTCGTGCATGTCCTGCTGCAGGAACTGCTGGATCTGTGGCCACAGGGCGATGGCCGCATCCACCTTCGGGTCGCTGCCGCGCTGGTAGGCGCCGAGGTTGATCAGCTCGTGGCTGTCCTCGTAGGTGGAAAGTGTGCGGCGGAACTGGCGCGCCAGCGCAGCCTGGCCCGGCGGGGTGATCTCGTGCATCGCGCGGCTGATGGAGGCGCCGATGTCGATGGCAGGATAGGTGCCGCTCTCGGCGATGCGGCGCGACAGCACGATGTGGCCATCGAGGATCGCGCGTGCGGCATCGGCGATCGGGTCATCGAGGGCATCACCCTCGGTGAGGACGGTGTAGAAGGCGGTGATGGAGCCCTTGCCCGGGGGCCCGTTGCCGGCGCGCTCGACCAGCTGCGGCAGGCGCGCGAACACCGAGGGCGGGTAGCCCTTGGTGGCCGGGGCCTCCCCGATGGCGAGGCCGATTTCACGCTGCGCCTGCGCGACGCGGGTGAGGGAGTCCATGAGCAGCAGTACGTTCAGGCCGCGGTCGCGGAAGTACTCGGCGACCGCGGTCGCCACCCAGGCGCCATGCAGGCGCAGCAGCGGGGGGTTGTCGGCCGGGGCTGCGACCACGACCGCGCGCGTGCGGTCCTTCGGGCCGAGTATCCGCTGCACGAATTCCTGTACCTCGCGGCCGCGCTCGCCGATCAGCCCGACCACGATGACGTCCGCGCTGGTATAGCGTGCCATCATGCCGAGCAGCACGCTCTTGCCGACGCCGCTGCCGGCGAACAGGCCGACGCGCTGCCCGCGCCCGATGGTGAGCAGGGAGTTGATGGAGCGGATGCCGACGTCGAGCGGGGAGCTGATGGGCGCACGCGCGAGCGGGTTGATCGGCACGCCCGTCAGGCGGATGCGTGCAGCGCAGTCGGGGATCCCGAGCCCGTCGAGGGGCTGGGCGGCCCCATCGATGATGCGCCCGAGGAGCGCTTCACCGACCGGGATGGTGCCGGCCCCCATCCGCGGGGTGACGGGCGCATTGGGGGCGAGGCCGTGGCTGTCGCCGGTGGGCATGAGGAAGATCCGTCCGCCCGCAAAGCCAACCACCTCGGCCTCGATCTGCGCGCCGTCGCGGGCGGTGAGCTGGCACAGGTCCCCGATGGAGGCCTGGCAGCCGATCGCCTCGAGTGTCAGTCCCACCATGCGCGTGAGCACCCCCTGCACGGCCGGGGCCGGGGTGTGCTCGACGCGCTGCGTCATGCGTGCGAGCCGCTCCGCCCAGAGCGCCGGGCGCTGCGCCGGGGGTGCGGTGGTCATGTCGGTGCTTGCGGGCCTGCCGCAGCCGGCGCGGCGCGCTCGGCGCCGCGCTCATCCCCGAGCGCGCTCGCGACCAGCGCCTGCAGGCGACTCTCGAAGCGGGCATCCAGCTGCGAGTGCTCGCTCTCGATGAGGCAGCCCCCGCGCGTGAGCGTGGCATCGTCGATGAGGCTCCAGGCGTGCTCGCCGGCAACCGGTGCGAGCTGCGCGCGTACCACGGCCGCATCCTCGGGGTGCAGGCGTACCCGCACCTCGCGCGAGGCGAGCGGCAGCTGCTTCAGGCATTCGCGCACGAGGGCGATGACCTGTGCGGGCTCCTGCCGCAGCGTGCGGCGCGCCAGCTGCGAGCCGATGGCAAGTGCCAGTGACAGCAGGGCGCGCTCCATCTCCGCGTCCAGCAGGCGCAGCGGATCGGCGAGCTCCCCGAGCAGGGCGGTGAAGCGCTCGACCTGGGCGTTCAGCTGTGCGAGGCGTGGCTGCTGCTCGGCCTGCGCGCGCGCCAGGCCCGCCGCGTAGCCGGCGGCCTCGGCCTGCTGTACGCCCGGGGGCCGGCCGGCGGGAGCCGCGGCGCGCTCCTCGCGCCGCTGCGCCAGCTGCGCGCCCTCGACCTTCGGGGGCAGCCAGCGCTCGATCACGCGGACCGTGGCGGGACGCTCAGACATACTCGTTGCCCTTGCCGGCGAGGGCGATCGTGCCGGCCTCGGCGAGCTTGCGCGCGTTCTGCAGGATGTTCTTCTGGGCAGTCTCGACGTCGGCGAGCCGCACCGGGCCCTTGGCGGCGAGGTCGTCCTTGAGCATGTCGGCCGCGCGCTGCGACATGTTCTTGAAGACCTTCTCCTTCAGGGACTCGTCGACCCCCTTGAGCGCCAGCAGCAGCTCGTCCCCCTGCACCTGCCGCAGCAGCTCCTGCATGCTGCGGTCATCGAGCTCCATGAGGTCCTCGAACACGAAGATCAGGTCCTGGATGCGGGTGGCGAGTGCGGCGTCGGCGCTGCCGATCTCCTCCATGATGGCGCTCTCGGTGGCCGGCTCCAGGGCGTTCAAGATCTCGGCGGCGGCCTTGGCGCCCCCGAGCACCGCGTTGTTGCCCGAGGTCTTGCCGGTGCACTGCTTCTCGATGATGTCATCCAGCTCCGAGAGGGCATTGGGCTGTATGCCATCGAGGGTTGCGATGCGCGCGATCACGTCGGCGCGGATCGGAGCGGGCAGCAGCGCCAGTATCTCGGCCGACTGCTCGGCCTCGAGGTAGGCGAGCACGATCGCGATCATCTGCGGGTGCTCGAAGCGGATCAGCTCCGCCACCGCCCGCGCATCCATCCACTTCAGGGCCTCGAGGCCCTTGGTGGAGCGGGCGATGCTGATGCGGTCGATGATGCCTGCGGCCTTGTCCTCGCCAAGCGCATGCACCAGGGCCTTGCGCACGAACTCATCCGTGCCGACGCCCACGGAGGTCTGCGACTCGACGTTGGCGGTGAAGTCACGCAGCACCTGCTCGACATCGTTCCTCGAGACCGCCTGCATGCGCGTCATGGCGACCCCGACGCGCTGCACGTCCTTGGCGCCCATGTGGCGCAGGATCTGCGCCGCCTCCTGCTCGCCCAGGGTGAGCAGCAGGATCGCGGCACGCTCGGTGCCGCTGCGCCCCGCCGCGGCGGCCGGCGCAGCCGGTGGCGCCGGGGCCTTCGCGGCCGCGGCCGGTTGTGCCTGCTCAGCCATCCTGTTCCACCCAGCCGCGCACCACCTGCGCGACCCGCTTGGGGTCCTGGGTGACGAGGGCACGCGCCTGGCTCAGCTGCTGCGCCGGGTCGAGGAGCGCGGCAGCGGCCCCCTGCGAGAGAGTCGCGGTACCCGCGGCTGCGGGGGCGGCCAGGCGCTCCGCGCGCGGCAGCGTGATGAGGTTGCGTACCAGGGGACGCAGCACCGTGAGCACCAGTACGATCAGCACCAGCGCGCCGCACACGATGCTGAGGAGGTCACGGAACCAGGGGCGCTCCCACAGCGCCGGCGCCTGCAGCTCGCCCTCGGGCTCCGGGGCTTCGGTCGCAAAGGAGGCGTTCACGACGCTCACGGTGTCGCCGCGGGACTGGTCGAAGCCGACGGCGTCCTTGACGAGCTGCGTGATGTGCTCCACCTGCGCCGCGGTGAGGGCGGTGCTCTGTGACTTGCCGGACTTGTCCACGGCATGCATGTCATCGACCAGCACCGCGACGGTGAGGCGCTTGAGCTTGCCGGCCGGCTCGCGCGTGTAGGCGAGGGTACGGTCGATCTCGTAGTTCTTGGTGGTTTCCCGGGTGGTGTTCTCGGGCGGAGCCGGCGCCACGGGCGCGGCCGCGGCCGCCGCGGCCCCGGGCTTCGCACCAGCAGTGCCCGCCGCGGCGGGCGGTGCGGGGGCCGGTGCCGGGGGCGCGCTGGCGACCCCGCCGGCCGGGGGCTGGTTGGAGAGCGCCCCGGGGATGCCCTGGGCGCCGGCGCCCTCGTGGCTCGTCTGCTCCGAAGTCTGCTCGCTGCGCACGATCTGGCTCTCGGGGCGGTACTGTTCGCGGGCCTCCTCGCTCACCGCCATGTTCAGCTGCGCCACCACCTGGGCGCGCACGTGGCCGGCACCCACCAGCGGCGTGAGCAGCGCCTCGATGCGCTGGCGGTAGTCATCCTCCAGGCGATGCACCAGGTCGAACTGTTCCTCGCGCAAGGAGAACTCATCGTGGCCCGGTGGCTGCGACAGCAGGCGGCCCTGCTGGTCGACCACCGTGACCTGGCTCGCCTCGAGCTCCGGGATGCTGGAGGCCACGAGGTTGATGATGGCCTGCACCTGCTGCTGCTCCAGCCGTGCCCCGGCCTTCAGCTGCACGAACACCGAGGCACTGGCGGCGCGGTGGTCGCGCACGAAGGCTGACTGGCGTGGCAGCGCGATGTGCACGCGCGCGCCCTCCACGGGGCGCAGGTTGGCGATGGTGCGCCCGAGCTCGGTCTCGAGCGCGTGCTGGTAACGCGCGCTCTCCACGAACTGGCTCACGCCGAAGCCGGGGTCCTTGTCGAGGGTTGCGAAGCCGCCGCCGCCCTCGGGCAGCCCCTGGCCGGCGAGCTTCAGGCGCGCGTCCGCAAGGTGCTCGGTCGGCACCTCGATGGCGTTGGAGCCCGGCTGCAGGCGGTAGCGGATCTGCGCGGCATCCAGCGCCTGGGCGATCTGCGCCTGGTCCTCGGCGCCGAGGTTGGCGTAGAGGATGCTGTAGTTCGGACCGCGCGACCAGAGCACCACGGTGAGACCCGCGGCCACGGCACCGGCAATGCCAAACAGCAGCAGCACGGGCTTGAGGGCCGAGGACAAAAGTGTTGCGCCGAGCGGGGGAGCTGTGAGTTCGTTCGCCATCGTAGGTTCAGGGCTGGTTGGGAGTTAGTGGGTGGGTTGCGGGTGCCAACACCGGCAGGCGCCGGGCTCTCACAGGGGCATGTTCATGATTTCCTGGTAGGCGCTCACCAGGCGGTTGCGCACCTCGTTCAGCGCCCGGAAGGAGACGCTCGCCTTCTGCAGCTCGAGCATGACGTCGGGCAGCTCGACACCGGGGGTGCCGCGCTCGAAGGCATCCGCGAGCGCGCCGGCGCGCTGCTGGGTCTGGTTGACCGAGTCGACCCCCTGGTGCAGGAGGCGTGCGAACTCGCTGACACCGCCGGCGGTGGGCGTCGCGGGAGCCGCGGCCCCGGCGCTCAACTGGCCCGACAGCGACCGGATCTGTGCGAGGACCTGCTCGATCTGCATCTGGCTCATGAGGGGTTCACCGGGCTTCAGGTGGCGGGGACGTCGACCCCGGCCTCGCGCAGCCGCGCGAGCTTGTAGCGCAGCGTGCGTGCGCTGATGCCGAGGGTCTGGGCGGCGGCGCTGCGGTTCTTGCCGCTGCGCAGGGCGGCCAGGATCATCTGGCGCTCGTGTTCATCGAGTGAGCCGGCGAGTGAGACGCACTCGGGGCCGGCAGCGGCGGCCGGATCATCCGTGAGCGGCTCGAACTGGATGTGCTCGGGATGGATGACCGGGCCGCCTGCGAGGATCAGCGCCCGCTGCAGCAGGTTGTCGAGCTCGCGCACGTTGCCCGGCCAGGGGTAGGTCAGGAGCAGGTGCGCGGCCTCGGCGCTGAGGGCAGGAATCAGGGTGCCGGCGCGGCAGCGGGCGCCGAGCAGCTGCATCGCCAGCGGCAGCACGTCCTCGCGGCGTGCACGCAGCGGCGGCAGCGGCAGCGGGAAGACGTTCAGCCGGTAGTAAAGGTCCTCGCGGAAGCGACCCGCGGCCACCTCTTCGCGCAGGCGCCGGTTGGTGGTGGCCACCACGCGCACGTCGAGGGCAAGCGCGCCGCTGCCGCCGAGGCGCTCGACCTCGCGCTCCTGCAGCACCCGCAGCAGCTTTGCCTGCAGTGCGAGCGGCATCTCGGTCACCTCATCGAGAAGCAGCGTGCCGCCCTGTGCCTGCTCGAACTTGCCGGCGTGGGCCGCGTGCGCGCCGGTGAAGGCGCCGCGCTCGTAGCCGAAGAGTATCGCCTCGAGCATGCTGTCGGGCAGCGCGGCGCAGTTGACGGCGATGAAGGGATTCGCGGCACGCGAGGACTGGCGGTGAATGTAGCGCGCCAGGACTTCCTTGCCGGTGCCCGAGGCGCCCACGATCAGCACCGTGCACTCGCTGCGCGCGACGCGTTGCGCAAGTGCGAGCATGCGCCGCGAGACCTCCGCAATCGCGACCGGCTCCGGCGCGACGTGTTCGCCGCCCTGGATGCGCGTGGCTGCCGCCTCGGGTTGGTCGGTCATCGCTTCCTCCCGCGCCTGGATGGGGGCGCGTAGCAAGCTCAGTGCAAGAGGCGTGCCTGCCGCAGGAGGGGGAGAAAAGCGTGCGCTGGGTCACGCCCCGGGCGGGCGTGCGCGGCGCTCGGCGTCAAACTTCCGTCGCCCCCGGGGCGCCGAGGATGCCGAGCTTGCGCAGCCGTTCGACGAGGGTGGTGCGGCGCAGGTTCAGCAGGCGTGCGGCATGGGCCACGGTGCCGTGCGTGCGCGCCAGCGCCTGCTCGATGAGCGCGCGCTCGATGGCGGCGAGGTGCGTGCGCAGGTCGAGGCCTGCTTCGGGGAGCGCGGCGAGGGAGCTGGCCGCAAGCTCCGGCCCGGCAAGGGCCGCGAGCTCGGTCACCGCAGGCTCGCCCTGCAGCAGCTTGAGCACCTGGGGCTCGCTCAGCAGCGGCGCTGCGTCAGCGGCCGGTGCGTCCACCTGGGTGTCAACGGTGCACACGGCCGTCGCCGTTGCATCCTGCGCCGGCCGGTAGCGCGGCGGCAGATCGGCGATCTCGACCGTGCGCGTGCCGCACAGGATCGAGAGGCGCTCGATGAGGTTTGACAGCTCGCGCACGTTGCCGGTCCAGGCGCAGTGCCCGAGCGCCTCGAGGGCCGCGGCCGAGAGCTGTACCCGCGGGCGGCCCTCGGCCTCGTTGTGCGCCACGAACTCCTGCACCAGCTGCGGCAGGTCCTCGAGGCGCGCGCGCAGGGCCGGCATCTCGATGGGGAAGACGTTGAGGCGGTGGTAGAGGTCCTCGCGGAAGGCGCCGCGGCCGATCGCCTCCTCGAGGTTGCGGTGCGTGGCGGCGATGATGCGCACGTTGCAGCGCATTGGCACGTGGTTGCCGACGCGCTCGAAGATGCGCTCCTGCAGTACCCGCAGCAGCTTCACCTGCATCGAGGGGCTCATGTCCCCGATCTCGTCCAGGAACAGCGTGCCGCCCTCGGCGATCTCGAAGCGCCCCTTGCGCGTGGAGATGGCGCCGGTGAAGGCGCCTTTCTCGTGGCCGAAGAGCTCGGACTCGAGGAGTTCGGCGGGGACCGCGCCGCAGTTGAGGGCCACGAAGGGGCGCGCGCGCCGCGGGCTCAGGTCGTGGATGGCGCGGGCGGCGACTTCCTTGCCGGTGCCGGACTCTCCGAGCACCAGCACCGTGGAGTCGTGTTCGGCCACCTGGCGGATGAGGGCGCCGATGCGGCGAATGGCTTGCGACGTGCCGCTCGGCATGCGCGCGGCGGTCTCGTTCGCGACGCTGCTTGCTGCGGCGGTGTTGGAATTGGCGGCCACCGCACTCACGAGACGCTCTGCCCTGACCATCGAGACCCGTCGCCTTTCAACAGTAGATCTTGTTGTTGACTACGCGAAGACGAGATTATGTTGCGCGAGCGCCTGCGGGGGCGGTGTGACGTGGTTGGTAACTTGCCATGCCCGGGGCGCCCGCCGGCGTGGCGTTTGTGACGGCGGTATCAGACTGGCCGGCGCGCTTCAGCCGCGTGGCGGCTGGCGGCTGCCGGCCACCAGGCGGCGGTGGCGGCGGAAGGCGAGCTTCTCCAGAAGGTCGGCGACGGTCTCGCCGACCGGGGCAAAGCGCGCCTTGATGTGCCCGTCGGGCTGCACGCTGGCGATGCGGCCGGGCAGGCGCAGGGGCTCGGCCAGGCAATCGTGGAGGTAGATCTCGACGATCCCCTGGGTGCCGGCATCCGGCAGCGGTGTGCCGCTGCGCCAGATGGCGCCGAGGGAATTGAAGCGCACCGGCACGGCGGTGGGCCGCGGGCGGTTGCTGGCGAGGATCTGGCCGACGAGGTCGAGCAGCAGGTTTACCTTGAGCTCCAGGCGGATGATGTCGGCCGCATGGGGCGAGGCCTCGTCCGAGGCCTCCGTCGGGCCCAGCTGGTCCATGGCCTCGCGCGCCTGCAGCAGGCGCATGTTGCGCTCGGTGTAGCCGGCGGCGGTCTCGCCGTCGACCGCTCCGGGGAGCGCGCGCCATGCGACCGGGAGCACGTCCTGGAAGGCGAGCTCCTCATAAAGCACGATCGTATTGGCGCCGTCGAACATTTCGAACGTCCTTTTGCCTTCAGGCTCCCGAACCTCGCCCGATCGTAACCACGATAGCTCCGCCGGGACAGCACGGAGTGCGGCGTTCCGCCGCCGGGCGAGGTTCGCACACTACCTAATACTGCTAACGGCCGCACGGGCGCCGACTTGAGGCGGTTGCAGCGCCGCATGCGGCGCCCGTGGCCCGTGATTGAACCTAATGCCCGGGGGCGCGGATAAAGTTCGCGCCGGCGCTGCCGCTAACCCTGAGGACGGGTGGCCACGCGGCGGCCGATGGGCGCGCGGGGCCGTGTTTCACAGCAATAGGAACAGGCCTGGAACCATGGGCATCGCACGCACGCACGCATCCTGGCGCGCACTCTTCGTTCTGCTGCCGGCGCTGGGCGTTCTCGCCGCGGGCTGCGGTTCCTCCGGCGCCCCGGCAGCCGCTGGCTTCACGGTGGGGGGCACCGTCGCCGGGCTTGCGGACGGGTCGCAGCTGGTGCTGGTGGACAACGGCGAGGACTCCACCGTGGTTTCCCACAGTGGCACGTTCAGCTTCGGCAACGCCGTGCCCGCGGACACGCGCTACCAGGTGACGATCGGGCAGACGCCGGCCGGGGAGAGCTGCAGCGTCGCCGGCGGTGAGGGCATGGTGCACTCGGCGAACGTGGCCAACATCGTCGTCACCTGCTCGGACCGCGCCTTCACGCTCGGTGGCAGCATCCGCGGCCTCAGCACCGCGGGACTCGTATTGAAGAATGGCTCCGATACGCTCGCGGTGGATCCGGGTGCGACGAGCTTCACCCTGCGCGAGCCGGTGCCCTACGGGGCCGCCTACAGCGTGGTCGTCGCGAGCCAGCCACAGGGCGGGGCCTGCACGGTGCAGGCTGGCAGCGGCACCATGCCGGCGGGCAACGTCTCTGGCGTGCTGATCAACTGCACCGTGCAGTCCTTCCCACTCGGGGGCACGGTGAGCGGGCTCGGCTCGGGCTCGGGCCTGGTGCTGGCGAACGGCGCGGCGCTGCTGAACGTGCCTGCCATGGCGAGCGGCTTCCGCTTCCCCGTGCCCCTCGGTGTCGGCACCGCCTACCAGGTGACGGTGCACAGCGCGCCGGCGGGCATGCAGTGCGTCGTGAGCGACGGCGCGGGCACCATGCCCGCGGCGGCGGTCACCTCGGTTGCGGTGGCCTGCGGTCCCACCACCTATCCTGTGGGTGGCGTCGTGTCGGGGCTCTTTGCACACGGGCTGGTGCTCGCCAACGGCACCGATACGCTCAGCGTGCCCTTCCGGGCGGGTGTATTCACGATGCCGACACAGCTGCCAAGCGGCGCGCACTACACCATCCTCGTACAGACCCAGCCGGCAGGCCTCACCTGCGCGGTCGGCAACGGCACTGGCACGATGGGCACGGCCGCCGTGACGAATATCGTCATCACCTGTGCGCCGGGCGCCTTCACGATCGGCGGATCGATCAGCGGCCTCGCCAGCACGGGACTGGTGCTCGCCGATGGCACCGACAGGCTCGCGGTATTCGCCAACGCACAGACCTTCACGATGCCGACCGGGCTGCCGAGCGGGGCCAGCTACGACGTGACGGTCGCGGCGCACCCCCCGGCAGTGGCGTGCACGGCCTCGAACGCCAGTGGCGTGGTCGCGGGTGCGGATGTCACCGGCATCGCTGTCGCCTGCGCGGCCGGTGCCGAGTCCACCGTCTACGCGTTCTCCGGCCTGACCGACGGGTCCACCCCCTACGGCAGCCTGCTCCTGGGCAGTGACGGCAACCTCTACGGTCTCAGCTACGTCGGCGGCGCCTATGGGGCGGGCGAGGCCTTCAGCATCGCCCCTGATGGCAGCGAGACGGTGCTGCACTCCTTCGGCGCCGGCAGCGACGGCGCCAACCCCCACGGCAGCCTCATCCAGGGAAGCGATGGCAACTTCTACGGCGTGACCGCCTACGGTGGCAGCGGCGGCCATGGTGTCGTCTTCGTGCTCAGTGCCTCGGGCATCGAGAGTGTGCTCTACACCTTCGGCGGCGGCGCCGATGCCGAGGATCCCTACGGCAGCCTGGTGCAGGCCAGTGATGGCAACTTCTACGGCATGAGCCTCCACGGCGGCGCCTTCGCGGCGGGCACGGTGTTCAGGGTGACTGCGCAGGGGAGCGAGCTCGTGCTGCACTCCTTCGGCGGCGCGGGTGATGGCCAGACGCCCTTCGGCAGCCTGATCCAGGCCAGCGACGGTGACCTGTACGGCATGACGGGGGCCGGCGGTGCTTACAGCAGCGGCACGGCGTTCCGCATGACTTTGCAGGGCGCCGAGACCTTGCTGCATTCCTTCGGGTCCGGGAGCGACGGGGCGAATCCCTCCGGCAGCCTGGTGCAGGGGAGTGACGGCAACTTCTACGGCCTGACGCGTGACGGGGGCGCCTACGGCATGGGTGCGGTCATCGAGCTCGCCGGCGATGGCACCGAGTCAGTGCTTGCCTCCCTCGGTGAGGGTGCGGATGGCGCCAATCCGTTCGGTGACCTGCTCGCCGGCAGCGACGGCAACTTCTATGCCCTGACCCGCAGCGGCGGCGCCAGCGGCGCCGGCGCGGTGCTGCTGATCGCGCCCGGTGGTGCGGAGTCGGTGTTGTATTCCTTCACCGCGGCCCAGGACGGCGCGGCTCCCTACGGCAGCCTCGTGGAGGCCGCGGACGGGACCCTCTATGGGATGACCTCCGCAGGCGGCAGCGGTGGCACGGGCACGGTCTTCCGGATCGACTGATGCCGGAGGCAGGTTCCGCCGCATGATCGTCGTGCTGCCCGAGTTGCACGGTTCCCCACGGGTGCTGCAGCTTGAGCCGCGCGAGGTGGTCGAACTTGCGCGTGTGCTGCACGACGGGCCGGCCGAGGACCAGCCACCGTCTGACAGGGATACTTCCGGCTTCGTGCCGGCCTGGGCGCGCCTGCGGCGCAGCGTGCGCGACGCCAAGCACTTCGCGGATCTCAGGTCAGCGCTGCACTTCTACCGCTTTGGCAATCATGGCCTGCGCGCGGCCGAGGCTGCCCGCATCGTGCGCACGATACGTGCCGTGGAACTCAAGCGGGCACCGACCCGCCCCGGGGCGTAGCCGGGCCCCGCGCGGCGGGGGTGGGCCTTAAGCTTTGTGCCGGGGGGCCGATATCACCTCAGGAGGCAGTGCCTCCCGGGACACATACTCAAATGATGCAAATAGTCGGATCCCTGGTGGTCCTC
>Ga0181537_10001342_pt1 | contig 22742 bp, 17 predicted proteins | sample PEATcosm2014_Bin_39_FD_119765 | JGI IMG/M metagenome (GOLD analysis project Ga0181537, IMG submission 119765) | Peatland microbial communities from MTU Mesocosm Facility, Houghton, MI, USA - PEATcosm2014_Bin23_10_metaG | ecosystem: Environmental > Terrestrial > Soil > Wetlands > Peat | place... | reverse complement strand
TCTAACGTGCTGGCCGCGTTGAAGGACATTCACGAGTCGGACACGGGGACACGCGAAGCGATCCTAAAGGAGGGGGTGATGTCGTTAAAGCCCGTTTGGGTCGGCGCAGCGCTGAAACCGACGCGTGCTGGCGTATATAACCCTGCGGAGATACGCGCGTTCGCGCCCGGAAAGACGCTTTTCCCTCGTAAAATCGTCTATGACAAACGCGTCAAGACGCCCTATGAAAAGCTGGACGCCCTACTTGTCAGTTTCACTGAGGAAGACAAGTACTATTCCGTGTCGATCGGCTTCATCATCAACATCCTTGAGCTCACGCCGTCGGATCCAGTTCGGGATGCCGACTGGGACGACGATCGCATTCGGCAGGTACTACGGTACATGGAGGCGAAGCCGATATATAAGTCAACCGGGTGGCTGAACGTACGTCGTGGCCCGAAGTCCGCGGGTTTATCGATAACTAATCGTAAAAACCAAGAAAGCGGATTTGCCGCTGGCCCTCAGATCATAGCAGCGCGCGACACTTATCCCGACGAGCCGATTCTTCTGCTTCGAAAGCAGGCTGGTCGTCACGAAGACGGGTGGGACGACCGACCATTCTACGCTCCGACCTTGATTCTTCCGAAAGGTAAGTTCGCCTTCCTTTTCGTTGCAAAATGACAGAAATAGACGCTCGCACAGTCCTCAAGATGTTGCGAGCGGTGCCCCGCCCCACCGATCGCGAGAGCATCCACATAGCGCCGTTGTTCGGGAACGCGTGGTTGGGTCAATTCGGCACTGGCGCGCCTGCACTTTTCTTCGAATTGCCGGTCCGAGAGTCAGGCACCTCGCGCACCTTGGCGCGCGGAGTCGAGCTGATCGCGTCTGGGCGATTCGAAATAATGGGGCGGCGCCGATCGGGTCGCGGCCGCACGCGCTCTGGACTCGCCATTGCGTTGCGCGAGCAGGCGCTGATCGATGTCTTCGCGGCGGTGGCGGCGCACGTCGTCTCGCGCTTGCGCGCGGATCCGTCCGCGTTTGCCAAACAGGAGGACGTCGAGCGCTACCTCGCCGAATGGGTAAATTTCTTCGCATCACAGTCTCTCTCCCCGGAGCGAGTCGTTGGTCTATGGGGAGAATTGTACGTGCTGTCTCTTCTGCCCAACCTCGACCGTGGTGTTGTGTGCTGGGTTGGGCCTTATGGACAGATGTTCGACTTCATGGGAAACGGGGCAAGTCTGGAGATCAAGACATCTCTCAGAACCGCGGTTGCCTCCTTCAGCCTGGCTCAAATCGAAGGCCGCGACGATGGGTACGCGGTATTCGTGCGTGTCTTGCAAGATGACGGAAACGGAAGATCGCTGGACGACTTGATTGCCGACATCCGCCGCAGGCTTGCCAGCCCAGTTCTATTCGATGCCACCCTGGTGCGAACGAGATACCGCGCAGGGGCGAACGCAGACACGAGATTGAAGGCAGAAGACGTTCGCGCGATACCTAACGTCAAAGTACCACGGCCGCTCGTGCAGGACGTCCGGATACGATCGGTCCGATACGAAGTGGACGTCGATGCGCTGAAGGGGGATTTCGTCCCCGTCGCCCCACTGTTCAGACGACTTACCGCCCGGACCGCACTTGGGTTGGGGACTTCGCCTCCGCCGACTTTGCGCCGACGGCACTCGACCCACTCTCGTTGATGCCTTCAAGCCCGGGGTGGTGCGCGGCCCAGCCAAGATCGGCTTTCGCCGCCGCTTATTAGCAAGTTTATCGCGTAATTAATGTAATATGCAGTACCTCTATGCAATATCTAGACTAAGGATGTAAACTGTAGTCTATACTTGGACAGTTCTAGCCGATATATGCTGAGGAAACTTGCGTAAGGATGGCCAGGTGCCACCTAAGGAAAGCAAGGCGCAGAAATTCGAGCGCATCGCGGAGCGCAGGGTCAACGAAACGCTACGTTCGCTTCGTCTGCTCAGTAATCTCTCCGATCGTCGGAATTACGCCTATACCGACGATCAAGTCGCAATGATTCTGAGTGCAATAGACCAAGAATATCGCGCGCTCAAATCCAGATTCAGGGCGGAATCCGCGACCGATTACCAGGTGTTCAGATTCAAGTGAGGGAATGCGCTCGTGTGGAATCTTGAGAAATTACCGGCCCGTGGCGGGATCCTCGGGTCAACGTCCACGCAGGCGTTCGAGGGGCATAGTTTCGAGACCGAAGAAGATCTTCTGGTCCGTGAAACGGTACAGAACGCTAAGGACGTACCCTGCGGTGAAAAGGTCAAACCGAAGATTGTCTTCCGGTCAGTGAGCCTGAGCGGCGCCGAGAAGCGCGAATTCCTAAAGGCGATAGAATTGCGAGAATTATATGGGGACAAGGATCTCGTAGACAGGACTCCCAAGTTCAGCGAACTGCGGACGATTCACAAATCCGACCATCCGTTGCGGCTGACTTACGTCGAAGATTTCAATACCACGGGTCTCGACGGTCGACGCGATGATCCGCGCGGAAACTGGATGCGTTTCAACCTGCACGGCGACGCGGCGAAGCTGGAGGAAGAGGGCAAGATCGGTTCGTACGGGCAGGGTAAGGCGGTGCTGGCCCGTGCCGCCGGCACGAACACCTTCCTGGTCTACACTGCCGTGGCTCCAACCAAGGGTGATCCCTCCAAAGCCCGGCTGATGGGACACACGTTCCAGCGCTGGTATGAGAAAGACGGCGTTTCCAAGAGTGGTCGTGGCTGGTGGTGCGAGTCCGTCACTTCCCACGACGATCCGATACCATTCACCGATGAGGAGGCGCATAGGCGGGCGGTTGCGGCGGGTTTCACGCCTCGCAGGAAGGGCGAAACCGGCACTTCATTTTTGCTGATCGGTGCCAATCCAGGCAATCGTCTGATAACGATCAAGGCCATACGGCACGCGATCGAGACCTGGTGGTGGCCGAGCCTGCTGAACAACGAACTCGACGTAGAATTGTGGGAGGAAGGGCGAAGAGTTGATGACCCATCGCCCCGTCTCAGAATTGATCTGCAACCGTACATAGCCTGCCGAGCGAAGCTCGATACGGGAATCGGAGAGGCGAGCGAGCGGACATTTCAACGCGAGCACGGCAAGCAACTCGGCCGGTTGGCGCTAACGGTCGCGGCCGATGAGAGCATCTTCGACAACCCATTGCATCCGAAATCTCCAGGGCCCAGGCGGGTGGCTCGAATGCGGGCCACCTCGGGCATGATCACGGAATACAAGGAATTTGGTACGGAGAAACGAGTCGCATTCGTCGGCTTCTTTCTCGCCGATCGAGAGATCGACGAGGTACTCAAATTCTCGGAGCCCGCGGAGCACGACAAGTGGAGCCGAGTCAACCAGCGGCTAGCCGGCATCAAACACGGGTCCGAGTTAATCAAGGCCATCGAAGACCGTACGAGTGCTGCGTGCTACGGCTTCCAGCGCGACAACTCCGAGGCTCGCGAACCGCTCTCGGAACGCCTGCCGGAGCTCGAGTCCCTATTGGGAGCCGCGTTCGTTGAGCGAGGCGAGGGTACCGAGCGTCGACGGAAGAAGGATAAAGCGCGAGAACTTCGACAAACGATCGTCGACTTTCCGGATAGTGCATCGGGCCGACTCACGCCGGTGTACGGTCGAACGACGAACCAACTTGACTTCTTGATTCGATACAAACTCCGTCCGGACGCCGATCGGCGCGCGAAAGTACGTGCGGTCATCAAAATCAACGTGGCTCAAGATGCGCGTTGCGAAAGGGGAGAGCCGCTGGAGGTCGAAGTCATCGACCAGAGTCTCAAGCGACCGGTATTCCGCGGCCTCGATGCGAAATTCAACGTGGACTTGTCGCCCGGAAAGTCCAAGACTTTCCGTGTGAAGTCGGCCCCTTATGCCCGCCACCAAGTCGTACTCTTCGAAGAACAAGAGCTGCGCGCCTCGGAGTAGTGATGCCTGAGGTCATTCGTCCGTACCAGGATTTAAGGGGCATATTTGCTGGCCTCGAATATCGCCACAACCAGTCGGTGGCGTTTCAGCCGATCGACGTGAGCGAGGACTCAGCGACGACCGTGGTGCGGGTCGACGACCTCCGTACGATCCCCCAGCACCAGCTGCGAATCCGACTCAACCTCGATGTGCTAAAGCCGCACTACGAACGTCACGTCGAAGCTCTGCAATTGGTGCTGATCGCTCGGGATACGACGCTGCGGCAAGAGTTGCAGCTCGGCCGGTTCCCGCTTGGCGAAGTCCCGGCCACGATCGATCTAGATCGGAACTCGCTGCGAGTGACGGCACTTCGAGACGTTCTACCGCTCAATCTCTCCATTGTGCTGAACGAGAAGATCAAGGGCGGACCGGCGTTGCCCACGCAGCGTGCGAGCCGATTGGCCGAGTTCCACTTTACAATCACTAATGCGGCTGGTGGCGCGAGCTTCCCGTTCAAGCGGGTTACCGCCGCGGAGCTGCGCGACGCAGGAAAGCCCGCAGAGACTGGAATCCACCTCAATCTCCTCTGCGGTGCCGAAGAGCTGATCACCGCGTCCGATACGCCAATCGTGAATCTCCTCGAGGTTTGGGTGCACGAACGGATATGGACCGCGATACAGAACGATCGGGGCCCGGCCGCGTCGAAGATCCGACTGACTAGCATCACGCTGTTGTCGTCGACTTTGATCCTTTCCGCCGTCGTACCGCTGGTGAGGGAAAGGAAGGAGATCGCCGAGACGAGCGTTGTTGGTCAGCTTCTCTCGTACGCAGAGAAGCAGGGAGGGTTGGAAGAAGGCGAATTACGACGCCGGTTCCAAGCGGACGCGTCTGTCCACGACCTGGACCCGTGGCTACAGAATGCTTGGCGATTCGTTTCGCAAGTGGGAAAGATTCAAGAAGAGGGGGACGCGTCGTCGTGAGGTATCGGGTGTTGTCGAAGGAAGGGATCGATATTGCTCGCGCGGCACTCGATCAGCGCAAGAAGGTTCCGACGTTGACTTCGCACGAAGTGGTGAAGGGTGCGGGCGATCCGCTCAACGACGAGCTGCTGGACACTCTAGGAGCTCGGGTTAGAGCAATGCAGGCCGAAGTGGCGAAGGAAGGCAAGCCCGCCGAGGAGCTTGATCGCCGTTGCTTTGACTTGGTGCATTCGTCTGTCCCTTCGGACGAGCGGCTGATGTTGGGAGACATGGCCTTTTGGACTCGCTTCGCGATCGCAAAGCTCGCCGACGTGATCTACGAGAGATTCCCGGGGCGAAAGGGGCGCATCAACTTGGACAATTTTGGACTTGGTAGCCGAAAGGAGTGCTGGCCGTACAAGCTCTGGGTTCGCGGAGAATTGTCGTTCGATGCGCGAGCCAAGGATCCTTATGCCATCGGAAAGCTCGGGGGGGTGGACATCTGGACGAGTCACGTGCATCGTCAGAACTTCATGTCTATTCGCCCGATCTTCCGCGAGGTATTCGCCTTCCAGTATCCTAGGAACCTGAAGGGAAGGCCTCTCCTATACGAGGGGGAGGAAGATCCGAAGAAGCATGGGGTGCCCGGATTTCGCACGTTGATTCGTCGACTCTCCGAGAATTGGGCGAGCGTCGAGTACTCCTGTCTCGACCATACCGAAGCGGAAGTGCTCGTTCGAATTCACAGCAAGGGACTACATCGCGCCGATGACAAGTCAGTTCTCGCAAAGGTTTGACGTCGGCCAGCGGTTCGAAGCGATCGGACGGGGAAAGGCGATTCGGCAGATTCTGCGGGTAAGAGGCCGGGAATACGACACGACCATCCCGATGCGGATCAAGTCATCCAAGCGACTGGACGTCGCTTGGGTGCAATCGTACCTTTCTGGTCTCCCGATCAAGGTGCCTCAACCGACGCGCACGTTGCGCATGGTCGACCTCTTCTGCGGCTCCGGCGGCCTTACGACAGGTTTGAAGCAGGCCGCGACATCGCTAGGAATGAAGGTCGATCTGGCTCTAGCAAACGATGCCGATCTCGATGCACTGGAGGTCTATCGGGCTAACCACGGGCCATTGTTGACCTCGGGCGCCGACATACAGACTCTCGTTAACTTTCACGTTGGTGCACGTGGCGAGGACGCATCGTGGTCGACATGGCCGAGATTGATCGATCCTCACCTGTCGGGATTTCTGGCCGACCTAGACGTGCTCGTCGCGGGACCGCCTTGCCAAGGGCATTCGAATCTAAACAACCGAACCCGACACACAGACAGTCGTAATCTGTTGTATCTCACCACCGTGGCTTTCGTGGTGGCGACCGGGGCAAAGCTATGCATCATTGAGAACGTACCCGACGTGCTGAACGATTCACAGGACGTCGTCAAGAGCGCGAGGGCCCTGCTCGTAAAAAGTGGCTACAAGATCGACGACGCGGTATTCAGCGCCGACGAATTCGGGGTGCCACAACGCCGGCGGCGTCATTTCCTGGTGGGTGTCCGAAATACCCCGTCCGAGTTCGATCTCAAGTCGCTCGTGCATTCCCTGCGCTTGAAAAAGGTGACCGTGCGCCAGGCAATCGGCGATCTCGCCAACGCGAAACCGTTGGGCGTGTTCGACACGGTGGGAATGCTGTCATCGGAGAACTTGCGCCGGATCGACTGGCTCTTCAAACACGACGCATACGACCTGCCGGACCGGCATCGGCCCAAATGTCACCAGAACGGCCACACGTATCCTTCCGTGTATGGAAGGATGAAGTGGGACGAGCCTGCACAGACGATCACCACGGGATTTCTCACCCCGGGCCGCGGGCGATACATCCACCCAGGAGCCCGGAGAACGGTTACTCCCCATGAAGCCGCGAGACTGCAGAGCTTTCCGGACTCTTATGATTTTCAGCCGGCCGGTCGATCGGCCACACGCGCGCTGTTCGCGAAAGTGATCGGCGACGCGGTGCCGCCTCTACTGGGCCGGGCCGTGGGCATCGCCGGGCTCGCCCTGATGATGGATTAGATTGAGTGGCCAGGCGGCCGAGCCCCACCGCGCAAAACGTGAGCGCTCGGATGGCGACGGTCCGCCAACGACACACGGTGCCAGAGTTGACCCTTCGTCGGGAACTGCGCAAGCTTCGGATTCGATATCGCCTGCATGCGCGGGGGCTACCGGGAACGCCGGACGTCGTCTTGACGGATTCTCGTGTCGCAGTCTTTATACATGGGTGCTTCTGGCATCGCCATCCTGGGTGCCGATATTCAACCGTCCCTAAGTCAAACGTCGAATACTGGTCGCAAAAGTTCGTGGACAACGTGCGCCGCGATGCTCGCAACGCTAGGAATTTACGATCTGCAGGATGGGTGGTATGCACGGTCTGGGAGTGCAAGGTGAAGGCGAACGCGTCAGCAGAGGCCAGACGGGTAGCGGGACGGTCGCGGATCAGCAGGCTGGCTGGACGATAAATTGCATGAGTCTAAACGACCTATCCAGAGCTCTAGATTGCTTCGGCACCGCGGCGACGATCGGTGAGCTAGAGGACGGCGCGACAGCGCTTCTAAAGGGCAAACTCGTCAACAAGGCCCGGGAGGATCAGCGTTTTCGCGCTGGATTACAGACATGCTTCAAGATAACAGCACCAGATACTGATCGCCTGAAAGCGGTTTCCATCGCGTACAGGCTCGGAGCTACCTCCAAGCCCGTTATGCGTATGGTAAGGCCGCTAGCTGTGCTGGCACTCGTAAGGGAATTGCCTCCTCTAGATCTGCTAACAAACGGTGAGGATCGTTACTACGCTGCTCTGAGCGTTAACGATGTTGACGCGCCATGGGTTCCTCAATTTGCGGCGCGAGGCATAACGTTGGAAGAAAACGCCGAGACAGCGAGGTATACCTTAGCAAGGAGGCTCTTCTCGGATCGGTCGGTCGCAGATGCGATGACCTTATTGGCGGATAACTTAGCCACACTGACGTTCAAGACGGAAAAGCCAACCGAATCGGCCGCGAAGCGTTTGAGGCGTGTCGTTGCGGCAATTCGTCACGCAATCGTCGAAAAGCCGATTCCACCGGGCGACGATCTCGGAAAGGCGCTGAAGAAGCTATTCGAAAGCCCGTTTGCCAACGTAGAACCGGCGCTTGAAAGCGAATTGTCAGAAGAGTTGAGCAGCGAGTGCTGCGCCCTCGTACACGACATCTTGCGTACGCAACTCTCGGTCGTAGCGGACCCCGAGATCTACCGGTCGCTTCAGGTCGCCAGATATTGGATCACTCCTCTCCTGTGGCCCGGCTTCTTGAGGAGTGATGTTCGTGTCGCCAATGTGCGCGCGGCGCTGGAGGACGCGATACTGCTTTTGGCAAAGCAAGGCGTGACAGATCAGGCATTACTCGATGCACTGGCTTTCTTCTTTGCGACTCGCGAGGAGGCAGCGTCTAGGACTAAACAGATAGCGGAGAATAATACTGGGCTGGACGCGCGGGTCCGGGAGTGGCTCGTCCGATTCGGACGGGCCCGCTCGACGCCTGTATTGTCGTCGATGACTGATGCCAGAGAGGCAAATTCCGACCCAGCGATAGCTTCCCTTCTGGTGCTGGCTGAATCGTTGAAGAATGTGCCAGAGAACACGGACGCGGTGACAGGTGCAGTGCCAACATTGGAGACTGTACGGCCCCCCCAAATCATGAATCGATTGATCAGTGAGATCGGCCAGCTTGCAGGTGCGCGAGGCTTATCTCTCCGTCTGAAACCGGGGGAGATCGTCGAGTACTCGCAGCACGCTCATGAGCTCGTCGGTAGTGCGCAGATGGGGATGCGCCATGTGCGCGTGGTTCGGCCGCTCGTTGAGCGTCGAGGTGCGGATGGAATAGTTGCCGTGATTCAAAAGGCATTGGTTGAGGCACTGGGGGACACGGCACCGTGAACGACAAGATCGATCAGATACTTCTGCTACTACGCAACATCGACAACCGGTTTGACCGAATTGAGGGGCGTCTTGGACACGTGGAAGTAACAATCGCATCGCTCACGGAGTCGAAGGGCCATAGCCCGGCTCTGGAGGAGGAGTTCCGCCTTAGGAGCAAGGCGCTCGTACTCGATAAGCCCGAGGACGAAGATGTCATTCTTTGCGTGGATTTCGGTACTGCCCGATCGAAAGCGTTTGGGACGAAGGGCGGCGACCAGGAGCTTTTGGATCTGGCGTTGGGTACTCGTGCTGGGCAGGCCGCTAATCCGCATAGCCTCCTATCCTGCGTCTTTATTAGCGATGAAGGTCTAATATTTTTCGGCGAGCGCGCCGCGGCAATGAGTGAACACGCCGTTGGCCGAGGATCACGGGAGCGATTTGACTCCTTTAAGTCCATGGTTACTAACGCGCACCCGGGATCTGACCTCCGTGCGACCCGTTGTTCCGAGTTGGCTAATCCGACTAGAGCCAAGCTGAGCGAGGGCGATATTCTAACGCTCTACCTCGCATACCTTACGGACATGGCGGCCCTCGAGCTAGTGGAGCGGCACGGTCTGTCTCGGTACGTTCCACGTCGGTTCACGACGCCTGTTTTCAGGCCTGAGCACCAGCTATGGGCATCCAATACACTTCGGAGGCATTATTGTGAAGCGATTCTAATTGCTGATCAGTTTTCTAGCGCGTGGAACGAAGGTATCGATGCTATGGAAGCCGAGAGAGCACTTCGAGCTGCTTCGGCACAGCACGCCCGTGTCGCATTTCTGGTGCGGGAGGCGGTCGAGGAGCCTAGGGCAGCGTTCGCCAGTCGATTTCGGGACTATGAGCCAAAATCGACGCGTCGTCATTTGATAAGCATCGTGGATGCCGGAGCTGGTACGACTGACTTTGCGACGTTCGTCGTGCTCGAGGAAAAGGACAGGGGTATGCAAATGTTCTTGGTCGACGGATCAGTGCATGCGCTTCGTAAGGCGGGGAACGAGGTTGATAGAATCCTGCAAGAGTACATTCTTCGCCAGGTCAAGCGAAATCACGAGGGACTAGACGCCGGTGTACTCGCCAGAATCCGGGCCGATCTGTCCCTACAACAGCGAAGAATCAAGGAAGATTTATTCAGCACAGGCAAGCGAGATTATCTGTTGGCGGACGATACAGCGGGGACGATTCACCTAGACGAATATCTCCGGGACGAGGCGCTCGAAAAGTTTTCTGAGGAGCTTCGGACTGAGTTTCAGCGTGCACTTTCCGGCATGGACGACTCCTGGTTCAAGGAATGCGCGCTAGGGCAAGTAGTTGTAGTAATAACTGGCGGCAGCGGTAGATTGCCGATGGTACGAGGACTCGGGACGCTCAAGTTTCGGTTGAGATCTACCGAGATCACTTGTTCTTCCGGGCCGGCAGTTCCAGCATGGGTGCAAGATATCCCAGAGCTGATCAATGAATTTCCGCAGCTGGCGGTCGCCCTGGGAGGGGCCAGCCGAGAGTTGCCGGCTATGGCAGATAGAATATTCACTTCCTTCGCTGGGTTGGCCGATCAGGGGAAATGGGTGATTCCCGTCGCCTACAAGGGCCAATAACGCCCAGACTGGACTGCGCGGAAGAGACAGCGGCGGCCTTGCGGAACTAATCGTCTCTTGCCCGATAAGTCCATCGGATCGGAAAAGCGAGCGCCCCATCTCAAGTCCCTGGCGCCTTCGTTGGCGTGTCTGCGAACGTAAAGTGCATAGTCTCGTCACGATGAATAACTGCTTGATCGGAGCGGGAAGCCCTCATATAGTTAATGACAGTTGTTTGCGACAGGAAAACTGTATAAAATAACTTAATGATCAAAGACCAAGCTTCCCCTTCCTATTCGCTCGACCAGCTCGCCGCCTTGTCGGGACTGCCGCGTCGCACGGTGCGTTACTACATTCAGCTCGGGCTTGTGGACCGACCCATCGGTGAGACCAGGGCCGCGCACTACGCAGCCCACCACCTCGACCAACTGCTGACGGTCGTCAAATATTCCAAGGCTGGACTCGCCCTGGATCGCATAGGGGAGCTCCTGAAAGCTCCGCAGATGCCGCCGCCTCTCATGCCCCCGCGTATTGGGAATGTGGAAGTGCGCTCCCACCTCACGCTCGCAGATGGCGTGGAACTGGTGGTCGAGCCGGGACGTGCGGGGCTGTCGCCGGAGCAGGTGCGCGGCCTGTTCCGCGAAGTGCTGGAGGTTTACGGGCGGATTGTCAGGGAGAACGACGATGAACGCTGAGCCAGTATCCATGTTGCAGTCCCTCACCGGTGAGCGAATTCCCCTGCGCAGGGTAAAGCTCAACGGCACAGCCGAGGAAAGCCTGTTCACGCTGACCGTTGAACAGCACTACAAGAATATCGAGGACGAGGCGATTGAAGCGGTATACAGTTTTCCGCTGCCGCTCAAGGCAGTGCTGCTCTCGTTCGAACTCGAACTCGCAGGCCGGAAACTGTCCGGCATCGTCCGGCAGAAGCGTGAGGCGTCCGAGGAGTACGAGCAGGCCTTGGAGAATGCGGACTCTGCGGCACTGCTCGAGCAGGCCCGGGATGGACTCTATACGGTCAGCGTGGGTAACCTGCTGCCCGGCGAAGAGGCCGTTATCCGTTACCGGTACGGTCAGCTGCTGGATCTGGAGCAAGGCCGGGTACGCATTGCGATTCCCACCGCCGTGGCGCCACGCTTCGGGAACGCAGAACGTGCCGTCGACGCTCATCAAGTTCCGGGCATCGATGTCAAGGCCGAGTACTACTATGAGCTTGCGTTCACGGTACGCGGCTCGCTGGCGCAGGCGACGGTCGCGTCTCCGACCCACACCCTGGTGGAGGCGAAGACGGATTCGATGCGCACCTTTACGCTATGCGCACCGGCGGCGCTCGACCGTGACCTGGTCATACTGGTAGGCGGGCTCGAGGCACAAGCAACGGGCGTCGTGTCACAGGACCATGATGGCTATGTAGCGCTTGCGAGCGTCACGGCGCCTTCGGTGGATCCTGCCGCCCGGGGGCCAAGAACACTGAAGCTCGTGGTCGATTGCTCAGGATCAATGGCCGGGGACAGCATGGCGCAGGCCCGAGCAGCGCTGCTCGCCGTGCTTTCCACGCTGACATCCGAGGACTGCGTCAGCGTGACGCGATTCGGCTCGCGAGTCGACCATCTCACCAGGGGTCTCAAGGCCGCGACGCCAGCGCTCCTGCTCAATCTTGACGACCAGGTCAGGAGGATGGAAGCTGATCTTGGAGGCACCGAGCTGGGTGCGGCTCTTGACGCCAGCTTGGCGTTAGCCTCGCCAAGCGGCGTCACGGCGGATGTGATCCTTATCACCGATGGGGAGATATGGCAGATCGATGAGGTCATCCAGCGCCTCGCCGAGGCCACGCATCGGTTATTCGTGATCGCGGTCGGCTCGAGCCCCGTAGAGGAACTGGCGCGAAAAGTGACTGAGACAACCGGTGGGGCCTGCGAGTTCGTGACACCGGGCGAAGACATGCGCGGGGCCATCGGCCGGATCGTTGCGCGAATTGGCACTCCCACGCAAACCGTAACCTCGGTGGAGTGGTCGACGGCGCCCGAATGGACGGCCGGCATAGGTCAGGTCGTATTCCCGGGTGACACCGCACATATCGTCGCCGGCTTTAGGGCAAAGCCCGCCGGCAACGTGCAAGTTTCCATCGGCGGGAAAGAGAATGCCCAGGCGCTGACATTGATGCTCCCGCCGTCCATCGCACCAGACGACACGCTGTCGCGGGTCGCCGCGGCACGGCGTCTCCACGGCATGCAGCGAGAAGCGGCAGCGCAGCTCGCGGAGAAGTACCAGCTGATTACGCAATACACGAGCTGCGTGGTCGTAGTGGAGCGCGCGGCCGGGGAGAAGGGCACAGCGAACCCCTCGCTCCGATCGGTACCGCAGATGCTCGCCGCAGGATGGGGAGCGACTAGCCAGGCCCGCGACAGTTCCGTTACGCGCCTTGGATCACCTTCACCCCTGAGATTCATGCGTGGGGCACCACACGCTGGCGTCACCGACAACTTCGCTCCGCGATTCAGCCATGCCCCGCCGCATCGTAAGCCAGGTGACGATATCGCCCCCAGTAGGCCGCCAGCGAAAATAGACAGCGCATGGGTATCAGCTGAGATTGACCGCCTGCTTGCTACAGCCGCGTCCTCGGAAACATCAGTGAGCCACGAGGGGCTCAACCTCATCGAACGGCTTCGTACCGGCGGTCAGTTACCGACCACACTCGACGATCTCGCTGCCCTCGGCGTCTCTGAGAAGGTACTCGATTGTCTTCGTGCAATTGTCAGTCAAGAGCACGGAGAACAAGACGTGGTCACGGCATGGCTTGCAGTCTTTGCCGCGACTGAGGACGGAAAGATCCTGGGATGGCGGTTCCGACGCAGAATGGCTCGCGCATCTGACCGTGTGCTGCGTAAGCTAGTACTCGCCTCGCTCACCGCCACTAGCGTCCCATGAATCCGCATAGTCCAACTCGCGTACTACCATTTCAGCACACTTCGGCTACGTCGAGCGTGTTCGAAGTTCGCCAACCTGTAGTCCGATGGCTGTCGGATCACGGACGTATTCGTATGCAACAGAGAGGACTACCAAGTCGCGCTGGCTTCGCTCGAAAGCGACGCTTCCGAGAACTACGATGGTCATGGCCCATGTACCTTTCCTCGATAAAGCAGCGCAGAGCCACTTCAAGCGCGACGTCGGTCGAGAACCGACCCGCCGCATGCACAATTGGTTACATGCCTACGAGGTTGTTGGTATAGGAGCGCTGCGCACATGACACTGTACGTCCAGATCTGTGATAACTGCCAGAAAGAGGCTGAGCTTCACGCGCTGGTCGATGAGATGGAAAGATTCAAGGAGCGGGTCGAGGCCACGCAAAGTACGGACTTGTTCGACCAATTTCCCATCCCGTACCTGGTGAAAAAAAAGCTCGGCGGAAGGCAGGGTCGCCTGATTGCCACGCTCCGACCCGTGGCCGAACACGCCGTCGTCGTGTTCCTGTCAATAATGATTCGCGGTCATCGTGAATACGGAGAGTTCGTCCGCGACCCGGTACTGTATGGAAGAAACCACTTTGACGACGTTATCTCCGATGCGATGATCACTGCCTACGTTGAAGAGCGCGCACGCGTTGCCCCGCCTCCCCGGAAAATGGATCCCAGCGAGGTCGAATACAGCCTTCTATACGATGCATTTTCACACCGAAGCGAGTCAAACTCCGATGTCTTAGTGTGCGAGACCGCGCACTGGGTCGACGCAGTTGGCACGGATCGAATTTCCAAGCAGCTTGCAATGCTCGCAAGACCATGCCTAAGCGCCCTTGAAAAGCCGGAAGGCCTTCATTTCACTGCGGCCGAAGGTAAATCAGGCTGGGGGGTGTGGGCTTTGCGGCGTGCTGATAGGTTGTTGCTGATCGCTCCTGTCACCGAGTCCACCGCCGAGCAGGCCGAACAACTTGCACGCGACAAAGAAAGGGAATTAGAACAGGCAGATGCAACCGCGCTGCTCCGCGCCAGTCGTCGCGCCTATCCTTCTCTGGTATTGGCAGACGATGAGCTATGGATTGATTTGGAACGCGAACCAATAGCCAATATAGCGTTGTCGCCAGAAGAATCCGAAGTGCTAGAGAGCGCAAGGCAATCGAGCAATCCGTTTCCCCTGTTCATTAACGGACGCGCAGGAAGCGGCAAGTCTACAATTCTACAGTATCTATTTGCGGATCTTCTTTTCAATTACCTGTCGAAACCGGAAGCTCGCGGCGTGTCGCCCCCGATATATCTGACAGCCAGCAGTGAGCTCCTCCGATTGGCGCGTAACTTTGTGGAACGGTTACTTCGAAGCGAGGCCGCGTTCGCACGTCAAGCTTTGGTCAAAGGTGAAAACGTCACCAACGCGATTCTGGATGAGTCGTTCAAGGAGTTCTACGCGTATGTTCTTTCGTTGATTCCATTGTCGACGCGAACGGCTAAATTCGCGCGTTCCAATCGTGTGGACTATTCACGATTCCGTGCACTCTGGAACGAGCGCTTCGGGAAGGACCGCACTGCCATCAAAGATTTTGGTCCTGATCTTTCCTGGCACGTGATCCGGAGCTATATCAAGGGAATGAGCGCCGAAACTTACCTTGATCCCGAGGACTACGCGCTATTGCCGGAAAATCAGCTTAGCGTTACCCAGGAGTCCTATCAACTGGTGTTCAACCGCGTTTGGACAGGTTGGTATCACGGCTTTCTTGAAAGCGATCGCCTCTGGGATGACCAAGATCTCACGCGCTATGTACTGGATAACGATCTTGCAAAGCCAGTATATCCGGCAGTGTTCTGCGACGAAGCGCAGGACTTTACTCGCCTGGAACTGGAATTACTGCTGCGAATAAATCTGTTTTCGGCTCGCACGTTACCGGCTGCCGATGTCGGGAGAGTGTGTTTCGCATTCGCGGGAGATCAGTTTCAGACTCTGAATCCGACAGGATTTCGATGGGATGCGATCAAAGCCACCTTTGTCGAGAAGTTTATCTTTGCCTTGGATCCCAGTCGGCGTCTTGGACGCACCGATCTGAATTACAGAGAACTCCAATACAATTATCGGTCTTCGGACAGAATTGTGCGGTTCGCCAATCATATGCAGGCGCTCCGGGCGGCACTGTTTGATCTCCCCGATCTACGGCCGCAGATGCCATGGACAACGGATCGTATGTCATTCCCAGTAAACTGGTTCCGCGCCACTGACGCCGCGTTCTGGGACAAATTTCGAGAGCTTTCTAGTGTCGTTGTGATTGTGCCGTGCGCGGAGGGAGAGGAGGCAGCGTATGTTCGGGCAGACTCACATCTGAGTGAATATATCCGGATCGAGGACGGGGTACCGGTAAATGTTCTAAGCGCCAGTCGAGCGAAAGGTTGCGAATACGTAGCTGTCGTTGTCTATGGCTTTGGCGAAGCGGCGGGGGTCAACGTTCTTGAGGAGCTTACTCGACCGCGTGACGAGAAAAGCGAAGACGCCGGAAAAACGTTGCCCCTACAATATTTCATCAATCGACTCTACGTGGCCGTCAGTCGTCCAAAGCGCCGGTTGGTGATCGTAGACACAGATAGAGGTTTCGAGCGACTGTGGAAGTGTACACAAGAAGAGGTTGCAGAAACATTGATGCTCACGTCGCTGAAGAAGGGTCGAGAAATATGGGGTGACTCGATCGAGGGGATGACGATGGGGTCTGCGGAGGATCTGGTAAGGGATATTGCAGCCGATCCGCTGGACAACGCAAAGTCGTTCGAATCAGAGGGCCGCGCGCGAAGCGACTCTTTTCTACTCAAGCAGGCCGCGCAAGCCTATCGAAGCGCCGGCGACATGCCCAAAGTGCGGGAATGTCGTGCGCGGGCACTGGAAGCTGACGGTCATTTTCTGGAAGCGGGTAATGCTTTTCTTGAGGCAGGGTTTGTTGTCCCGGAGGGTGTCCGTTGCCTTTGGCTAGCGGGAGCGGAGGGCTGGAAGCAACTCGCCAATGCGTACGTTCGTCATCCAGCGGCGGAGCAGGAGTCGGAATTCCAGTGCGCCCGATTATTGCAAGAAAAACCAGATGTGTCGAAGACGATTGAGTTTATAAGGCGAATTGCGGCGCGACTCGAAGATCCTGTGTTCGCTGAGAGTTGCGCCAGTTCACCGGCATGGCGTGACGCGTTGGCCGAACTGATCAGAAAGCTGTCTGGGCAGTCAGGTGTGAGCATAGAAAGCTGGCGACAACTTGCTATTCTGTTGGAGAAACTGCGCCAGTCTGGGATGTCACCCCCGGCAAGTGATGCCGCCGCCGTTAACTTTGCATCTGGGCGATTTGTCGATGCCGTTCGCCTCTGGGACGAGGCCGGCAATACTAGAGATCCTAACTACGCTAGGGCGAAGGCATTTGCAGAGCCGTATCCAGAGCGCGTGGTTCCGCTTGCCAGCTTGAAGCTGTGGAGAGAGATTGAAAGCGACTACATGGCACATCCCGGCACGGAGTTACGACCGGAGCAGGCAGTCTGTGTCGCAAATGCACTTAGGGAGTCACATCGGTTGAAGGACTCCTTTCAGGTTGCGTGGGCTGCAAGAGTTGCCGATCCGCTACTCCGGTTGTGTCTGGAGACGCACGCTAACGACCCGTCACTCGCTGTCCAGGCACTGCATGGTGCCCTGGTATGTATGGTAGATAGAAAGAATTGGGACCTTCTCGCGCCACTGATCGTAGGAACGCCATTTCGACCGACGACGGAGTGGACTGAACCGTCGATTATTAGCTGGATAACCAAGGAAGCGGACCAGGTGCGGGCGACTCTAGTTCGCGCGTTTGGCCGCAGCGGAGATCTATCGGACGCGCCGGAGCATCAGAGAAAATCCTGGGAGAAATTCTTACGGGACTATCTTCGAGTCAAGGATGGGCGTTGGCACAATAATGTTTCCGTTGAAGAAGCCGGGGCTGCGCTTGAGAGGGCCGGGCGGTTTACAGACGCGATAGCCTTCTACGAGGCGGTCCGCAGACTAAGCGGAGTAGCCGCCGACAAGCTTTTCGCTAGACGGCGCTGGCTGGTTTGCAAGGACAGACAATTGCGGCATGAGCAATCGCAGGGTGAGTCGGGAAGAACTCGACAGATTGAACGGGAGATCAACTTGGAGAAGGCTTCACTGCAAATTGACTCAATAGTCAGCCTGGGGGAGTATCCGGATCTGAAGCCCATTGAGATAGCCGGAGTCAATGCCACAAAATCGGCCACCGCGATGTCCGAATCCGCCGGCAGTGGCAAACCAGGTGATGAAGCGGCGGCTGATCGGCTACAAATCAATGTCGCCGCGTTTGAGTTTACAGTGGCTCGAAGTAACAAGCGGGTGAATATCACCAACGGTGAGACGATGGAAACAGCTTACGTAAAGCTGGCATCCAGGGAATGCGGCGGGGAGGTGGCATTTACCAATACCGGCGACAGCCTCTGGGTTTGCGACCAATGGAACTTATCGGTGAAATTTCCGCGCGACGGAGAGTCGACGATCAAATTCGGCATACTGGGATCAGGCGTTGAGTTGGGTGTCTTGCTATGAGTATCCCGCCAGTGCGAACACAGGGACGTCGTGACTGGTAGCTGCAAGCTTCTTGGCCAACGGGAGGCTGACAGAGACGCCCATCCCGGAGAGTTTATTTTTCTGCTCAAGCTGAGCCGCGAGCTTGCCAGTCGGCGTAGCGGCCTCCGGACTCGGGTCACGGAACGCCCGCGCTAAACAGTTTATGCCGCGGCATGCAGGAAACTCTGCGCCTTGCCGCCGGCCGCAGCACTAAATACGCTTGGCGTTATATGAAGATAAATAATCTTTTTATAATCAATAGCTTATGCGCATAAGCTTTATTATGACAAATGTGCGCAATTAGCGATCAGCGACCCTGTCACCTCTCACCATTGATGTCAGTGCGACACAAACCGTGAGAGCGAGAAAGTTGACGGGATTTCAATGACCTCCTAGGTGCGCCAGCGTTCTACTGCGAATAGGTCTGAGATCCTGGGATTTCTGTCATTCGATTGCCGGTGATTTTGAGCGAAATAGTCGCCCTTCGTGAGACCGCAGGCCCTGCTGGGCGGGCGCTCCGCGGGGAAATTGACACCTTTGGTGAGACGGATACGCCGAAGCTCTTGAGTCAGAACGCCGCGACCAGCTTCGACAATGCGACGCACCCCTTTCCGTACCTTGCCGCAGAACGCGACGAGGATATTCGTCGCTCCCGGCTTCCGGGCAGGCGTCTTACCCAGTTGTACGAACATCAGCCATCAGGTCAGATCTGCCAAGCTGGACAATTGCGTTTCTCTCAAACGCTAAGAGATTCTGAACACTCGGACGCCTGGATACACGGTCGAAATGCGCACGACAATTCGGGAACCCCGTAACGTCAACATTAAATTGCATTCCCCGTCTGAAGCACCAGAAAAAGAAAGCGTCTGGGAGAGTGAAATGGTCAAAGAACCATTCCCGGTTTCCAAGCGCACTTTCTGCGATCTGATATCTTTCCCGCAACATCTTGTGTGCGCAGCGTTTGACGCCCTCCTCAGAGCCTGCCAAGTCGCAATAGCGCTGTGGTAGGACGTTTGGGGTCAGATGAGGATGGATTCCAGAGTCGCACCACGCCAATAGTTCGATGGCTTTAAATTCATCGAGGTCGCCGACCGGTAAAAGCCGTGAATTCGGAAACTGCCGCGCGACCCAAATTTGAATTGCCACATTTTCTGTGAGTGGTACGCCGTTTATCAAAAGAACCGGCACTTGGTGCTTAGGATTTATTCGGAGGAAGTCTTCGCTGAGATGCTCGGCGCGTTTAAAATCGACGATCCTGATCTCAAAGTCTGCGCCTGCTTCGGAAAGTACAATATACGGCACAAGCGAGCACGAGATAGGTGCGTAGTACAGAACGAGGTTCATAAATGTCTTCCTCTGGCTTCTGCTCCACTGCGTATCAGCCTTTCCACTGCCGATCCTGCTAGCTCACAGCCAACTAAGCCGCGTTCCCCCAGGCGATCCGTTTGCCTGGGAAAAAAAGGCGCTCTTCGGCTAGAGCATCACGCGATTGACGCTGCCAGCCGGGGACTAGCAGGCGGCGCCGTACTTCGCACCAGCTGAAGTGCAGAATAGCGCGTGCAATCAGCGCCGTCGCCCACTGTTCAAAGAGACACACCGGAAATGCTCGACAGGCGCTAGTCGATGAACGACCCACGACGATTTGTACTCGCCTTCATAAGGATGGAGAGGCGCCCGCGACCTTCTGGACACTCAATGCTGCCGACGTCTCACCCTTTACGTACGCTTGCATGAGCGCTTCGTATTCGCGTTCGATACCCGGTCGATGACGCGTAGTGGCGTTCGGTAATACAAAGAACTCGTCATTTATGATTGCGTCACGAATCATGTCGCCAGCGATCCTTGGTGGAAGCGCTGCGGCGGAATCAAGTACCGTAGCGGCCTGCCTCATGATGTCCTTCACGCGTTCTGAGGAGGCGGAGCTGATACCGGCAAATCCGCCGAATACCTTCGTATCGACGCGGCCCGGGCAGACGACCGTTACGCCAAGTTTGAGCCCCAACGTCTTCGCCTCTTCACGGATGCTCTGGGAAAGACCGACAACGGCGTGCTTTGTAGCGGCGTAAGGGGCTCGAAAGTGCGTGCCCACCAACCCAGCCATCGACGATGTATTTACGACATGGCCGCCGTCAGGATTTTTAAGCAGCAATGGGACAAAGGTATGTACGCCATAGATCACGCCCCAAAGATTAATGTCAACCATACGTCTCCACTCCGACAGGCTGATCTCCCATGCCAATCCTAGGTCCCAAATGCCCGCGTTATTGCATATCACCGATACCGAGCCAAACTTGTCCAGTGCCGCCTTCGCCAGAGCTTCTATCGCTGTCTGTGACGTTACGTCCGTGGGAACAGCGCAGACGTTCGAACCAGCATCGCGGAGCGCATCCGCGGTGGCGTAAAGCTCATCGGAGTTGATGTCGGCCAGTACCAGTCGCATATCCGCCGCAGCCAACGACTCGGCAATACCACGCCCCAAGCCACGCGCTGCGCCTGTCACCACCGCGACCCGCCCTTTTAACTCACGCATTCGGCCCGCCCTCAACTATCAGAGACGCTAGATCAAAACCCACTCAACAGATCCATCATGCGACTCTCACTGCTCCGGCGCCCCCATATGCTGTCCATCCACCATCGACCGGAAGTAATGCCCCGGTGATGTAGCTAGCCCAATCCGAAAGCAAAAACGCCGCTGCCCGTCCGACTTCGGCAACCTCGCCGCGTCGGCCCAATGGGATTCTGTCGTTGAGAGTATCAAGCTTGGTCTTCCCCGATAGCACTAATCGGTGCTCACCCGCGGGGGGTCGAATGTATCCCGGAGCGATGGAATTAACGCGCACGCCGTTGGCCGCCCACTCGCATGCCAGCGTGCGGGTTAACTGGATGACGCCAGCCTTGGAAGGACCGTAGGCGTGCCGCCGGGGAATCCCGCTAATTCCGTTGACAGAGGCGATCGATACGATGGATCCCGATCCTTGCTGCGTCATTACCCGCCCCGCCGAGCGACACATTAAAAATAATCCCCATAGATTAATATCGATTACACGACGCCAGTCGGCGAGATCGAGATCAAGCGCTTTCTCGACGGGATCACCCACACCTGCCGGGTTGAACATCCCGTCCAGACCATTCATTGCCTTGACGGCCGCCGCGACCGCGGCATCGCATTCCTCGGGTTTAGTGATGTCGGTCGCAAGACCGCCCACGGCGCCGGTCGCTTCACACGCCGTGGCCATTCCAGCGGCGTTAATGTCCGCGAGAAACACCTGGGCGCCTAGCTGGGCAAAAATCGTAGCAGCACCACCACCGATCCCACCACAGGCTCCAGTCACCAGAATTCGCTTTCCCTTGAGATCCAGTGGAGTTGCCGGTGACATCATTTTTCTTCCGCAATCGGCTTGCTAAGCATCACTTGCATGCCGGCAGGCAGTTCGTCCAGGTAGTCCCTCAGGATCTTGTCTCCCACGTGCACCGGTTTAGCATCGAACAGGACAAAAACAAATCGGCAAGGCTTGTCCGAGCGGTTGAACCAGGCGTGATTGGTGCCGCGTTGAATTACAATATCACCAGCCTTGAGTTTTACTGTCTCTCCGCCATCGAGCTCCATTTCCGCCTCACCTTCCACTAAGATTGCATAGTCCAATGTCTCGGTTCGATGCATCTTGCCAAAGCCCCCGGGCAGCACGTAGCTTGTCCGAATGACTGTCCGTTGACCCTTAGGCCCGGACTGGATCGGAGTTACTTCCTTATCGTCGTTGCTGACGGGCACACCCACCGTCGCCCAGATATCCACGCCAAGCCAGTTATGCAAAAGGCGCTTTTCAAAAGGCAAGAACTCGTCTGCTTTGACGATTGCTCGGCCGTTCTGATCGTGACCAGTGGTTACCCTGCGGATGCCTTTGGTCATCTTTGTCCCCCTGACTTCCGTCTATGCCCTTTGCAGGCACTGCTAGTAACCGACAATACTGCCAGAGACATTCTCCCCTACAAGCTCGTTCTGTGAATAGCGGAATGCGATTTTCAATTTACTTAACAGCACCAGCATGCACCTAGTACGCAATACCCACGCCCGTGAGTATCCTCAAGCTCAAGCATGGCGTCGCAGTATTACACTATTCCACTTTATGGCATCCATTTGCTTCGTTGAGAACGTGAGGGCATCACTTTCCTCAGCGGCCCTCAATCCAGAACTCACTCTGACCGAAGAGGACACGCCCGTATGATAGTAGACGTCCACGCGCATATTTACGACGCCGGCTACAACGCGCTCGTGAACGAACTCGGAATCGGGGCCTGGATGACAGAGCAGATGCAGGTCACTCGAAGAGTGGCCGTTCCGCGAACACCACCGCCTGATTTACCTGCCAGGTTCGAACTGATGCAGACGGCGGGTGTAGGGCGTCAGCTCCTGTCTGTCACTGTGGCGCCTTACTGTGTTAATCGCACGTCCGCAAAGCGTGCTGCCTGTTACGCCAACGATCTTCTCGCCAATATGTGCGCAGAACACTCCAAACGCCTGTCCTACTGGGCATCATTGCCTCTGCCACATGTCGATGCAACTCTGAATGAACTTGACCGAGTCTTCTCGATGTCTGGGACAGTCGGGGTTACGATTCAATGCTTTTGCCTGAACGAGAGCATCGCCCGCCCAGAGTTTGATCCCATATATGAGGAGCTCAATCGCCGGAAAGCGATCGTTTTTCTGCATCCCAGCGGAAATGGCCTTTGCGCCCCACTGATAAATGATTTCGGCTTGAC
>Ga0181537_10001341_pt1 | contig 22754 bp, 17 predicted proteins | sample PEATcosm2014_Bin_39_FD_119765 | JGI IMG/M metagenome (GOLD analysis project Ga0181537, IMG submission 119765) | Peatland microbial communities from MTU Mesocosm Facility, Houghton, MI, USA - PEATcosm2014_Bin23_10_metaG | ecosystem: Environmental > Terrestrial > Soil > Wetlands > Peat | place... | reverse complement strand
TGACCCGGGAATACCGCGATAACGGCTTCAAAACCGCCTCAGCCGCGGTATCACTACCGACATCCGCATCTCCTCGGACATTCATGCCCTTCATTTCCACTGCTTTTGCATCAGGCTGCTAGGAAGCTGCAGGCGCCGTCGCCGGACAGGATAGGTACCAGGAGAGTCAAGCTATGTATGACTTCGCGAATTTCTACATCGACGGCAAGTGGGTCGCGCCGCTGAAGCCGAGGCGCGGCACCGTGATAAATCCGGCGACCGAAGGCGTTGCTGGATACTTTTCGTTGGGCGGCTGTGACGATGTGGATCGCGCGGTGAGGGCTGCGCGGCGAGCGCTGGCAGCGTTTTCGCGCAGCGGGCGGGACGAGCGGCTGCTGCTGTTGCAGAGGATCCTGGAGCAATATGAGGCGCGCAAGCAGGATCTCGCCGATGCGCTTCGCGCTGAAATGGGGGCTCCGCGCTGGCTGGCGGAAGGGTTTCAGGTTGGAGCTGGATCAATGCATCTGCGCGCCGCTATCGAGGTGCTGCAGCGCTATCAGTTCTCAGAGGATCGCGGCACAACCCGGTTGATGCGGGAACCGATCGGAGTCTGTGGCTTGATTACTCCTTGGAATTGGCCGCTCAGCCTGATCATGACCAAGCTTGCACCAGCACTCGCGGTTGGGTGCACCGTGGTTTGGAAACCGTCCGAGCTCGCCCCGTTCAGTGCGTGCATACTTTCCGAAGTGATCGATGACGTAGGCGTGCCGCCCGGCGTCTTCAATATGATCAATGGAGAAGGAGCGACGGTGGGCGCTGCCATCAGCGCTCACCCCGGAATCGATCTTGTGTCGTTTACCGGCTCAATCCGTGCGGGAATTGATGTTGCGAGGAATGCGGCCCCGACGGTCAAACGGGTCCATCAGGAGCTCGGCGGGAAAAGTCCGAACATCATTCTGGAGGATGCCGACCTCGAGACCGCAGTGACGAACGGCGTCCGATCGGTCATGACGAACTCAGGTCAGACATGCAACGCTCCGACACGAATGCTCGTCCCCAATGCGCGCATGGCGGAGGTGGCGCAGATCGCCAAGCGGGTCGTAGAAGAAATCAGAGTCGGGGATCCAGCGACCGACGCATGGATGGGACCGGTCGTGTCGAGAGCTCAGTGGGAGAAAATTCAGACGCTAATCGGCAAAGGTATCGACGAAGGAGCGACGCTCGTGACTGGCGGCTTGGGAAAGCCGGCCGGCCGAGAAGCGGGTCACTTCGTCAAGCCCACGGTATTTGCCGATGTCAAGAGCGTGATGGCCGTGGCGCGAGAGGAGATCTTCGGGCCCGTTCTCGCGATCCTCGGGTACGACACGGTGGACGAGGCGATCGAGCTGGCGAACGATACGGTGTACGGCCTCGCGGCCTACGTGTCCGGGAGGGATTTAGGCCGGGTGCGCGCCGTCGCGTCCCAACTGCGGGCGGGCCAGGTGAACATGAACAGCGCGCCGCGTGACCCTATGGCGCCATTCGGCGGCTACAAGCAATCCGGAAATGGGCGCGAATGGGGGGATCACGGTTTCCTGGAGTTCCTCGAAGTGAAGGCGATGATTGGACATGGGGCAACGTAGTTGCCGATCCGGCCGCCGGCCCATCAGGCCATGCGTAGCCGGTGGGCTCTGCGGCGACGGATTGAGTCTGCGGCGGCTCGCTCGTCAAAATACCGTCCACTGCCGGTCCTGGAAGTCGCGGACGAGGCCTTCGACGCGCTTGGCTGCCGCACGCAATTCCGGAAGAACATTTGTCTTGAGATCGGCGGCGGTTCGCCGCGACCGATGGGATGCGACGCTGATTGCCGCAACCGGCCTTCCATCTCGTTCCCGTATCGGCACTGCGATCGATATGATCCCGTCTTCCATTTCATCCACGGCCCGAGCGAAGCCATTGTCGCGGATTTCGCGCAACGCTGCCTTGAGACTACGCAGATCCGTGAGCGATGCGGGCCCGCGCGACTCCAGGCGAACGCCGCTGACTCGTGCGGCGAGTTCCTTCTCCGGCAGCTGCGACAGCAGCATCTTGCCGGCGGCAGAACAGTGAGCGGGCAGACGGTCCCCCACGCCGAGGCGCAATGAATAGACTCTGCGAGTCGAGTCACGACACACGAACAGAATATCGAGACCGTCCAGAACGGAGATGGAGCACGGCTCGTTGAAGCGATTTGCGAGTGCCACCACCTCGACGGCTGCCGCATTCCACACCCCCGAATTGCCCAGCATTCCGCGACCGAGCGAGAGGACCTTGGCTGAGGAGGCGTAGAGGCCGCGATCCTCGCGCGCGTAACCTAGATGCTGAAGCGTCAGGAGGACTCGTCGTGCGGCAGCGCGGCTGACTTTCATGGCGGCGGCCACTTGACTGCAGCTGAGCGCCTGGGGCGCCTCGGCCAGGACCTCAAGACACGCGAGGCCCCGTGCCAGCGTCTGGGCAAAGTCCCTTTTCTCAATCCCGGCTTTGGCCATGTCGATTCCCTACATTTCGCGTACGCAGTCAGGTTGTGTGCGATGAACGCACATATGCGCGATATATTGACGCAGTTGCGTGCGCTGGGATAGAGTTGCGGCGCTTGCACTTTGGCGGGGTCGGCTTCCGAGAATTAATCGCATGAGGAAGGTCCTTGTCGTGCAACCTATTCGGAGCGAAGGGTTGCGGCTGTTCGACGCGCGCCCCGATATCGCAGTCGAGGTTCTGACCGATGTGTCTCAGGAAAATCTACTGCGCCACATTATCGACGCCGAAGCGTTGACGATCCGCGACGCGCCAGTGTCCACACGAGTTCTCGAGGTTGCTCGACGACTGAAAGTGATTTCGCGCCACGGCGTCGGGTTCGACAATATTCCTATCGACTACTGCACCGCGCGTGGCATCCCGGTAGCAATCGTCGGGAACGTCAATGCGATTTCTGTTGCTGAACATACGATGTGGCTCATATTGACTTGTGCGCGCAGCGGTATTCGCCTCGACAATGCCGTGCGGAGCGGAGAGTTCGGGGCGCGAACTGACATCACAGGGATCGAATTGCGTGGCCGAACTCTCCTCATAGTCGGGTTCGGGCGCGTTGGCCGCGAGGTCGCGGGGCGGGCCATTGCATTCGGGATGAGAGTCGTTGCATTTGATCCCTACATCGACCGTGCGAATTTCGCGAAATGGTCGTTCGTTGATACCTTGGACGAGGGCCTCGGGGTCGCCGACGTCCTCTCGCTTCACGTGCCGCTGACCGGCGAGACACGGGCTCTGATTGGGCAAAGGGAACTGGCGCTCATGCCCAACGGTGCCATCGTCATTAATACGGCCCGAGGCGGCATACTTGACGAAGCCGCTGTGGTATCTGCCTTGCGCTCCGGCCGGCTTCGCGGGGCGGGCCTCGATACCTTTAGCGACGAGCCCGTACCACGGGACCACCCGCTCCTGGCAGAGAAGGGCGTGGTACTCAGCCCGCATTCCGCGGCCCTGACAGTCGAGGCATTGGTCGCGATGAGCCAGGCCACGGCTCGAAACGCGATCGCCGGTCTGGACGGCGTTCTAGATCGAGCGCTGGTCGTAAATCCTGCGGCGTTGCGTGATGCCTCATATGCGCTCTAATAGCGTTAGAGACCGATGGGCCGGGCGCGAATCGGTGGTGTCCGCGTGGCTTGCCATTGGCAACACCTATGTCGCAGAAATGGCGGGGTGGAGCGGGGTCGACTGCGTAACGGTCGATCTGCAGCATGGAATGATCGATATGCAGACAATGATGGGGATGCTGCAGGCGATCTCGTCAACTCCGGCCGCGCCATTCGTGCGGGTTCCGGCGTGTGACCCATCTCTTCTGATGAAGGTGCTCGATTGCGGGGCATATGGTGTCATCTGCCCGATGATCGAGAACAGTGCCCAGACACGGCTGTTCATCGAGGCGACTCGCTATCCACCTGCGGGAACTCGCAGCTTCGGACCTGCGCGCGGACTTCTGTACGGGGGTAGCGATTATCTTGATAATGCCGATCGGTCCATTGTTCGCCTCGCCATGGTGGAAACGGCGCTGGGCGTGACGGCCCTCGAGGACATCTGTTCGGTGGACGGCCTCGACGGTGTATTCGTCGGGCCGAGCGACCTCGGGCTCAGCTTGGGCAAGGGCGCCTCCATCGAGCCGAGCGATCCGGCCGTGACATCGGCTATAGGGCGTTGTCGCGCGGTAGCCGCGAAGCACGGCCTGCATGCCGGCATCTTTTGTTCCTCAGGTACGGTGGCGGCCAGCCGCTCGGCGGAAGGCTTTGATTTTCTCGTGCCGAATAGCGATGCCAACCTGTTCAAACGCACGATCGCCGCCGAAGTCAGCGCCGCGCGTCAGCGCGCGACGAACCGGCCTATGTAGCGGAGCCGCGTGATGAATGGCATTGCATTCCCGATAGGTCAAATGCATGAACGTAGCGCAGACTGGCACCCTGCCCCGAGTTATTCCGTCCTCAGGAGACTCGATCCAACAACGTCGCCCGCGGGCAAGGCTTCGATTGGGTGCTGGAAATTGACGTCGGGCAGTAAACGGCCGCGAGTGCGTTCGGCGCCGGCAACTGAGACGTAGGGGGATCACCTGTCCAAGCAGCGGTATAAACGCCTGACAATGGCGCAGGCCCTGGTGCGGCACCTGACGGCACAGCGTATCGACACCGACGGTCGGGAGCAGCCTCTTTTCGGCGGTGTGTTCGCCATCTTCGGCCACGGCAACGTCATCTGTCTCGGTGAAGCACTGTACGAAGCGCGAGCGGTTCTGCCGACGTGGCGCGGGCAGAACGAGCAGTCGATGGGATTCGCCGCGGCGGCGTACGCGAAGGCGCATCGCCGTCGCCGCATCTGCGTCGCAGCCTCGTCGATAGGCCCAGGCGCGACGAACATGGTGACCGCGGCGGGCGTGGCGCATACGAACCGCCTGCCAGTACTGTTCCTGTCGGGGGATGTCTACAACAGCCGGTTGCCGAACCCGGTGCTGCAGCAGGTGGAACACTTCGGCGACCCGACCCTCTCCGTGAACGACTGCTTCAAGCCGGTTACGCGGTATTGGGACCGTATTACCCATCCTGCGCAACTGATCCAGTCTCTGCCGGCCGCGATTGCCACTATGCTCGACCCGGCCGACTGTGGTCCGGCATTCCTGGGCTTGCCGCAGGACACGCAAGGAGTCGCCTACGACTTCCCGCTGCCTTTCCTCGAGCCGCGGGTCCACCGAATCCGGCGGCCTCGCCCGGATCTGGACGAGGTGGCAGCCGCGGGGACTCGCCTAAAGCGGGCCGCACGCCCGGTTATCATCGCCGGCGGCGGCATCCACTATTCGCTCGCCGCCGATAGTCTCGCGGAGTTCGCGGCGCAGCACGATATTCCGGTTGTCGAGACGATTGCGGGTATGGCGACGCTGGTGCACAGCCACCCCTGCAACATGGGGACCGTCGGCGTGACGGGTACCGATACTGCCAATCTCATCTGTGGGGAGGCCGACGTCGTCCTGGCTATCGGCACCCGTCTGCAGGACTTTACGACTGGCTCGTGGACAGTGTTCGACGAGAACGCCCAGATCATCAGCCTGAACGCCGCACGCTTCGACGCCGGCAAGCACGGGGCGTTGCAGATGGTCAGCGACGCGCGCGAAGGACTGCGCGCGCTGGGCGAGCTTCTCGGGAACTGGCGAGCGGATCACCGCTGGATCAGTCATTCGCGCGAGTTGCGCGAGCGCTGGAACAGTCGCGCCGAGCGTAGTACTGAGGCACCGTTGGGCCTGCCGTCGTACGCGGATATCGTCGGCGCGGTGAATCGCCTATGCGCGGATCCGGATCGCGTGATCGCTGCGGCGGGCGGGTTGCCAGGCGAACTCGGGGCGAACTGGCGTGCTCGCAGCATCGCCTCTGTCGATATCGAGTTTGGCTATTCCTGCATGGGCTATGAAATTGCGGGAGGATGGGGCGCGCGCATCGCTCAGATGGATTCCGACAGTGGCGGCGATACCATTGTCTTTGTCGGCGACGGGTCTTACCTGCTGCTCAATTCTGACATCTATTCGAGTGTCCTCTACGGCCGCAAGCTCATCATCGTTGTGTGCGACAACGGCGGTTTCGCGGTCATTGACAAGCTCCAGCGCAGCACGGGCAACCTGTCCTTCAACAATCTGTTCGCCGACTGCGGTGCCGCGGTCGCGCCCCTCGCGGTCGACTTCGTCATGCACGCTCGGGCGATGGGCGCGCACGCGGAATCGGTGAACACGATCGCCGCGTTTGAAGACGCCTTTAAGCGCGCGAAGAAGTCTGAACGCAGCTATGTCATCGAGATCAAGGTTGACCCGTACGCCTGGACCGAAGGCGGTCACGCATGGTGGGAGACCGGCATGCCCGAGGTCAGCAATCGTGCGGAGGTGCGCGCAGCCTCCGAGGCGGGCGATCTGGGACGCACGCGCCAGCGCCGGGGCGTCTGAATGACGGCGTCAACTTCCGCGTGCCGGCGTCGGATTGCGGAGCCCTGGCGGTGAATCGCTACTGGAAACTTGAGTGTTGCTATTGACTTAACATCTCTGCGCACTTTTCCCCAATCACCATGCATGTCGCATTGAGATTCCCGCTGATTATGAGTGGCATAACTGACGCGTCAGCCACATACAGATTTTCTAGCCCGTGTACGCGCAAGCGATCATCCACCACGGACTCCGGAGAATGGCCCATGGCACACGTCCCGGCCGGATGGTAGATACCAGCTGCGTGAGACCGAAGAAAATGCGTCCATCCGGCCTGGCTGTCTTCCTTTGGGTAGTTCAGTATGTCCACAACCGAATGCAGCATCGGCTCTGTATCTAAAATACGCTTGAGTAAACGAGCGCCAGCGACCAATTCCACAATGTCCCGTTCATCCTTCAAGAGGTTGTGCTGAATTAGCGGTTGATTATCGACGTCGGGCGAACGCAAGCGCACATTGCCGCGCGACCAGGGGCGACTTACGTTAACGAAGCATGTTGCTGAGGGGTAGGGCAGCAAACGCGCTCCGTTTCGGTCGATTTCGTATCCCACGGGTCCAAAGTGAAACTCGTAGCCTCCATGGCGTGTACGGATATCTGGCTCAATGAACCCTACGATATGAGAGTCCGGGCTGGATCCTGGCCCAGTGCCGGTGAGCAGCCACCGGGCTCCGAACCACATTTTGTGCAGCCAGGTCGACTGAGAATTGTATGTGGGCACATTGACTCGGGCGGTTATTGGAACGCCAGGATGCTCTTGCAGATTTTGGCCCACGCCGGGAAGGTGATGCACAACAGAAATGCCAAGACTTCGAAGATGCGCGCCGTCACCAACCCCTGAAGCCATTAGCAATTGCGGGGACGCGTATGCCCCGGCACACAAAATCACACCTTTGTGCGCCCTAATTTGGCGCGCCAGCGGTCCATAGCCGGCAATCACTCCCGTGGCCCTACCTTCTGCGAACACTATTTTTGTCACGCTGCAATTAAGCTCGGTGTTCAGGAAGGGATTGCGAGACTGCCACCATAAATAGGCTCGAGCCGCGTTAACTCGAACCCCGCGCCGAGAAGTAGTCTGTGCAAATCCTATGCCTCGCTGCGGGATTGCATTGATGTCGTCGGTTCTCGCCATTCCCGACGCAACCGCTGCCTCCAGGAAAGCGCGATTGAGCGGATGACAAACTCTCAGGTTTGAGACAGACAAGTGACCGCCGGCGCCGTGAAGTTCGCTGGCTCCGTTTTCGTTATTCTCGCTTCGCTTGAAGAGCGGCAATAAGCTTGCAAAGTCCCATCCCTTGCAACCCATGCTGGCCCACTCATCATAATCGGCGGGGTTGCCTCTGACGTATAGCATTCCGTTTATGGAGCTAGTGCCTCCTAGAACACGTCCTCGTGGCAAATAGTCCACCCGATTGTTTCTCGTTGGGTCTGGATCCGACTCGTATCGATAGTCGTATCGCGGGTTGCCCAACGCGTACAGGTAAGTTGCCGCGGGCATTAGTATTGGAAGTGTCTTGTCTGAGCCGCCCGCTTCTATCAGCAAAATGCGGTCTCGGCGCCGTTCGGCAAGTCTTCCTGCGGCGGCGCATCCTGCCGAGCCTCCGCCCACTACGATATAGTCAACTTCGTCCATAAAACAGTGTTCTCTTTGATTCGATTTACCGTTCGGAGTTGCGGCAACGCTGGGTGGCATGGTGTCCGGCTAAGAGAAACACGGTCGCGGCAGCCATCCAGACCTGTTTCGTTTTACTACTCGAGCGGAGATATGCTCCGAGGATTTGGGGCCAGCGCGACGTTAGTATTTGACCTTGAACACCGGGGAATCCTCTGGCCTGGTTCTCCGATGATCGTAAACCCGAGTTGGTGAGACATTTGCATGCCCGAGCCATTCTTGCACCTTTGCGATGTCGTTGCCGGTAGTCGGGCGAATCCTCAGCCCGACTTACTGCCCCGAACTCGAAAGCAAGCCCGCGTCTCTTCGGTCCAAAGACGCGCGCAAATTCACCTTGGAATGCGTGAAACGTCTCCATCTCACTTTTTCGCCGCGCTTCATCGCCAAAGCCAGGTTGCGAGGGCTGACGCCCATACTCGTCAAAACGGTCTGCGGGACGATTGTCATACCCAAAAATCATTTCCGATGAGAAGGTCACCGATCGCGGATCAGGCATTAAAAGGTAACCGTCGCCGAAGCGGTCCCATCGCTTGCCCCGAAGTTGTCGCTCTGGGAAGAGCCACTCTTTTTCGACGGCAGCAATGTATCGATAGGCCCTCGACTTAATGATGTAGTTGATCTCAAAGACTTCAGTATCTGTTAAGACACGGCCAGTCTGAATCTGCATGAAGTTAAAAATTGCCGGTCGGAAGGGATTCGGATTGGGGCGCAGCTTTTTTGGGTCTCCGTATGGATTTCGTACCCACGAGAGATTTGTCAGGATAAGGATCTTGTCTAAACTCATGGGGAATAACGTATGAGTCCCAGACATCCAGATGTCGGGATCGCGGTAGTCTTCGCACCACGCTGAGGCCGGAAAGCAGCCTTCGTTATAAGCAGTAACTGGGTGGTCCGAGAGTATAAATCTGGATGAGGCCTGTGAGGCGTCGGCAATGCTCCATACGCTCTCAGTCCAATGCGCGCAAAACATGTGTTGAAGATGTTGCAGGGCCATAAGCACAAGATTCTTGTTATTCAATTTGGTTATAGAGCTCAGATAAGCAAGTCCCTTTGGTGTCCGAAGCTTTTGAATGCTCATAAAGGGCAGAAGTCCATGAAAAGCAGCGTGATCGGCACTAGGATGTTCAAACGTGGCGAAATATTCCACCGCGCTCGGCGCTGAGGAGTCTACCCTTCCGAAAAATCCTTCCTCAATCTCTGTGGATTCCCAGCCGCCGAACTTAGTTGTGTACAAATCATCCTGGCAGAAGCATTTTGCAGGGCCCCAGCGCAACATCGCGTTTCGCTGGTATGGCATACCGTTCGAATACGCTATGGCCGGCTTCATGTCCAGATAATAGAATCTTCTCTCCTTGTACTGAGCTGGGATGAAGCGTTGCTGATACCACTGCGGCACATAGTGGTTGCGGCGATAAGATCCTGCCATTGTCGGCTCGTTTAATATTGTGGCGTTAAGTCCGGACAGCCCTCCGGTTTGGGCTTGAGACCATCGTAGTTCATACCGCTTATTCGGGTGCGCACTCCAGTCACAGAGGAGTTAGGATTATCCAGCACAGAGAGACTCATGGGATTCTAGGATGCGCGCACATAAAGGCAAGGATATGGGGCTGGTGTTGAAGGCCATCGCTTTCGCGGCCAACAAGCATCGGAACCAGAGACGTAAGGACGCTGAGGCCTCCCCGTATATCAATCATCCGATTGCCCTGGCTGACGTCCTCTGGCACGAGGGGGACGTGCGTGATCCCGCAGTTATTGCGGCAGCGCTGCTGCACGATACGATCGAGGATACCAAGACAACCAGAGCCGAGCTTCGACGGGTTTTTGGCGTGACCGTAGCCGGGATTGTGGCCGAGGTGTCGGACGATAAGCGGGTGCCCAAACAGCGGCGCAAGGAGCTCCAGATCGAACATGCGGCGCACCTATCGATGGGCGCCAAGCTGATTAAGCTGGCCGACAAGATCTCAAATCTGAGGGATATTCTGGCGTCCCCGCCGAAGGACTGGTCTGTGGCCCGCAAGCGGGAGTACTTTGAATGGGCGAAGCGGGTGATCGATCAGATCAGGGGGACGAATCCGAAGCTCGAGTGGCTGTTTGATCGGTTGTATCGGAAGAGGCCGTAGGGTGTGGGTGATGGGCTCTGGGGTCTGGGTCTGAACCGGTTTAGTGGGATATGAATCGGTTTCTTGTTGCCCTGGGGGCTGTCTTTGTGGCCGCTTGTCTACTCTGGCCATGGCTCAGGCGAATGCATCTGTTCCATCTGCCTGGGGACATCATCGTCGATCGACCGGGATTTAAGTTCATGTTTCCGATCACGACCATGTTGATTGTGAGCGTGGTTTTGTCGTTGATCGCGTGGGTGATGCGGCGGTAGGTCTGCGCTATCCGAATAGGCATGCCTGGGTGACATCTTGTCGTCATTCCCGAGAAACTAATCGCAGAAAGCAACTCTGACGTAATGTGGCTTAACAATATCCGCTCGAGCAGAATATATTGTTCTCGGGGGCAATCCATCGTAGCCTGATATGGAAGTCCCAGTGAGTAGCGCGGCACACTGCGGAGGGTAGGAAACAAGAAGACGCCGCGTAGGGAGATTGCTTGTGCTGCGCGCCACTCGATATTGCCTGGCTTTCGCTTTGGCTATCACTGTTGCTGGTTGCGGCGGAGGGGCAGGACCGGTTGCCGCAACGGACGGCTCCAGTACACAGTCGGCGGGTTCTTCCTCAAGCTCAGGCAGCTCTTCAGGAAGCAGCACGTCGTCATCCAGTACGTCTAGCAGCGGGTCAGGCGCTTCTTCCGGAAGCAGTTCCAGCGGCTCCAGTTCATCTGGTGTGAGCTCGTCTAGTAGTGGCGTGACGAGCTCAGGATCGTCAAGTAGCAGCTCAGGTGGTCACAGCTCGTCTAGTGGGTCATCTTCATCGAGCAGTAGCAGTTCCAGCTCGTCTGGCAGCGGGTCCTCGAGCAGTTCCAGTTCAGGTGGAAGTACGAGTGCGTCGCCGAATGGGACGACTATCGTTCCGCCATCGACTGCGTCGATTACCGACAATAGTGGAAATCAGTGGACTGTATCGGGCGGTCAGGTCTATCGGAATGGGGCGCTGTATTCGGTTAGCGGCAACGTCATTATGCTGCTTTGGTACAACGGTAATGTCTACCAGCAAAACAGCGCGTGCGGCGTCTGGTATGCGAGCAATGCAGCTTGGGTGTTGACCTCGTTTCCCAGCGGCATTACGCCACCTGCCGCTGTAGCGGACACTTGCCCCGGACTGGGTGGTATATGGATGCCGGCAGCGGGGCAGCCTCCAGAGGGGCAGCTTAACGTCATGATGACTACGCCCGTGCCGGTGACTCCGCAGACAACTCCGATTAATTTGTTTTCTCTAACAACAATCGAATGTGCCGGCGCAAGCGGTATATCCATTGGGACTCTCGACATCTACGGTTTTGTTGCAGGTGAAAGTCAGCTCTCAGTAGCTGGCGCTGGCACCTATGAGTCCACGGGGTGGGATCCCTGTGGTACAAACAACGGCGTACTGCAATCCGACACCTTCACTGGCACGGTAGATCCCGCAATATCGCTGTCGTTAACGGGCAATAGCCCGTCCACGGTTAACTGGGTATATGACGACACCTTGTACAATCAGAGTTCTAGCCTCGCGCTACTTGTTGGTAATTGGTCGATGCTAGACATCTTCGGTGACACTCAGCTCTTCAATATTGACCTAAACGGTGTCGTGTCTGGAACCAGTGTTGCATTGGGCTGTACGATTGGCGGTCAGATAGAGGTCATAAACCAATACTACAATTTGTACACTTTCAACATTCATTGGACGGAGTGCCCGTCGGGACCGTATGAGCACGGATTCAATATCAACGGGCTCTTATACCTGGACAACACCGTCACCCCACAGCAACTCGTTGAAGGGGCTATTGTGAATGATCTAATTGGGAGCAGTATAAGCGACCAGTTGTTTATCGCGACGTTTGTCAATTGAAACTAAAAGAACTCCGAGGCGGCCGACTTCGTACAAGCTTTCGAAAAGCTGAAGTTGCGCTCGGTATGGGCCGGGCGGCCGAAGTTCGAGCCGTCTGAACAAATGGCCACTAAATCGTACTTGCTGACATGGAATCCAAAGCGTTTCCCTTGGTCTGATTTGTCGGACAATGTAGCCGAGCTGAATCGCCGTGGAACGGTTAGCGTTCGTTGGAGCTGCGGAAATACCAAGAACATTCAACCTGGTAGCGCAGTCTATCTGCTTCGGCAAGGCATAAAGCCGACAGGCATCATGGGCTCTGGGTACGCACTTTGTGCTCCCTTTAAGGAGGAAACGTGGAACGCGAGCAAGAGCAACCTGGCGCAATATATCGACGTACGAATGCTTTCATTGCTTGATCCGTCGAGGGATGGGGTACTCGACACCGCAAGCCTGGCTGGAGTCCTTAAGACTGTAAACTGGCGGACTCAGAGTTCCGGCATTGAAATAAAGAATGAGGCAGCTGTAGCACTGGCTCGTCGCTGGGGCGAGTTCCTTACGAAGAAGGGCCTTAGGCTTGGTAGCTGGTATTCAGCCGCGCAATATGCCGCCGCACTTCAGAGACTTGCGGCCAAAGTGACGAATAGTCATCGCACTTTGTTGATCGCTAACGCCAACGCACTTGGCCATTTCCTAACAAACGGAAAACTTGCGAAACTTCTTGGGAAGACGGACTCGCGAATAATTCATTCCCAATATGGCCGACTTGGTAGGCTCCTTGGGGAGGCGATGGGACATAAGTTCGAGCGTAAAGAAATAAAGACGCGCATTATTGCTGATGATGGACGATCGCAGTCCGGAGACTTCGGCTGGACGATGGAGCCAGCGCTCGCGCGCGCGCTGATTCAATTAGGCTGGGCTACCGGCAGCGATTCCGATCATGCGGATGAGGGTGTTGGGGTGTCTTCCGAGGAAAGGGAGATAATCGGAGGTAGTAAGGCTGGACAAGGTTTCGAGCCAGACCCAAAAGTTCGTCATGCCGTTGAGCGTAGAGCAATGGAAGTTGCTCGGGCCTATTACCAGAAACTCGGTTATCGCGTCACGGATACATCTCTTCAACGTCCGTATGACTATATCTTGTCAAAAAACGGTAAAGAGCGTCGTGTCGAGGTCAAGGGCACTCGTGGCACATGCTTCGATGTGATATTGACTGCCGGCGAGGTCAACGCGGCGCAGTCTGGACCGGAGCAAACGGATCTGTTTGTTGTTTCAGAGATCAAGGTGACCAAGCGTAACGGGAAAGTGTCGGCGAGCCGTGGGCGGCACCAGGTCTTTACTAAGTGGAAGCCGTCGATCGAGGATCTTGCGCCGACCGAATACAGATACCGTCTGCCAGTGTCCAAGAATCTACGTTAGATTCGGCACTACGAACGTGTATGATAAAGGACGTTATCATACATAAAATCAGTAGGGCGCTCCTTATCTATGGGCAAGTACCTGGTTCGGTCGGCAGGCAGCCAATCCGGTGCTACGGTGCCGGCGCTGTACGCGCCGACGGCGCAGGCCGCCAAGCGCTTTATCGAGTACTTCGCCGCCAATATCAGGAATCCCAACACACGCCGGGCATACTTCCATGCGGTGCTCGAGTTCTCGAACTGGTGTGAGGCCCAGGACTTCACGGAAATCGTCGATATCGAGCCACTGCACGTGGCGGCCTACATCGAACAGCTCGGTGCGCGGTTGGCCAAGCCATCCGTCAAGCAGCACCTGGCGGCGATCCGGATGCTGTTTGATTGGCTGGTTGTCGGACAAGTCATTGCGACCAATCCGGCGGCGCCGGTCCGGGGACCCAAGTACACGGTCAGGAAAGGCAAAACGCCGGTGCTCGCTCAAGAGGAAGCCCGCGAGTTACTGGATTCCTTGGATGCCTCGACCGTCGTGGGGTTACGCGATCGGGCGCTCATTGCCACTATGATCTACACTTTTGGCCGCGTCGGGGCCGTGATCAAGATGCGCGTCGAGGACTACTACACCCAGGGTCGCCGGGGTTGGGTTCGGTTGCACGAGAAAGGCGGCAAGCGGCATGAGATGCCCTGCAATCATAATCTCGAGGCCTACCTGGATGCGTATATCAATGCTGCAGGCATCACTGGGGACCTGAAAGGCTATCTATTTCGGACTGTGCGCGGGCGCGGCCGAACGCTCACGACCAATCCCCTCGCCCAGGCGGATGTCTACCGGATGATCCGCCGCAAGGCGTTCGCGGCGGGGATCAAGACCAGGATCGGCAATCACACGTTTCGTGCTACCGGTATCACGCAGTATCTGCGCAATGGCGGCCGTCGGGAACTGGCGCAACAGATGGCGGCGCATGAGTCGCCGCGCACCACAGCGCTGTATGATCGGCGGGATGATGAGGTGGCGGTGGACGAGGTGGAGAGAATTCTGATTTGAAGTGCAGCGTGGCAGGCGGTTGGTTCCAACTCCCTTGTCGCGAGCGTGCAATATTGAACACCTAAATCATTCTGGAGACGGTCTGTCGGCAATGCGCTGTGCTACTTGGCCGCCGCGATCGCCGCCCGCACGGCGCCAGGGGGCGTCGCTGCTTCGCTCGCTCGTGAAGGGGACCCGACATCCGCTTTTGATCGTCGAACGTCTTCTTCTATGCCCCACGAGATACCTAACTTCGCGCTAGCGTATGATGCTGAACTATTGATCACTCACCGGCTGCTGCGAACCGCACGCGCATAGATACTGTTGGCCTTGCCGCCGCCGGTGTCGACGTAGCCATTGTAGAAGCTGACAGCCCACGAGAAGTTGAGAGCATTCGGCAACGAACTGGATGACCAGTAATACAATGGCTGCGTCGGCCCAAATGCAGGGTCAATGCACGTTGGACAGTACGACGTCGAAAGGATACTCAGAAGTTCCGTAATATTCGGAATTCGCCAGTCGCAGTGGTTGGCAAAACACGCCCCCTCCGAACCGTTACTCACGTCCAGTCCGGCCGAGGGACTGTAGTAGTCCCCGCCGTTGAGGGTCGCGAGAAAGGTCGTGTACAGTGTCCCGTCAGCGGCTGTACCCGTCAAACTCCAACTGTACACGTTGGTATAACAAGTCACCTCACCGGTACACGCGGTGGTTTGCATCTCCCACATCAATCCTGTCTGATTGTCCGTCACTGTGCCGTCGCCATTCGCTACATAGCGCGGAAGCTGCGACATGCATGTCCACGCACCGTTGTAATAGACCGCAACATCTACTACTAAGCCACCAGCCCCACAATTTGCGGACAAGCCGCCGCCCGATCCACCGGCTGGCCCTTGAGGCCCGGCCGGTCCGGCGGGACCCGTCGCGCCAGTTAACCCCTGCGGTCCCATCGCGCCGGTGGGTCCTGGCGGCCCAATTGGCCCAGCTGGACCCTGAGCCCCAGCAGGGCCTTGCGGACCTACAGCTCCTGCAGGACCTGCAGGACCCGCGGCGCCCTTGGCTCCTGTCAGACCAGCCGGACCTTGTGGACCCGTCGCGCCTGTGGCGCCTTTTGCTCCAGTAGGACCGGGAGGGCCCTGAGGACCTGTCGCTCCTGTGGCACCAGGCAATCCTGGCGCATCCAATATCGCCCAGTCGGTCGTGTTGCTACTTGGGATGACGTTCGTATTGCCCACAAGGCAGATGTAGCTTGCACCGTTGTAGGTTACAACTGCACCGGCACCATACGAGGGGGTTGATAGCCAGGCGCCGCGAAAGTTCGTAATCGCGATACTCGTCGCAGCCGTCGCCGACGACACAGCAACTATAGCTAGAAATGCAAGAGCGAGAATCGCACTCAGACGTCCTACATTGCGCGCCATCATGATATCTCCCTAGCGTCAGCGATTGTTTGTTGATAGTCGTCTGCTGGAAAGTGGCAGTTAGCCTAGCTGTGTCACGATACGTGGTGCGCTACCAAACTACTGGCCGACCATCAGCCTATAGAGCGTTCCGCCGCTGTTGCCGAAGCCGGCAGTGCTTCCGTGCCCGCCGTAGTCGGTTATACCGATGAGATCTTCGTGAGTATCGAACACCACGCCGAAATCGGGCGTGGCTCCGTCGCTATTGGCGCCGGTCACTGCATTGACAGCGCTGAACGTATGAAGGACATCGAAGTCATCGTTCCATCCGATCCTGTAGACAACGCCGTTGCCATACTTCCCCCCGTAAGAGGCGGTTGAATACAGCTTCCCATCCGTCGCCAGGGTCAGTCGCGCATAGGGATACGCGCCATCTTCATTGTCACCGGCACTGTTTGTCGCGCTGAAGGCATGAATGATCTCCACGCTGCCGGGCTTCGCTATCGAATAGCGGAACACGACGCCGTTGCCATTGGGTCCGCCGTTGGACGCCGCGCCATAGAACACTCCGCGGTCGGTTTCCACCAGCGGCTCGTAGCAGTCGGCACCGTCCCTATTGGCGCCGCTGGCATCGGTCTGGGTGAACGTGTAGAGCACCTCGAAGTCATGACCTGACGGCGCCATTCGGTAAAGTATTCCCGAGGGCAGCGGAGCTCCCGAGGGTAACGAGGTCGCAGGCCATACTGCGCAGCCGTAGAAAGTCCCATCCCACGCCTGTAGCAATGAAGCTGCATGGCCTTCAGCCGGGGTAAATTGATGCAGGACAGAGAATGTTCCCCATCGATCGATCTCCCACGCGACGCCGCAGGAATTCAGGACCGGCTCGGTGCCACAGGTGTTCAAGCCGCCCAGGCGCGTAGTTCCATAGAGATTGCCGTTGTAGCCGATAACAAGGGTACGCAGCGGATTCGCGCCGTCCGCGTTATGCGCGTTCGCATCCAGCGCACTGAAGGCGTGCAGCACCGTGAACTCACCGGACGCGGTGATCTTGAAGATCGTGCCGTTGCCGTTCTTGCCACCATAGGAGGCCACGCCATAGAAGACGTCATCGGGCCCGCGCGTGAGCGACACGCCCGGAGTGGCGCCGTCATAGTTGTTGCCGTTGGCATCCAATGCACTGAATGTGTGCAGCACCTTATATTTTCCCGAGTCCAGATTGAAACTGTAGATGACCCCGTTGCCGTTGACCCCTCCGTCATAGGTCATCCCGTAAACGGTATTGCCTGGACCTAACACCGGTCGGGTATCAGGTTGGGAACCCAGAGGACTTGTGAAGGTCACCGGAGCTGGTGCTTCGAAGCTGTACAGCGCCGAGAATGTCGTGCTATTCGCAAGGGCATTACCGACTATTTCGTTCAGCCCCAGTGCGATCAGGACCGAAGTTAGCCGTGTATTAGACATGGTCCGTCTCCCCACTCTTGGTGTGCCAGGCTACCGCAGTGCTTACGCGTGATGAATCATCCCGGAACGAGATCGAGACCCCCGCCTCACACCTGAAACCCATGCACCGTGGAAGGTAGAGTGCTGGCGATCGGCTGTCGCCCCCCATTTGGGGGGTGAATGCTACACGCGGGCCTGCCGAAGATAGTGGCTTGAGATGCGGTCCGGGAACAACGCCGAGGAAGCCTCGAACTTGCGTAGAAGGGGTCCGTTACCGGACCACACACAGATTGATTTGCTTTAGTCTCGCGCGATCGCGGCAACGCTGCGAAGGATCGCCGCGACGCACTGCGCCTGCCGGTTCGTGCCGGTCTTGGCAAATATGGCTTTGAGTTGCTTTCTCACCGTTTGCTGACTGGCTCGATGCAGAGCCGCTATCTCAGCCAGGGACTTGCCGTTGGCAAGCTCCTGGGCAATGCGAGCCTCCGCGGGCGTCAGCTGAAAGAGCGACTGAAGTGCTAAAGTCGCCGATATCGAACGGCTCGGGTCTCTAATGAAGACGATGGCGCTCGGCGTCGCCAGCCCCGGCAGTGCCAACCGGAACGGCGCCACCAGCACCGTAAGAGGTAATTCCTTCGCCTGCCGGATGGCCGTGACGCCGCCAGGTGCGTTGCTCGCCTCACCCATGTTGCTGGCGCTTCGAATCAATGACAATAGTCGTGCGGAGTCGGAGTGAAGTCTGGCGGCGAGTTGACCCTTTTGCACGCAGAGGGCGCCACGACTAGATAGCAAGCGGTCGGCGTGCGGGTTGGCAAAGATGATGCGTCCATCGGAAGTGACTACCAGGGTTGCAGTGTCGGTGCGAGTAAGGGTTTCGAGGGAGACGCGCTGTAGGAACTGCGTGTGACCAAGTTGATTTCTGATCTGTAACGCCCGTTGCAGGTGTGGCAAAAACCGGGTCGCGAGCAGTTTGTCACTCTCTTGGTACGTACCGGCGGCGCGGGGTCGAAATACGCCTAACACACCGAGTTCGTTAGGACCAGAACGAAAGACTGAACCGACCATATAGAACAAATCCAAGTGCCGAACCCACTCCCGATAGAATTCGGTCTCTTGAAAGTCAGCGTCGGTTATAAAATCCTGGCTGGCTACTACCTGCGAGATGCCGAAGCCCTTGGCGCCCTGAACCCAGACATCGCGATCCCAAAAATAGTGACGATAGGCTCCCATCGTCGAGCTGATATTGTCAGTGATAGTAAGAATCCTGGGAACACCAGCTTCCTGCACCATGAGGTTGGTGCCCGTGGAATAAAATACTTTCGCGATCTGCGGCGCCAACGCTTGCCAGTACTTCTCATCGATAGCCGCCTCATAAACGCTATCGATGAGGCTCAGCATTTTATTACTTGTCTCGGTATGACTAATCACCGGATCGCGCTCACTGTCCTGCCTACCCGATCCTAGAGAATTGATTTAGTCTTGTGCTATCGCAGCGACGCTGCGAAGGATCGCCGCGACGCACTGCGCCTGGCGATTGGTTCCCGTCTTCGCAAAGATAGACTTGAGTTGCTTTCTGACCGTTTGCAGACGGGCGCCATGGGAGGCCGCTATCTCGGCCAGCGACTTTCCATTGGCAAGCTCCTGCGCAATGCGCGCCTCGGCTGGCGTTAGCTGAAAGAGTGCTTGTAGAGAGCCTGCAGCCGAAATCGGGCGGTTCGGATCTCGGATGAAAACGATGGCGCTCGGGGTTGCCAGGCCCGGCAACGCCAATCGGAACGGCGCCACCAGCACCGTGAGAGGTGGCGCGTTCGCCTGTCGGACAGCCATGACGCCACCAGGTTCGTTCTGCGCCTCGCCCATATTGCTGGCGCTGCGAACTAAGGACAGCAGGCGGCCCGTATCGAATTGATTGGTGGTAGTCAGTCGGCCTTTGTGTACACGGACGGCGGTGCCGTTGGCGAGCAATGTCTCGGCAACGGGATTCGTCAGGACGATATGTCCGTCAGCAACGACTACAATGGTCGCGGTATCAGTTCGGTTGAGAGTCTCGTCGAAAACGCGACGCGCCAGCGCCGCTTGCCCTATTCGATTCCGGATCTGCAACGCACGTCGAAGGTGAGGCAAGAAACGAGCGACGAGCTGCACGTCAGTGTCCTGGTAGGTGCCGGCACCCTTGGGTCGGTGTATCCCTATGATCCCGAGTTCGTCTTTTCCAGTCTGGAACACGGCGCCAACGACGTAAAACACATCGAGGCTTCGGCACCAATCGCGGTAGAACTCGGTTTCCCGGAACTCCGAATCGGCCACAACGTCCTTGCTGGCAAGGACTCGGGCCACGCCAAGTTTCGTCGCGCGTTCAACCCAGATATCCCGCTGCCAATAGTAGTTACGGTAAGCACCGATTCCGGCACTTACGTTCTCAGTCATTGTAAGAACACGCGGCTCCCCGGTTCCCTGAATTTGGAGATTCGTGCTTGTGGATTCAAAAGTTCGCGCAATCTGTGGAGCCAATGAATGCCAGGCCCGCTCGTCGACAGCCGCCTCATACACTCTCTCAATGAGGTGTAGCACCTTATTGTTCTGGACGGCTTGACTCGTCAAGGGCGCTCCCTCGCTGCCCTGGCCAATACTAGATCAGTAGTCTTTGCGGACAAAGGGTTGCCTCGCGGTGCAATTGTGCGGCGCACCATTGCTGCGATTGGAACCGAAGTCACCCATGTATTGTGGCGGGAATTAAGCTCCGGATCGCGGAATCCTCGGGCGAATTAATACTCAGTTTTTGCAACGATAACCGTCGGGAATTCGCTCGAGCTGGACAGCCACATTGGATCCGCCGTGCACACCATCGTGATCCATGATTGGTGGAATCATGCGGTCGCGTCGAGTTACGTGGCGCCGATCATCGATCTATATAATGAAAAAATATGTTTTCATTATATAAGCCCGCAGAGCAGCGCGCGCCGCCAACGCCCTCAAAAATATGTTTTCAGGCTAAGAGAGTTAATGTCTCATCTATCCTGTGCCTCGTTTAAATTTGCCCCGACAGGATCCCTTTATGGCCAGAAAGGCCGTAGCGCCAGAAACCCAAGTTGAGGTCCTAACTGCCGTCGGTGAAGTCCCCGGACGTGGCGTGCGAAAGAGTAGATGCTGAGCAGTGCTGAACGGCAGCGCTGTAGATACAGTCAAGCCGGCGCTCATATTCTCGGCGGATAATACATCTGATAGTACCAGGCACACGCTTCCTCAATCCGCGCCTGGATGCGGGGCGGGATGTCATGTTTGGCGGGAATCACGACGCGCGGCGACTGCGTGTGCAAATACTTCATGCGGTAGTGGCTGTCGCTCTCCGACTGGCCCATCAATGCCAGCTTCTCGGGATTGATCTCGAACCCGGATACACCGAGCCAGGCGTACAGGTGTGACAGGCAGGTGACCGGCCGTTCGACTAGGTCTTCGAAACGCATGAAGTACACGTGCTCCTGCACCGCCTTGGGCAGATCCGGCACCGCATGGAGCGAGATCAGTGGCGCCCCGATAGCCTTGTCCTTGGCGAACAGGATGTCGGCACGTCCGAAACGATCGAAATCGGCGAGGTGGTCGATGAAGTCGAGCAGAATCGTGCGCTGATGCTGCGACTCGATTGAGCCGTAGATCTGTCCCAATTCGCGCAGACAAACCACAAGCTTGGCGTCGGGCTCGATCTTAAGCAGCAACTCGATGCAGTGCAGCCAGGCGCGGTTTTTGTCCACCACCACCTTCTTGCGGCAGTCCTGATTCCAGCCACGCAGGAAACTCTGCATGGCAGAGGCCAGATGCGCGTAGCTGCGCTCGAACGAGTGGTCAAGCTGGGAAAGGAAGAACTGATCATCGCTCACCATGCGCCGGATGCCGAGCAGCAGGTTGCACAATGGGGAGCTGTACCCGTCGCAGTGGATCTCGGGATGTTGGGAGAGGAGCTGACAGAGCAAGGTCGAACCCGCCCGCGGCAGTCCTGTGACACCGATGAATTTTGGAGTCATAGTCAAAACTTCAAGGCTACAGTTCACCGGAAATAACTGGATTCAGCGCCACGGAACCTCACTTCACGTGCCTGACGGTTTGCAGCACGCCGATCAGAACCCTTTGCTGACTTCAAACCACGCATGAATCAGCGAGGTCCTTCCTGCGAGCTCGGGCGCGGCTCCCAGCCGAGCGGCGACGTAGGCCTTGGCGTTCCATTGATGCGTGTTTGTCCAACCGACTCCCACACCGGTCCCCCGCAGCGTTGCATCGTTCTTGCCAGCCGTCCAGGGGTCCTTGTTGACGGTTACGTGCTGTGCATCGAGGAAGATCAGCGCCTGCCATTGTCCGTGCCAGGTGTGCTTGAGATCGCGGCGAAGTTCGGTGGTGCCCTGGACTCCCGTATCTCCTGACACGGCGCTCATGTCATAGGCCCGCACCGTATAGCGCCCGCCGGCGACCATCTTCTGGGATGGATCCAGATTCCCATTCGCCCATTGGCCGGACAATGCCACATACAACGCCCCCACCGTGCCCAAACGCTGCAGGCGCGCGAGAGTCGCATTCAATTGCGAAAAAGGCCCACGTGTCCTCGCGGTCGCCGCATCGTCGGCCTGCGCCGTGGCATTGTCGAAGCCGAGCCTTCCCTGCACCCACTGGGCGCTCCAGCTGGTGGTGCCACCCGAGAGCAGTGAATCCCGCCAGTCCCCTGTGAGGCTCGCCGTCCAGTTGTCCAAATGCCGATCAGTGTGGGTTGCGCTCACGTCGATGGCATCGCGCAATTGCTTGCTGTCGAATTGTAGCAGTCCGTAGAGGTTGAGATCGCTCGTCCGCACGAGCGGGTGCTTGACCCATAGGGTTTCGACGCCTGCGGTGCCGTGGCCCTCGAGCGGAGCCAGCGAGCCGGCCAGATCGTAGTGCAACGCCGAATAGGATCCCCCCAAATGCGTCCCCGACCCATCCAGGAGAAAATCGTAGGAAAGCCGTCCGTAATCCAGGTCCCTGCCAGAGCTTAGGACATTCGCGTCCAATACATCGCCGTGGTGCAGCGGATCGTAGAGCGCGACCTCACCGCCCGCGCGCACCTGGCCTGTATAGCGGTTGCCGTCGTTGTCGACCGTAACCACTCCGGCTGCGGCGGGTTCCAGTGCGCCTTGAACGAAGAGGTCGCTAGTTCCTGTCGCCTCGCCGGGTTTCAGGGTCGCGCTTTGCGCCACACCCGGGATATCTGAAAGCAGCAACAGAGCGTGGTCAAGGGTCCCCTGCTCGATGAGCTGCCCGCTCTTCAAGGGCGAGAGTGTCGACTGAAGCAGCAAATCACTGACTCGGCTGTGGTTATCCAGGATGATCTT
>Ga0181537_10001340_pt1 | contig 22775 bp, 18 predicted proteins | sample PEATcosm2014_Bin_39_FD_119765 | JGI IMG/M metagenome (GOLD analysis project Ga0181537, IMG submission 119765) | Peatland microbial communities from MTU Mesocosm Facility, Houghton, MI, USA - PEATcosm2014_Bin23_10_metaG | ecosystem: Environmental > Terrestrial > Soil > Wetlands > Peat | place... | reverse complement strand
TGGCGGATGGCAGATCGTCGCTCATTTGGCGCAGATCGTTCGGAACTGTTGCAGAGGCTCTGGCAACGCGGTCAGCCCTCCCTGTTTATCGAGGGCTCGTACTTGTTGACGCGTTCCGGCCGCCAGACGCGCTACCTGGGGCCATCCGTCTGCGACACGCCCGGAACCGCCCGTGCTCTTGTAGCCCGCGCGCTGCAGGCCGAACAGTCCCAAGGCTGGTCATGGGATCTGCTCCCAAACAACGTCGCCGCTGCCACCATTGCGCGGGATCTCGCATTCACTCCGTCCCGGCGTCTACAGCGCATGGTCCGGGGAAAACAGTTGCGCGCGAAGGAAAAAATGATATACGCCATCGCAGGTTTTGAGCTGGGATAATGACGAACATCAACAGTGTCGCGACACTCGAAGAGCACCTCTCGAGGCCCACAGCTGCTGATGCTGCAGCGATATCGGCCTTGAATGGCGACTTATTAATCCTCGGCGTCGGTGGCAAGATGGGACCGAGTCTGGCGCGCCTTGCGCGTCGCGCCGTGGATCTGGCCGGAACACGGCATCGTATTATCGCCGTCGCTCGTTTCAGCAACGCCAGCCTGCCCGCGGAGCTGGCAGCGCAAGGAATTGAGACCATCGCGTGCGATCTACTGGAGCCGGGCGCATTGCTGCGCCTTCCAGAGGTCCCCAATGTGATCTTCATGGCCGCCCGGAAATTCGAAACCGCCGGCGCGGAGCACTTGACCTGGTCGGTGAATACATTTTTGCCAGGCCTGATAGCGGAACGGTATCGCACCTCCCGCATCGTGGCGTTCTCGACGGGCAATGTATATCCGTTGCGCTCCATCTCGGAGGGTGGAGCCGTGGAGTCCACCCCGCTCGGCCCCGTTGGAGAGTATGCGCAGTCGGCGCTTGGTCGCGAGCGCATGTTCGAGAACGGCTCGATGCGATGGGGGACGAGCGTGACTATCCTGCGCCTGAACTATGCCGTCGAACTTCGTTACGGCGTTCTGCTGGACATCGGTCGAGCCGTATTCGAGTGCCGTCCCATTTCTCTGAGCATGCCTTATGTGAACGTGATCTGGCAACGCGACGCCAATTCCGCCTGCCTGCGCTCGTTCCCATACTGTCAGTCGCCGCCCTTTGTGTTGAACATCACCGGGCCCGAAACTCTTTCCGTTCGCGACCTCGCCACGGAGTTTGGCCGCCACTTTGGGATCGAACCGATATTCCTCCCTGGCGACGAGGGTGCGAGCGCCCTGCTCAGCAACGCCACCAAGGCTCACGCGCTTTTTGGTTATCCCACAGTGAGCCCCACAGAAATGATCGAATGGATTGCGGATTGGATTCGCCAAGGTGGCGTGATGTTGAACAAGCCCACTCACTTCCAGACTCGGGACGGGAAATTCTGATGCAGCTCCGCGAAAAACTTCTCTCCGGCCTTGTGATTCCCGCCCATCCCCTTGCCCTCAATTGCAATCGCAAGTTGGACGAACGCCGACAACGCGCTCTGACCCGATATTATCTGGCCGCCGGGGCGGGCGGCATTGCCGTGGGTGTGCACACCACACAGTTTGCAATTCGCGATCCGAAATACGGATTGCTCGAACCAGTCTTGAGCCTCGCGCAGCAAGCCAGTCACGGACATGACGTCGTCAGGATCGCCGGCGTTTGCGGAAAGCGCGGCCAAGCCATAGCCGAGTCGCAACTGGCCAGAGAGTTGGGCTACGACGCTGTGTTGCTGAGTTTTGCCGCCCTGAAGAATTCGACCATTCCGGAACTTCTGGAACATGCTCGAGCCGTCGCTTCCGTGATTCCCCTCGTGGGTTTTTACTTGCAGCCAGCGGTCGGAGGGCGCTTCCTACCGTATGAGTTCTGGCGCGCGTTCATCGAGATCGACAATGTGGTCGCGATTAAAATCGCTCCCTTTAATCGGTATCAAACGATCGAAGTCGTGCGCGCGTTGGCGGGATCCGGTCGCGCGCATGAGGTGGCTCTTTATACCGGAAATGACGACAACATTCTAAACGACCTGCTGACGACGTTTGCGTTCGGGGATCAGCGAATTCGTATCGTCGGGGGCTTACTGGGGCATTGGGCTGTATGGACGAAGACCGCGGTTTCCCACCTCGCCCTGGTGAAAAAAAATTCCGGCGCTATCCCCAGCGAGCAACTCACCCTCGCCCAGCAGGTCACCGACGCGAACGCGGCGATTTTCGATCCCGTACACCAGTTTCACGGATGTATTCCCGGCATTCACGAGGTTCTGCGGCGCCAGGGTCTGTTCGAAGGGCGCTGGTGTCTTGATCCGCAGGAGGAACTCTTCCCGGGCCAAATAGAAGAAATCGACCGCGTGTGCAAGTCGTATCCGCATTTACAGGATGATGCCTTCGTAAAGGAGCATTTGGATGAATGGCTTCGCTAAAACCCTGGTTGTTCTGCTGCTTGGTTCGGTCTCCGTGCTCGCCGCGGGGCAAGCCGTATTCGAGAGCGCTTTCGCGAAACAAGACGTGCCGCTGCAACTCGATCCAGCTTTGCCCTTTTGGAGCGCCGCCCGTCCTGTCTACATGGAAAAAGACTCATTTGGAAAGCCGGTCCCTCGATATCGCACGGAAGTTCGCTCGCGCTGGACGAAGGATAACCTGTATTTTCTGTTTACTTGTCCTTACGAACAATTGCACCTTAAACCGGAACCGAATACTCACCAGGAAACCAACCAGCTTTGGAACTGGGACGTAGCGGAAGCATTTATCGGTTCCGACTTCGCGGATATAAAGCATTACAAGGAATTCGAAGTTTCGCCGCAAGGCGAATGGATCGACCTTGATGTGGATCTGCACCATCCTCATCACGAGGAGGGTTGGACGTGGAACTCAGGATTCGAAGCGGCCGCCAGGATCGATCCGCAAAAGCAAGTCTGGTATGCCGCCATGCGAATCCCGATGGCAGCGATCGATGTGCGGCCTCCGGCGCCCGGAAACACCTTGCGCATAAACTTGTTCCGCAGCCAGGGGCCTCCGGAGCATATTCACGAGATAACTTGGCAGCCGCCCATGAGCAAAACGTTTCACGTACCCGAGCATTTCGGTCTGATTAAACTGATCGGCAGCGAACACTGAACTGCCCTGGCGAGTAACTCGGTAGCGTGATCAGATCGTTGAGGTAGCAATTTCGTGCTGCGGCCAGGTCACTTGGCGCCGACGTTTGTGCGTCGACACTCGGAATCAACAAAGCATCCGCCGCCCGCAACCCGGGTCGGGCCACAGGGTGTGACTCGCAACCGCGCCGCCACTGTTAATGAATGTATGCCCCGCCCGGGAGCAGATACTCGATCGGCCATAGCTCGGTTTTCTGGTTGACCAATTCAGACCACTGGATGGCTTGTCCGTCCGGCTTAGAGAGCAGCCTGACATTCGGGAGCGTTTCGGAAATCGCCCGGGCCAGCAGGAAAGTGCCACTCGCACCAGCAACCGCAATCTCGGTTCGAAGGTCTACCTGCGCTTTGAAAAAGCGAGTCGCAATTTCAACGTCTTCCATCATCTGGAGAAAATAGGGTCTGCCCGTCAAAATCGAATTGTAGACATAATCGGCCAGAACCCCGGAAACCGGATTTACGTAGGCACGATCGAAGTCCAATTGCGCCAATGCCGGATCGTCTGCCGATGCCGCCTTGTATGCCATTCGCGTTTCGCCCAACCCGCGCGGATCGACGGAAACGATGTCATAGCCGGCCTCCAGATATTTCGTCAGGCTCGTCCAGTCCTCGGCGGTGGCTTTTCCATTCTTCCCTAGCCACAACACCAGCGGGCGCTGCACCCCATCCGCCTTGTGGAAATAGAGAAGCGGTGATTCCAGATACGTGCTGTGGTGAAGCACATACTTGTCGATCGTGACTCCTTCAAACTGCAAACTTCCCCGAGCTTCCCATCGGATTTCTTCCCGCCCCGGAATCTCTCCCTGAAATTCAGCGACAAACCACGAATTGATTCGCGGGTAGAGATCGTAATAATAAAGTTGCTTGAGAGTCTTGGCGGGCAGGTTCTTATGTTCTGTGTAGTACTCGCGGATCAGGTCCATCAGCGACCGTGCATCCTCAAAGTCGAGCGCGAGCTGGCCGCTGCGCGTACACTGCAGCGTTTTCTCGTCGAGTTCTTTCACCGGCGGCAAACCTCGCCGGGCAGGCAAACCATTGAAGTGGTCCAGGAAGTGAATCGCTGCTTCTTGATTCTCGGGCGAAAACTCATGACCATGGTATCCCTCCGCCATTCCGATGCGGTCCGCGCGGCCGAACTTTGCGTATAGCTCGGTAACTTCACGGACTGTTTTACGCGCGCCCTCGATCGGGAAGAAGTCGAGCACTCCGGCGGCCACAAACACCGGGCGTGGATACATCATCAGCAGGAGCCCGGCATTGTCCACATGATTCGAGATCATTCCATAGAGATCCTGCTCAGGGTCGCTGTCGGGATCCTGGAAAATGCGGTTGTATGCGCGCATGGGCAACGAAGTGATGTAGCAGGAAACAGCTGCAACTTTAATGCGGCGATCGAGGGCGGCGATGTGCGCCGCTTGAAATCCACCGCCGCTCGTGCCGGTGATGCTGATGCGCTCTGGATCTACCTCAGGCCGCGTCAACAAATAATCTACCGCCCGAATGCCATCCCAGATCTCCCACCGGGCCAGGTTTGTCCCCGCCAGATACGCGAGGTTGCCGAGCACCGCATGCTCGGCACAAATCAGGTTGTAGCGGCTCCTGCCAGCTTTTCGGTCCCAGAATTGGCTGCGCTCGCCCTGCCCTACCGGATCCCAGCAGATTACGACGTATCCTCGCTGTACGAGTCGTTGACAGAGAGCGTGGTAGTGAATTTTTCCATTGGCAGCATGGCCCGCCGGCACAAGGATCGCTGGATGTGTCTTGTTCCCATCCTCTGGCACGTAAACCAGCGCCGAAACATAAATTCCGGGTAAGCTCTCAAAAATCAGCTTCTCGATTCGAAACCCATCCATCTGAACCTTCCCCGTGATGCGGGGATGCAGAGGGGTTCTTTCGCTCGGAAGGCCACCTAACATGGCGAGCAGATTCTGTTCCACGCGTCGTTGCGCAGCCTGCAAATCCTGCTCGGTTCCTATGCCGCGCCACTCCTTACGGCGCTCGTCGTCCTGCCGCCACGCCATCTCGGTCTGATACTCCAGATAAGGCGTGATGGCCGGCGCTTCTTTTTCCGCCGGTGGAAGCACGCGGAAAGCATCGGCAGGAGGCGCATCGGAGGCGGCAGCCCATGACGCGCACGCTGCCCAAAATCCCAGAATGAGCACGCTTTTCATTCGCCATCGCACAATTTCTGAGAGTGTCATGGATTGACGCCGTCCCGCGCAGTCCGTCCCCTCGGGCAGAGCTGCATGGATCTCACTGCGCAAAACCGGGCACCAGGGGATTGACGGACCTTTTCCAACTTTGCCCACTCGAGGGCGAGCGCCTTGGCTCAAGAGGCATTTGCCGGGCGTAGTGCCCCGGCTCGGCCCACTTTATCTCCGTGCCGGTTTCGAAGTTGTTCTCCAGGCGATTCACCCTTTTGCATTTTGTTTTATAGGGCATTGGGAAGTGAATAGCAAACAACAGTCGCCTGGGTTTGTGATGGTAGACTGTCGAATCATGCGTTCACACTGGCAGCGGAACCGGTTTTTCTCGCCGTCGGTGCCACCCTCTCGTCTCTCTTCATTCTTGCGATCCCAGCGGGAACGCAAAGATCAATTCGAGGTCGCTGCTCGAGCAGCCTGTGAAGGAGACCCATGAAACACCATCTGAATCGAAGGTTCATCCTCACCAGCATCGCAGTGGTTTTGCTTTGCGGTGGCGCATTTTCTCAAGCCGGAACCTGCAGTGGAATGACCGTTGGCCAGCTCACGACTCTGAATGGATTTGTCCCCTTTCCGTCCAACAGTTTGTGGAATACCGATATATCCAGCGCACCGGTCGATTCCAATTCGGCGAATTACATCAACTTCATCGGAAGCACCGTAACGCTCCATCCTGACTTCGGGGCTGGGACCTTTCACGACCAGACCATTGGCATCCCCTATCAGGTTGTGGCGGGAACCCGGGCGAAAGTGGCGGTAACCCTTGGCGCTTTCGCGGACGAAAGTGATCCCGGCCCTGAGCCAATTCCTGCCAACGCTCTCATCGAAGGCTACCCCAAGCCCGGCGATGGCGATCGTCACGTGCTGGTGCTCGAAAAACATGGCTGCTGGCTTTATGAACTTTATAAAGCCAGGCTGAAAAACGGGAATTGGAGCGCCGATGCGGCCGCCATCTGGGATATGACCATCAACGAGCAGAGGCCCTATACCTGGACTTCGGCTGACGCGGCGGGATTGCCTGTCTTTGTCGGGCTTGCGCGGTATGACGAAGTTGCCGCAGGCGCCATCAACCACGCCCTTCGATTCACCGTGCCCACCTCGCAGAAGGCGTTCGTTCTTCCCGCCACTCACTGGGCCTCCACCACGACCGATCCGAATGCTCCGCCCATGGGTCTTCGGCTTCGCCTCAAAGCATCCGTCGATATTTCCGGTTACCCCGCGGATGACCAGGTGATTCTCACTGCCCTGAAGAAATACGGATTGATTCTTGCCGACAATGGCAGCGCAATCTTCATCAGCGGCGCACCGGATCATCGCTGGAACAACACCGATCTGAATCTCCTGAAGCAGATTACAGCTTCCAATTTCGAAGTTGTGCAAACCGGAACAATCTATACACCCGCAAACGTGCCCACGGGTGCACTCCCGACCATCACGAGCTTCACTGCCAATCCCTCGACGGTGGCCGCTGGCCAGCCGACAACACTAAGCTGGAGCGTATCGAATAGCACCTACAACATTGTTGATCCCCAGGCCGGACCGGTGCGCGGGACTAGTGTGGTGGTGACACCATCGGCTACGACTACCTACACTCTCTCTTCCACCAATCAATTCGGGCGCACCACCGCTTCCGCGCCGGTGACGGTGCATTAGAAGAGAGATCATCATGCTGAAGGAGGGAGTACGTCACTTTTACCGTCCTTTGTTTCCCTGCCCACCCCGAGCGCACCACATGAGGTGTCCCGTTCACCCTGCCGCCTATCACCGAAGCTCGATCCGCAACCAGGCGGACAAACGAAACCTATAAACTGCAATCTAGGAGGCCCAACTTGCAGAGACGCTCATTTCTAAAACAAACTCTCATGATCGCTGGTATGACGAGTACCTCTTCTGCCTTGTTCGCCTTCATGGATGAGCCTTCGACGGCGGAACTGAGCATTTCAAGCAGGAAGCTGGCGTCCATGCCGAACGATTACACAGGAATCAGCTTTGAGGAGCCTCAGCTTTACAATCCTGCTTACTTCTCCGTGGCCAATGTCACCCTCGTTGAGGCTTACAAGAAGCTGAGCTCTCATGGAATCCTGCGGGCGGGAGGACACCTGAGCGACGTGACACGCTGGAAGGGTGTCAACGGCGATTTCGATTCTCCCCGACAGCAGGCGGGTATCGAGAAGGGCAAGACCTATTGGGAATGGAAATTAACCGATTCCAGTGTCCGTGAGAACAAGGGGGGTGCGATTACACCCGAGGCCATCCGCAATCTGAAAGGCTTCCTGGATGCCACCAACTGGAGACTGATCTATGGTCTCTGCTTCGGATCCGGCTCACCGGAGCGTGCGCGGGACGAAGCTGCGGTGGTGGCGAAGATCATGGGAGATCGCCTGCTCTGTTTTCAGATCGGCAATGAAGATGACCAGTTCCACGCGATGCCGCAGTTTCGGGACGCATCGTACACCTTCGATGCGTATTTCAAGGAGTATCGGGAGTTTGTCGAGGCGGTGCGCAGGTCCGTGCCCGAGGCGAAATTTGCGGGGCCCGATGTGGCCTCAAATCTGGACTGGTTGCTCCGTTTTGCCGAACGTAAGGACAACGACGCGATTTTTCTATCCAGTCATTTCTACGCCATGGGCCCGGCGCAGGATCCGCGCATGAATGGAGCCCTGCTGCTTGGGCCGAACGAGCGGTTGGAACACCAGATCGAACAGATTCATCAGGCAGTTGCTGTCTCGAATCTGCCCTACCGGATGACTGAAGGAAACTCCTGTTTTGGGGGCGGTAAGCCAGATGTGAGTGACACTTTTGCCTCGGCGTTGTGGGGTGCGGATTACATGCTGCATTGTGCCTGCGCGGGATACAGAGGGGTCAATTTGCATGGCGGCGGAGACGGCTACTATACCCCGATCGCGATAGGCCCGAACCTCGCAACGGAGTTGCGGCCGCTGTATTTTGGCATGCAGTTCGCAGATCAGTTCGCGGGCGCAGAGTTTCTGGCGTGCACGTTGACGACCTCACAGAACGTTACATGCTATTACGCCCAGCGGGACCACGAGAAGCTGCTGGCCCTGATCAACAAGGGCGAGGCTTCGTTGTCAGTTAAGTTGCCTCGGGAACTGGCGCATCGGGTCACGGAGGAGCGACACCTTTCCGCTCCTTCTATCGCATCACGGACTGAAGTACGATTCGAAGCTGTGCTGCCCCGCACCAAAGGCCAGGTCACCGTGCCTGCCTACACTGCGGTTCTTCTCGCGTGGCGCTAGGCTTGGCCTACGGCAGTTTTACTACGCTCATGCCGGCCTGGGTCACCGCAACCATCTCCAACCAGCCTTTATTTTGACATCGCCGGGCAAGTGGGGCGGCAAGCGCGTCTACAGAAAAGCATATTCTTCATTCAAAAAACTGCAGCGTTGCCGGAGATCACGGCTGCCAAGTCCAATAAACATAACAACTATTCACAGCTATTGTTTGGAACGATAGTTGCTGTTTCGTTGGCTCATCCTGTTGTCCGTTCTTGTTGTCCGTTCTTGCATTCTTCAGTTTTGCCCTTTGCGGTCTCGATAGTGGATAGCTGTTGTAGCTGTTCGAACTTGTGCACCGGTGGAGGTGTCGGGTGACGGCAGTCTGCGATTTTCTCTCCCGAGGACCACGTCGTCCTACTGGTTTCCCATGGCTGTTTTCCGGTCAGTCGTTTGACGTTCAATCTCTCGGCTAGGAGAAAGGCAATGCACACACGCAGCATGAAGCTGGTTCTGGTTCTGGTGTTGGCAGTTTGTGCGGGCAGGCTGCCCGCGTGGGCACAATCAACGTCAACCGGTACCGTCGCCGGCGTGATCACTGACCAGTCGGGTGCGGTGGTGCCAGACGCCGCCGTTAGGCTGACCGATACAACCACCAATATCGCGCGAACTACCACCACCAACAAAGACGGGAGGTACATCTTCGTGGATGTAACCCCCAGCGTCTACAACATCGCAATCACGAAGAAGGGGTTTTCAACGACCGAGGCAGAGAAGCAGGAGGTAAGTGTCGGAGCCAGTCTGACGCTCAATTTATCTCTACAGGTGGGCGGCGCGAGCACGGTCGTGGAGGTGCAAGCCACCGGTACTGAACTGCAGACCACGAATGCGACCGTGGGCAACACGGTGACGGCGATCGCCATCGACAACTTGCCCAGCATCGGCCGCGACGTCAACACCTTCATCGAGATGCAGCCGGGAGTAAGTGCCGGTGGGGACGTTGCGGGCGCGGTGAACGACCAAAGCTATTTCTCGCTGGATGGCGGCAACAATTCGAACGACATGGATGGCAGCGGCGGCGTCTACACGTCAACCCAGACCTCGCTTGTGATCGGCGACCCAACCGGCGGCATGTCGACGCAGACGTTTACCTATTCCGCTCCGTCGGGTGTACTGCCTACACCAGCGGACAGCGTCGAAGAGTTTAAGGTGAACACGGCTGGGCAGACTGCCGATTTCAACAGTTCCGCCGGCGCCGAAATTAAGGTGGTCACGAAACGCGGCACCAACAGTTTCCACGGCACGGCGTACGAGTATTACAAAGACAATAACTGGTCCTCGAATTCCTGGCAGAACAACGAAAACAACTGGGAGGGGGTCGCTCAGTGCGGCGCTCCCAACTGCGGGCACATTCCACTGCCTTCTTATCATTACAGCCGGTTTGGCGGCGCGATCGGAGGGCCGGTCACTTCGAAAAATCTTCTCGGCGGCAAGACGTTCTTCTTTTTCAATTATGAGGGTTTCCGGTTTCCCAGCGCCCAGACCATCACCCGAAACGTTCCCTCGCCGGCCCTGCGGTTGGGACTCTTGTCAGATTCCACCACCCCCGGACAGATTGACTACAACCTGAACAACGCTCCGGTGACCTTCAACGGCGTGACTTACGCGCCGAATTACGGCTGTACGAAAAACGTCGCCACCGGCGGGCTGTGTGATCCGCTTGGCTTTGGTCTTAACCCTTTGGTTGCGCAGATATGGAACACCTACGAGCCTCAGTCCAACGCCACCTGCAGCCAGAGCTTGTGCGACGGAGCTAATGTCTTAGGATTTGCGGGCACCCTGAATACGCCCATCACCAGCAACTTCGACGTGGCGCGTATCGACCACGATTTCGGTTCCAAGAACCATTTCATGGCCAGCTATCGCTATTACAAAATTAAGGTTGCAGGGACCGAGGAGGTCGACATAGGCGGCTTTTTCCCCGGCGATAAGCTGGGCACCCCGGCCTCTGCGTCGAGCGATCCGGTTCAGGACTGGTACTTCGTTGCGGGTCTGACCACCAACATCAGCAGTAACACGACCAACGATTTACACTACAGCTGGCTGCGGAACTGGTGGGCCTGGGCCCGGAATGGAGCTCCACCACAGGTAGCGGGGCTGGGTGGCGCGCTCGAATTGGACTCCGGTCAGTCGGCCACCCAGGACCTCGGCCCCTTCAATGTGAATAATCAGCAAATCCGCCGCCGTTTCTGGGATGGGCACGATCAGATGCTTCGCGATGACGTTTCCAAGCTGAAAGGCAACCACCTGTTCCAGTTTGGCGGTACCTATCAGCACAATTGGGACTACCATCAACGCAACGACAGCGGTGGCAGCATCAACGCTTTTCCCGTGTATTCTCTGGGCAACGGAACTAACGGATCGGAAGTGGGCTCCGGCGATTATCCTTGCGCCACGACGGCAACCGTTTCCACGTCGCCGCAGACCTGCGATTCCCTTTTCGCGACGGTGTTGGGGGCCGTTTCTATCGCGTCGCAAGTCTTCACCCGTTCTGGCGCGAATCTGAGTTTGAATCCTCCCCTTTCCAATGCCTTCGACAAGAGCAAAATTCCTTACTACAACGTCTACTTCAGCGACACCTGGCACATGAAGCCGAGTTTCACACTCACGTACGGTTTGGGCTGGGCGCTGGAAATGCCGCCGGTCGAGGAGAACGGAAAGCAGGCAGTGCTGGTAGACGCGGCAAATGAGCCGATTACCACGCTGGGCTACCTGGCCAATGTCAAGAAAGCCGCGCTGGCGGGCCAGGTATATAACCCGGAACTCGGGTTTGCCCTGGTGGGCAATACCGCGAACGGGCTGAAGTATCCTTATAACCCGTTCTACGGCGAGTTCAGCCCGCGCGTGGCCGTGGCCTGGAACCCCAAATTCGACGGTGACTCTGTCGGCGGGAAGATCTTCGGACACGACGGCACCGTGGTCCGGGGCGGCTACGGCCGCGCCTATGGCCGGACCAACGGCGTGGTGCAGGTGCTGGTGCCCCTGCTGGGACTGGGCCTCGAGCAGCCCGTGGCGTGCAGGTCGAACCTCGTCGTCGCCTCAGCTTGGGCCTGCGGAGCCTCGGGTGCGGGCACCTATGGGGTCTCCGCGACCCAGGCCTTTCGCGTGGGGTCAGCGGTTTCTGCTGCGGGCGGCCCGGCCGTCCCCTTGGTGGAGAATGTGAGTACGACGCTGCCCCAGCCGGTTTATCCTGGGTTCAACAACACATTCTCATCGGACCCTGAGGCTTTGGATCCGAATTTCCGGGCTAACGCCATTGACTCGTTCGATTTCACCATTCAGCGCCAGTTCAGCCGCAGGATGACGCTCGAGGTAGGCTACATTGGCCGAAGAATTACTCACGAATATCAACCTGTCGAACTGAACCCAGTTCCCTACATGATGACGCTGGGCGGGCAGCAGTTTAAGAAGGCCTACTCGAATCTCGTGCTGCAATACTGCGGCGGCCTCATAGGGCTTGCTGGCGGCGGCTGCGCGGGGGCAAGCACCACAGCCCCAACGGCCGTGACCGCACAGCCGTTCTTTGAAACGGCGCTCGCGGGTACGGGGTACTGCACCACCCCTGTTACGATCGGGACAAGGTCATTTACCCCAGCGAACTGCACCCAGGCCGTGGCGCTGAACGAGGGTGTTACCGGTACCGGTAACCTCAACAACGCTCAAGTCTGGGGTCTGTGGAGTGATCTCGACAACGGTGCGTTCAACTTTCCCCGCAGCCTACAGAGCACTCCGATTCCCGGCACCTGCACCAGCACAAATACCAACGGCTGCTCCGGCGCCTACACCGATGGGGCGTATTTGAACGCCAGCATTGGCCATGCCAACTACAACGCCGGCTTTGTTTCGCTCAAGATGGCCGATTGGCACGGATTGACGGCGCAGAACAACTTCACCTGGTCGAAGGCGTTGGGTTTGGGATCACAGGCGCAGTCATCTAGCGTTCTCACTGCCCTCGATCCCTTCAATCTTAACGAACAGTATGGGAGGCAGGCTTGGGACCGCAAAATCCTCTATAACGTGTTCCTCGTCTACCAGCCCGCTTTCTTCAAGGGACAGTCTGGATTCATGGGCCGAGCCTTGGGCGGCTGGACGTTCGCAACAATATTCTCCGCTGGGTCCGGCGTTCCGACGCAGGTCGGGACGACCTATGGAGACTACCAGGCCTTCGGTGCCTGCGATGGCGTCGGCTGCGGTGACTACGACATGGAGAATGCCGTGCCGATTGGCCCCGTTCCCCACGTTCACGCATACGGCTGCGGCAAAGTAGAGCTCTGCCCGGGTCAGACAAACGGATACCCGGTAAATTATTTCCCGGGCTGGGTAAGCCAGGTTAGCAACTGGCGTAACCCAATTCTGGGGATCGACACCCGAGATGGCGGCGCTGGAATTCTTGGGGGGCTGGCCTACTGGAATATGGACTTCAGCATCAAGAAGAGCATCCGCGTGGCGGAGAGCGTCAACCTGGAATTCCAGGGCGTCTTCGCTAACGTTCTCAACCATAATCAGTGGACCGATAACTACCTCGGCCTCTACAACGGCGGCGGCTTTGGTTCTCTCGGAGCGCTGGGAGAGGGCGAGCCGCGAAACATCGAGCTGGGTCTGCGCGTCCGCTTCTAGCTTAAAGGGCATTCAAGGCGCGTTGGTCTGGACTTCTTAGAGTAGCGTGCAACAGGAACACCTTCCGGGGAGTCGAACCAGGCTCCCCGTTTTGCGTGGCAACGCCTTCGCAACTTCGCAACCAGGGTTTCTGCAAAATGTGAACTTTGCGGGCGCTGATCCCCGTTCCGATGGCGAAGCGATCCCGCAAGAGCCGACGGCTAGGTGATCTACAGGATGTAATAAAACGGATTCGGCAGTTTTGCGGAGCGTTCCGCCGGTGGGTTTCTATATCATTCCGGTCGGACAATTGAAAACCAGTGGATTATTTCGTAGCCGGTGCCGCAGCCGGGTGCTCCGCCACTGGTACTGCGCTCTCCAGCCACGCCGTGTACCACAGATCCAGCAGCATCTGCGACCCCGCGGCCAGCCGATGAGTCGTAAACTCAAACGCCTCCGGAGAGCCCTTCCCGCTAAACCCTCCAGCCTTTTCGAGTTCGTAAACTTTCTCCACCAATTCACTCGAGTGTCTGAGATAGGCGACGTACCGCGCGAACGGATCATCCAGTCGCTCGGGACTCGTCACCAATCGCGCAAAATCTTTCGCCGTGATGTTCGCCGCCACATACGCGGTTTCGAACTGTCCGTGGATTTTGTGCTCGGTGGTATATCCATTGGGATTCGGGCCCACCCACCCGTTATACCGAATGGTCGTGTGCAGCGGCTGAGATCCGTCCGCCACATAATGCCCCAGCCAGGCCGCGTAGAAAATAATCGCCTGCTGCACCGGGGCCGTGGGCTGATGCGACGCCTTCTGCTGCCGGTATTCGCGGAACGCCACCTTCAACCGCCCATAAACTTCCATCGTGATATAAGGCTGCAGCCCGACGTGTTCGGGCAAATAGTCGTCAGGATGGTCCGTGCTTGGGGTCGCGGCGCGTTTTTCGTAGAGCTTGCGATAAAACTCGTACCGACCTCGCGGCAGCGGATCGAGCCACGCCACGCGTTCCAGGTCGATGAAGTGGTCGGGCTCCTGTGCGTTCTTCAGCGCAAACTCCGACGGACTTCGCCACCGGTCCGGCTCCGGCCCCAGATAGCCAATCTCTGACACCGCCTGCCGCAGAAACGACGGCATGTCAGCCGGAATTTTCTGCGCTGCCACCCGGTTGATGGCAGTATGCCCCTCATTGCCCCACGCCCCCGCCCCCACGCTCTGCAAGAGAACGAGGGCCGTCAGCCCCAGGCTGACCCGCCCCCGTGCCGACCGCCGAGTTTTCGTTTCACGATGCAGAATTCGTCCACTCCTCTCGCTTCAAATCAGAACGCCAAAGGCAGCGAGAGCTGCAGGGAGCGTGGGCTCCCAACCGTGTGCTGGATGCCGCCCAAGCTACCCGCCGGGGGAATCCGTGGCGGACCTTCGAAATCAGGGAAGAAGGAAACGTCGTCGTTCGGAGCGTCGAAATCGGCATGGTTGAAAATATTGAATGCATCGGCTTCGAACTTCAGCTGGAAGCGCTCCTTGATCAGGAATTGCTTGGCCATGCTCATGTCGAAGCGCACCTCGAATGGGCCTTGAAAACTGTTCCGGCCCGTCGTTCCAAACAAGGATTCATAGAGATCGGCCCCGCTACTGTCGGGAACGGGAACGCCGTTGGTCCCGTGACGCCGAATGGGCCGTTAAATCCGGCACCTGCGCTCGGCGACAAGTAGCTGAAAAACTTGCCGCAGGAATGAACCGAGGTCATGGCCGAGGGGCCCTCCAAGAGGTTTGAAAGCCCATCCTTATAGCAAAGAAGATGGGCAACGTTCAAGGAGACTTGGATAATTTTCAGCGAATTATTTTCAGGATCGGCGGATCGGTTTTCCGCCAGATCCAGCGAGCACTTGCCGAGTTTCGAGCCGCTTCGCGACATCAAGAAAAAACGCCCCATTGGCCGAATGGCACCCGTGATTTTGGGACCCATGATTGGGATCGTTATGACTTCCGTCTCAGGCGGGAGTCACGATCAATCGCGACAATGCCGGATGCGAACGGCGATGCTCGCTTATAGATGCTCATCCGCAACGCGCCGGTCGCAACGCTCGCTGAGTGATCCGGATGTTTTCCTCCAGGGCATGATACGAATTCCCGTGACGCCGCACTATGATATCGGGACAGTAGACGGGGGCGGGCGAATTCGCTCGATGAATTTTCTCTCGGCGTGTACTGCGCGCCAACAGCCTCGTCTCCCACAGGAGATTAAAATGAAGTTTCGTGGCTCAGTCTACTCTCGACTTCTCAAGTCGATCGCCTTCACCATGCTTGTTGCTGGCCTTGCCGCAGCCCAGGCTCTAACCGCCGCTGGAGCCAAGCGCCCAGCGACAGTTCCGGCAGGTTATGTCATTACGCCCTTCGGCTACTACGATCCCAGCTGCGTCACGCACCTGGCGACCGGGGATGCTCTGAACCACAATACAAAGACGATCCAGCATGAGAATGGAAAGTCCGAAAGCATGCACGTGTGCGCCTTTCCACATTTCAGAGCCGACGGAGAACAGGTTACCGGGGATGAGCGGGCAGCCGAGCAGACCCCCGACATCAGCCATGCGTGGATTGAGTATGCGGGTATTACGACGAGTTCCGGCGCCTATGGCCAGATCTACGCGCAATGGGACGTTCCGCCGGCGCCCAGCGACAACGACGGCCAGACCGTGTTCCTCTTCAATGGCCTGGAGGACTACAAGGACGTTGTGACTATCATTCAGCCTGTCCTGGGGTGGAACTCTGACTACGGCTCTGCATGGGGCATTGCCGCCTGGAATTGCTGTGAGAGTGGCACTGTATTTGAGGCCACGCCCACGACGGTCAATTCCGGAGATCATCTCGAAGGCTATGTCTTCATGAACTGTGGTGCGGGGACCAAGACGTGCTCCTCCTGGGACATCGTGATCATTGATGACCAAAATGGACACTTCTCTCAGTTGCTGGACACCTCGAATTTTGGGCAGACCTTCAATTGGGCTTTTGGCGGCGTCCTGGAAGTTTATAACATCGCCCAGTGCGGTGATTACCCAGCCAACCCCGAGTCCGGCTACGCTGGCGGAATCGGTTTCTATGACCAGTTAGTCGAAAACGACAAGTTTGCCACGATCACCCCAGCCTGGAAAATAAGCAATATATCCTCTGGACTGACTCCACAATGCAACTATGGCGGATCAACGCCGAAGCAGGTCACTCTCACTTATTAATCCATCGCTTGGTTTTGGGTGTGGAGTATCCCGGAATCCAACCCCGGCGGGTGCTCCACCCCACGCGTTTTGATTTGAAGCCGCCTGACCATCTTTCCACTACAACCGTCTGGCAATTTCGAGCGTCTGGCCCGCGACGGTTGTCAGCAGTCCGTGCGATCGCCTACTTACCGAAATCGTCCCTACCATTGAAATCGCTCAGCCAGGGGGACTTCGAGCTTCGCCGCTACGCGACCTGCCGCGACTTTTCTTTGGCTTGCAATTTACAGGAAAATGCAACAAAATGTCGTCCTTCCCTTCTTAGCCGTAGTAGTGTGTCTGGCGGCGATACATGGAAAAGATAGTAATCAGCTCCGCGGAAGTGGCTGAAACACAGGTTCCCACAGAGCAGACTGCGCGCATAGAGCCGAAGTTAGCGCCCGCAATTCCGCAATGGGCGAAATGGACTTTGGCTCCGCTGGTGCTGTTGCTGCCACTGCTTTGCCTGGTCGCGATCGTGCTGCGTGCGGCGATGCGCGGGCTTCCGCCACGAACGCGGCATGAATGGACTTCGTTGCTTGCCACCCTGCTCATCGTGAGCGGAATGGTGACCTCGGTGGCAGCGGTGCTGCTGTTCTCCTTTGCGCCACTGCCATCGGTTGCGGGCGCGGGATTGAGCGAACTGGATGAGCAGGGAGAATTTCCCAGGTTGCCCACGGTGGTGGCGATGACAGCTAAGGAGGTTTCGGAAAAGTTGAAACCCCTGGTGGCGGTGATCTCTCCCTCGACGCGATCCTGGCTTACGCATGCTGAGATGCCTATGGCAAGTTTTGGCGCGGGCACACTTTTGCAAGCGAATGCCGACGGATATTTATTCGTGACCGCGCGCCATGTGCTGGATGGGCCCGCCTGGAACACCGCGAAAGCCGGATCGCGAGCGCTCATCGCCATGGCTTCGGGAACCTGGGGGACGGCGGATGTGGTGGCTCGCCACAAGAGTCTGGATCTGCTCTTGCTGTGGGTGTCACGCGAAAAGGGGAATGCGAGTTTCGTGCAGCCCGTGGCCAAGGGGACGACTCCGAGCGAAGGGGAAAATGTTTTTGTGATCGGACATCCCGAGGGGCTCAGGTTCACCTTGAGTACGGGAATCATCTCGCGCATGCATGGCAGCACGATTCAGATGTCTGCGCCAGTAAGTCCGGGCAACAGCGGGGGGCCGGTGTTCGACGATCGAGGAAATCTGGTCGGGATTGTGACATCGATGGTCGATAAGCACGGCGATCCTAACGCCGAAAACTTGAACTTCGCCGTGCGGGCGGACGCACTGCTCGAAGACTCCGGCTGGGATTTTGCGAGCCTGGGCCGCAAACGGTTGACGGACTACGTGACGCACGACGTGGCCCTCGAACAAGCAGTGCCACCGAGGGGTCAGCAGTGAAGCCAATTCGGAACGGACTCGACTGGAACGCCTGACATCCATGCCTAATATCAACGTTATCGTCTACGACTCGACTGAGAATAAACGTGTGCCGGTAGAACTGCCGGATGATGCTCCCTGCAACAAGATCGTTGCGGTGCTGGTGCAGAAATTGCGGCTGCCGACGAACGGACCGGACGGGGCGCCGCTGAGCTACAAATTTCATCATAAGAATTCCGGACGACAGATTCAGGATGCGCAAACTCTCTCGGAAGCGCAGGTGCAGGATGGAGACATCCTGCGGCTGCAGCCCGAGATTACTGCTGGTTCGCGACCGCCTTTATGACACGCGTATTCGATGATGAAGTGCACGAGGATCGCTTCAGCCGGCTTCGGCTGATTTCCTGGTGGGATCAGGAAAAGATCGCAAGCTGCCGGTTGCTGGTCATCGGAGCGGGAGCTTTGGGGAACGAAATCCTGAAGAATGCTGCGCTGCTCGGATTCACGCAGGTCGTTGTGGTGGATATGGACCGGATCGAGGAGTCGAACCTCTCACGGGCGGTTCTCTATCGTTTGGAAGATGTTGGCAGATTCAAGGCGGACACGGCGGCTACCGCCTATCTGTCGTTCGCTCCGGAGGCGAAGGTGCAGCCCGTGGTCGCGAATGTGGTGCATGGGTGTGGCCTGGGCCTGTTCGAGTGGAGTGATGTGATTGTGGCGGGATTGGACAATCGCGAAGCCAGATTGTGGATCAATCGTTCGGCGTGGAAACTAAATCGTCCGTGGATCGACGGGGCCATTGAAGGGATCAACGGCGTGGTGCGCGTGTTCTTGCCCGGCGTTGCTCCCTGTTACGAGTGCACGCTGGGCGAAGTGGATTGGGCTCTGCTGCAGAAGCGGATGTCGTGCAACCTGCTGGTGCTGGAACCAACGGTCGAAGGCAAGATTCCAACTACGCCGACCATCTCTTCGATTATCGCGGGAGTGCAGGTGCAGGAAGCGGTGAAGCTGATTCATGGGCTCCCCACCCTGGCGAGCAAAGGCTATGTTTTTGAGGGAATGAATCACTCTTCGTATGTGGTCGAGTACACGCAGAACACAGACTGCATGAGTCATTACACGCTGCCACAGATTGTGCATTTGCAGGAGAGTTCAGAGGAACTCACGCTGGAAGGACTGCGTGAGCGGGCGCGGCTGGATTTGGGATCGTCCGATTTGGTGATCGAGTTCAGCCGTGATGTGGTCCAGAAATTTGTTTGCCCGGCGTGCCGCGAAGAAGAGGAACTCTATCGGCCCGTTGGCAGTGTTCCTTTCGAGCAAGCGAGATGCAGGAACGACGGGCAACTCCGGACAGTGATTTCGTTGCACAGTTACTCGGGAGAAAGTGAGCTTGCAAAACGGTTGCTGGGCGAATTGGGATTGCCGTTGTTCGATGTTTTCACGGCACGCAGCGGAGATCGAGAGATCGGATACGTTCCATACGGCGACGCGCAGCGCGTGCTGGGGCCGCTGGCTTCGCAGCCAGGACGGTTATCGAGAGCAACGTCATGAAGGCGAAAGCAAAACCGGTAAATGCACAGCCAACTCTGCTGGTCGACAGTGAAGTTGTCCGCCAGATCCGCCAGCATGCGCGTTCCAGCAGCAAAAATGAGATTTGCGGAGTGCTCATCGGTCAGGATCGCGATCATCGGATCGAGGTGGCTGCGTGCATAGAGGGCCAGAATGCGGAAGAAGGCGGCGCTCATGTGACCTTTACCCAGAATACCTGGGAGCACATTTATGCGGTAAAGGATCAGAACTATCCCCAGGAACGAATCGTGGGGTGGTATCACTCGCATCCTGGATTTGGCGTCTTTCTATCGGATCACGATACTTTTATTCACAAGAATTTCTTTTCGTCTCCCGGGCAGGTGGCGTGGGTGTTCGACCCGCACTCGGATGAAGAAGGTTGCTTCGGATGGGTGGATGGACGGATTGAGCGTCTGACTCGAATTGCCGTGGTCGATCGGCGCGGCGGTGAACCTGCCGAGGAAACCGGCAGGCCTGAACCCGTGACCGCAGCCGGCGGAGATTCTGATGCGGTTGTCGTGAGACGCAAGAAACAGGAAAGCAGTCCGCCGAGAATCCGGCGCCTGGATCCGCAAGAAGGGACAACCGGGAACGAGACGACCGGGAACGAATTGTCGCTGGAACGTTTGGTGGCCAATGTTTTTCTTTATCTGTTGGCGCTCGCGCTGGGCTTTGCGCTGTCATGGTATTTTTTCCCGCGCGTGGAAGTCCTGCCCGTAATGTTGGATCCGCGAACCGGCCAGTTGATCGATGTGCGGACGGGCGAGGTTATTGCCGACTCGCGAGACGCTAAGGGGGGAAGTGCCGAGCGAAGTGCGGAGCAGCCCCATTCCAACACTGCGGATCCCAACAAACCCGATCCCAATAAATCCGGTCAGCCTTCGCCAACGAATCCGAGCGGAAAGAAAGGGGACGATGCCAAGCCCAACTGATAGGGACGCAATCAAGATCACGGCGGAAGATCTTGCCAGCGTGACCATTCCGGCATCCCCGCTGATTTCTCCGGTTGCCCAATCTTCCGGCGCAAGGGTGTACGGCACGATCAACGAGACCGCGGAGCAGTTTGTTTCCCTGCCGGCGGAGCGCGGCAGCATTCTGCTGCAGGGTTGGTTCTATCTGGGTCTGGCGGGATTGTTGGGCGCGCTGGCGGGGTGGGGAATCGGCGAGCCTGGATTAGTCGACGGGGGCGGATCTCATTGGGGAAATTTCCTGATGATCCCACTCATTATTACGCTGATGTGCGTGGGGTTTGGTGTTTCTGAGAGCACTGTCGAACGGTCCGTGCGCAAAGCGCTTTTGCGCGGCGCCCTGGCATTACCACTGGGACTCCTTTTGGGTTTCATCTTCAGCATGATGGCAGGGAACCTCTATGCCATCGGATTGAGACTCTGTTACGAGGCGGGGGTACAGACGTACCGGAATCCAGCATGGTGGATCGTACGGGGCATTGCGTGGATGGTGTTCGGCGCGGCAGGTGGTGTGGTCTATGGAATCGTCGGACAGTCATCGAAGAAGGGAACCTACGGTGTGCTGGGTGGGGCCATTGGAGCCGGGTTGGGAGGAGTTCTCTTTGACCCTATCTCGATGGCAACCCACGTTGGTTGGGTCAGCCGGGCAGTGGGATTTGCATTAGTAGGCCTGGCCACAGGCGTCGGTATGGGCCTGGTGGAAAGCGCGCTGAAGGACCGATGGCTCTACGTGGTAGCCGGTCCGCTCGCGGGCAAGCAGTTCATCCTGTATAAGTCCGAGACCAGCATCGGCAGCCGGCAGGAGTCGGATATCTATCTGTTTAAGGATCCCAACATTCTTCCGCGGCATGCCGTGATCAACATGAACGGAGCGCGCGTGATGCTCCAGGCAATGGGCTCGGTTCTTTGGGCTGGTCAGCCCGTGCACAACCGCGTGCTTCAGGACGGTGACCTGCTGCAGGTTGGACGTTATGCGTTTCGATACAAGGAGAAGCATCGGTCATGAAGACCGAAGTGAAGGCTGAAGTTTGTCCCTACTGCCGCACCAGGATTGGCGGGGAAGATGGACCCACTGTCTGCGAGGGATGCGGGACCGCACACCACGCCGATTGCTACGCGGAAAACGGGGGCTGCACGATTTTTGGATGCAGCAAGGCTCCGGGAGACGAGCCTAAGCTGAGCGTATCGACTCCGGAACTGGTAGCTGCATCGGCCGCAGCGCCAGCAGCGAGGGTGGAAAATCGTTTGCCGCAGCCTCCGCCGCCGGCCATCGTTCCTCCGCCCGCTACCACCCAAGAACTGCGGCACGTGGCCAATCGAGTCGTGCCTTCCATGTTCGGAGGTTTCGCCGGTCAGGACCCGGCGCCCCCCGCCGAGGAACCCGAGATGAACCAGCCCAAGAATCGCGCCAGCTTCATCGTGCTGGGAGCCCTGCTCGGAGCCTTTGGAGCCCACAACTTTTATGCGGGATATTACAAAAAGGCGGGCATCCAGCTGGCGATTACGGTACTGACTTTGGGTTTTGCCAGTCCGATGAGCTGGATCTGGGCAGTGATCGATATCTGTACGATTGACCGCGACAGCCGGGGTCTGCCATTCGAGTCGTAGGAAAAAATCGTAGGAGAGCACATCGATGGAATACTTCGTAAAACGCGGCGAACAAAGTTTTGGTCCTTACAGCCTTTCCGATCTGCAGAAGTATGTCCAGTCCGGAAATGTGGTCGTCGAGGACATGGCTCAAAGCGAAGGAATGACCGACTGGGTGCCAGTGTCACAGGTGTTGGGAAACATTCCAGCGATGGTGACCGGTGGGGGCGTTGCGGTTTTCGCAGACACTGAGCCGCAACTGGTTCCTCTGCCTCCAAATCTGCACTGGTCGATCGTGCTGATTCTCGGGGTGCTGACGCGCCAGCTTTTCAACCTGATTTGGGCCCTGGTGCAGGCCAACTGGGCGCGAAAGCTCTCCGGCGATAACAAGCCGATGGTGCTGGTTGCGATGTATCCCGCCGGGATGATTGCCGGCATCCTGACGACTGCGCTTTATCGCAACGCCGGGCTCGGGGGACTCTTCATCTTTGCCGGTGCCATTGTTTACCTGTTCGGAGTGTTCAGCATTAAAGCGGCGATGGAGGAGTATTACAACTCTACCGAGAAAGTGGGGCTGCAACTCAGCGGCGTGATGACCTTCTTTTTCAGCACCGTGTACATTCAATATCACATCAACAGCCTGGCACGCTGGAAGAAGACCGGAGTTCTCAAATAAGTTCTGAAATAAGTTCTCAAATAAACGATCACGAGTCTAAAGAATAAGAATGCCTTCTCCACGCACCCGACGCCTGATGCTCGATGAGGAGACCCTCCAAACCTTGCTGCAGG
>Ga0181537_10001337_pt1 | contig 22817 bp, 21 predicted proteins | sample PEATcosm2014_Bin_39_FD_119765 | JGI IMG/M metagenome (GOLD analysis project Ga0181537, IMG submission 119765) | Peatland microbial communities from MTU Mesocosm Facility, Houghton, MI, USA - PEATcosm2014_Bin23_10_metaG | ecosystem: Environmental > Terrestrial > Soil > Wetlands > Peat | place... | reverse complement strand
CCGGGGAGATAGCCCCTCAGTCCGGGCTCACGCATCCCGGGCTTACTCTACCAAGACCGCTGGTTGTGCGGGCGTCATCGCGGAGCGCTGCTTCAAGGCGCGCAATTCGTCTTGCAGCTTTTGCCATGCTCTTGCGTTGTGCTTCGTGACATTCGGCGCATCCGGGTCGGTATAAAACTGGAGCAGGTTCGCGACCACGGCGGGGTTCAGCGGCCCCGCAGTATTCTTGGTGGAAAGTTCGTCGACCAGATGAGCATACGTCTTGTCGGCCAGGACGTATTCTCCGGGACGAGTCTCGCGGCCGGTATCGCAATCACGGTTCGCCAGGTCGAGCTTCCCGTTGTCTTGTTCGCGTAGCAAGCTCGCATAATTCTCGATCGTGACGTCCACACTCCTGATGTACATGTCCTCTGTTTGTTTCGTAGGAATCTTGAAGTTGACTGCCTTGAATGGACCCACTTTCGGTATCAACTTCAACAATAATGCGAGCGTTCTTGCTCCGATACCAGGTCTGCGATACACGGTGCCCCATTCCTGCTCGTAGTTGCTTCGAGAGAGGTAATACAAGAATTTCTGCTTGTCGAAGTTTGGCGTGTCTTTCACAAGTTCGTCGTGGCGCGAAACCAAAGCCACGCGGGTCATTGCAGGGATCAGGGTGCTGACGCTGCGGCGGTAGCTGCCGATCGCAAGATCTACGTTACCGAATACATCTTCGAGCTTTAGGCCGTAGGTTTGCTGGAACGCTCGCTGCAACAGTGGCTTTGAGATTTCAAAGCCAATCATGGCGTGATAAGAGTCGGAGGTGTAACGGTTCTTGGCAACCTGCACCATGTCGAAGCCGAATTCGGTCCGAATGTGTTGCTTGGGATCGTCCGCATACGTCACAGTCTCGCCGTATTTCTTTCGGAGCTTAGGAAATTCCATCGCGACGACACGGTTGATGGTGGGATGCCCGCTGTTATCGGCAGCGTAGTGGGAGAGCGCGCCCAGCGCGAAAGCATATTCGTTCAGATCCGAAGCATCGTGCAACAGCGCTGCGACGAAATCGCCGGCGCGCACGTAATGAACAAGATCGCTGAAGAACTTGCTGCCAAACGGATAGTAGCCCATATCCTGCACTAACGAACCGCCATAGGCATAGGCGTGAGCCTGGCGAAGATCCTCTTGACTGGCGCCCGGGAAGCGTTTCAGCAGGAGCGGCCGAAGCTGGCCCTCCCACAACAGATCCACGACCTGCTCATGGGTGAGGACTGAATAACCTGTAGCTGGGCTCGCGACGAACGCGACAAACAACACTACGGCCAGCCCCGCGGCGACCTGGTCCCTCAGGGAGCGCATGACCAAGGCTAGGATGCAGGAATCGGAATGCGGGAAAGAAGTTGGGAACACGAGTTTCCGCCTGGAACATTTCGCTGCGGTCTCGTATCGTTACATGGAAACGCCAACGGAAGGGAAGAAAAATGGAAGGGTTTGCGTATCCCTTCCATTCTGGGTTTTCGTTGCTTTCTCTCTATGCCACTCTGGTGGATTTTACGCCGTGAGAACTCTTTGAAGTCGAGGTTGCACCCTTAGCCGTCTTCGGATTAATCTCCTGGGCGAGCTCGGTTAGTTTCTTGTCCGCCTGTTTTTCTTCCTCCAGCGTCTGGTTGAGCAAAGAGACGTGCTCGTTTTCGCCGAGCAGTTCGGCGAGCGCGCGGACTGTACCATAACCGGCCATCTCGTAATGCTCGACCCGCTGTGCCGCACCAATGATCGCGGCGTCCATCAGGTCCGCGGCGTAGTCTTCTCCGATTGTTTCGGCCCCTTCCTTGACCAGGCCAGCCATGCCAAGACATTTTTTACCGGACGCTTTGTGTTCCAACTGCTCGAAGATCCGCTCCAGGCGCGACACGTGGTCCGAGGTCTGGCGCAGGTGTTCTTCGAATGCTTTCCGCAGCTGGTCGCTGCCAGAGGCCTTGGCCAATTTCGGCAGAGCCTTTACGAGCTGTGTTTCGGCGCTATAAAGATCTCGAAGTTCATCAATATACAAATCCCGCAATGAGTCCTTTTGCATTGGTGTGTTCTCCTGAAATTTGAGTTCGCCGTGCCGATGCCCTGTTTACGGTGACTATTCGAAACATAGTTCTGCATAAGAACGGGGACAATACCCTGAACCCCGTACACGACACGTACTGCGATGAATCAAACTGCGCGTTGGCTTGCTCCAGCTGCTCCGCGGCGGGGGAACCAGCAAAGTTTTCGGAATAGCTATTTCTTCAGATGGCCCGCGCTCGCTTTGCGTCGACGCGCCTTCTGCCGCGGCAACCGTCGCTTCGTGCCGGCCGCGGACGCGGCTACTTTGATTTTTCCTCGCCGGACGGCGCGGGAAATCTTTTTTCCGCCCTGCCGACGACCCCGCGGACTTACAGCGGACTCGCCGATCTTCGCGGCGCGGCGCACCTTGGCAGCAATGCTCTCGGGCATTGCGGAGAGACTGTCAGCAAATTCCTGGGTCACTTTGGTCAGAGTGCCGGCCGCGTGCCCCAGCGTGCTGGCGACAGTATTTAAAAGCGGTTTCTGCTTTACTGCACGCTTCTTAGTTGGCATTTAGTCACCTCGAAGGAGTTTCGTCGACCCAATTTGTTTTTCAAGCGTTGCACTATAACTCGTGCCCTATAACAAGGAAGTCCCGGTCCTAGGGGCCGGGACTTCCAGGTGATCAGTCACTACAGCGAAAGAAAAATTACTTAGGACGCGCGGCGCTGACGGTCGCGGTTCTGGTCTTCTTCGTTGTCGGTATCAGTCTGGCCACCCGTTTTCGGCTGTTGTTGTCCGGACTGATTGTTCGGCTGGCCCTCTCCGGAGTGCCCGCCCTGCTGCTGCTGGCCGCGCTGACCGGATTGCTGCCCTTTGTCGAACTGATTGCCCTGTTGACCTTTTTCGGCCTGGTTACCTTGCTGACCCTTCTTCTCCATATCGTCTGTCATGAATTGCCCTCCTAGGAAAGCGCGGGCCTTCCCACGCCTTCAAATTTATCGCGCTACACAACTTAGTTGCCGCAGAAGACTGCAAAGGTTGGGAGGGGATTCGAACCGCGCGGATTCCATCCGACGCATGGGACCCGAACGTGCTGTACCGAACGTTGTGTTCCGTATTCATGACCCGAACAGCATGACCGAAAGCCATCGATCCGAAACTCATGCAGTTAAAGGAGCGGCCCTCCATCCCTGTGGAGTGGTTGCTCCAGAGGATGAAGGGCCGATGGGGCCCACGTCACCGCGCAAAAAAATAGCCCGCGTTCACAGCACAACGGTTATTGCAATGCGAACGCCGGGGTGAAGCACGTCGAACAGAAAATATTCGCCATCTACATAGTCAATGTAGCACTGGTCGGTGTAAGCCCAGCCCATGGGCCACGGATCGACGATGGTGAACCAGTAGCCGGAGTACTGAAAGCGGGGCTGACCTTCGACTATAGTTGGCCGATTAATGACGAGAGTATGCTGCTGGCCGAAATGGGAGCGGAACTTGTCGTCAGGAATGCGGCCGCTCTGCCCTCCGTGCTGGGATTCGTGGGGCTGGCCCGCTTGCTTAGGCGCATCCTGATTTCCGTGCTTGCTCTCTTCGCGGGGCGGCTTAACGCCCGCCTCGTCCTGTTTCGCAGGTCTCGTCTCGTCCTGGCGGGGTGGGTTGACTTCATTGCCCGCCGGCTTGGTTGCTTCGGGACGAGGTTCCTGCGGAGGCTTGGCATCATCGCGCTGCTCTTGCGCATATATCAGCGTGGTTGCGCCGAGAGAAGAAATCACAAGCAATGTCCTGACCATTCGGGTGAGTTTCATCAGGTTGTCTCCTTAATCAATGTCGATATCAATATCGATCTGCGTCGATCTTGATCGACCTAACTGCGGTCGATTTCGCTGCCCTTCACAATTCTCAGTTGTCAGTTCTCATTTTCAGTTCTCAATGCTGACGGCCACGGCTTGCGGCCAGCATCAAGTTAAGCGTGACGCCCGGATTCATCGCCTAGACGCCGCTGCCCCGGCGCGACACGTGGGCGAAAAGTGAAATAACAAAGAACACGAGAAAAATCACAAACAGCAGCTTGGCAATGCCTGCCGCCGCGATCGCGACGCCGGTAAAGCCCAGGACTCCGGCGATCAGCGCGAAAACGAGAAATACTAGCGTCCAATAAAGCATGATGCCTCCTTCGAAACTGATTACGTGCACGACCACCTTAGCGGGCGGGAACGAGCGCGCAAATCCCTTTCGCGCTGTACTTCGTAATTCCACGCGCTGTAAATGGGAGGTAGAAACCGTGCAGAGTTGTGGGAAAGAAGGTGCAGGTGCCGAGTTCCCTGAAACCGGCACCTGCTCGATGGGGGAGTTGTGAAGAGAGCGCAACATTAGCGGAACGCGGGCACCGCGGACATACAGAGAATCATGTATTTGGGAGGGAAAAGTTTCCGGCTCTTGCGTCTCTTGCGTCGAGGAGCCGTGGCTGTGGCAACGAAGCTAAGCTTGGCGAATACTTTCATTCCGAGAAGACGACGGGGTGCGGGCCTAACGTTTTTACAGATAACGGTGTATACCCGGCTGATTCACGGTGATGTAAAAAAGCACAAGGAGATGAAGCAAGATTTGCACATAAGAGCTGATCGCCGCGCGGCGCAAGTCACAGAATCCAAGGCGCAGAATCAATGAGCTGCGATGGCAAGCCAATTGCGAATGTGCGGTTGGTTGCTTTGTCTCCGGAGGTGGATTTATGAAGCGAGAGACCAGCCTCTTATCGGCCTTGGCGTTTTTATTAGTGACCGCACCCCTGATGGTCACGCAAAATCCGCAGAGCCAGCCGAGTCCGGCGCTCCCGTCCGACATTCTGGGACCCCAATTGATTGCGTGGTCCCAAACTCAGACACCGCAGCCGGTGCCGCAGCCCCTGCCCAGGCGTTCTGTGCCGCAACCGGACCAGCAGCCTGAAAGTGCGAATCCGTCGGCTGGTCCGTCGGCTCAACCACAGCAACCTACGCTGCAAAAGTTCACGGGCACGATCGTGACGACTGACGGCGTGTATGTGTTGAAAGTCTCGAGCACTAACGAATATCAGCTTGACGGCCAGGAAAGGGCAAAGCAGTACGAAGGCAAGCAAGTGACAGTCGGCGGCACGTTGGATGCTAAGGGCAGCAGTCTCCATGTGATCAACATTGAGCTCGTCTCATAATGTTTTTGAACATAAGTGTTCCGAAGAAGTGTTGGTGGAAACAATTTACGAAGCATAAAAGGGGGTGAGAGCAAATGCGCATCGTCCTGACACATACGGCACGGACCTCGACAGGAGTTTCTTCCACGAGGGCACGCTTCTGGTTTGAAACGATTGCATTAGTCTGCGGCATCGCGTGCACCGTGGCGCTGCTATTTGCTTTGCTGGGAGCGGCAGCGGGTGCGGCTGCGGAGGAACCAGAGTCGGGCCAGGTCGGGGGGGCGCCATCCGGCGCGCCATCTACCGTACCCGTACGTCTGCAGAGTTTCGAGGGCTTGCTCACGGACACGCAGTGCGGCGCCAAGCATTCTGCTGCGATGGGCAAGGCGCCGGCGGATTGTACGCGGGCCTGCGTGCACGGGGGTGAGCAGTTTGCGCTCGTCGATGGTGATGCCCTTTACGTGATTGAGGGCGATCTGCCCATGCTGAAAGGAGCAGCGGGGCAACGCGTAAGGATTAGTGGCACTCTGAACGGAAAGAAGATATCAGCAACATCTGTCTTTAAAACCTAATCTGTTTATACGAAATCTTTTTCGGAGACAATCAAAAGCCCACTGCGGATGGCCGCAGCGAGCTTTTGATTGTCATTGCTTGTGTCGCAGAGTTATTTGCTCTCCGTAGAGCGATGTCGACCACATGGAGGAAATTGGTATTGAGGTCCATGGTGGCCGTGATCTTTACGTTTTGCCCTTTGAACGATTTGGCTTTGTCCTGCTCATCCAGTTAGTAAGTGGCTTGGATTGAGGCCTCTTGCAGAACGAGCTTGTCGCCCGACTTGGTGATCTTGTCTTCGAAGCTCTGCGCAGAGCTGTGGGAATCGACCGGTTGCTGCTGACTGGCATCGGGCTGTTGGCTTTGCGGCGAGGCCTTCTGTTGCGCAGCCAAGTTGAGTCCGAAGCTGGTTAAGCCCAACATTGCAATCACTGTCAACAATCGTTTCATCTTTCATCCTCGGAAAGCTGTGCCATTCCCACTTCTCGCAAAGGACGCGGGAAATGAGGCCCCAGATTAAACCTATGGCTTCAGTTCGATGCTGAAGCGTTACGCGGCTCAACGTTTAGTGCGATTCAGAACTTCCGTTGTTTCCTGCGTAATAGCCAGTTCGGGTTGCGACGCGCAGTGGCGCTGAGCCGCCGAGGGCCTGAACCCGAATCGTGTGGTAAACGCCCGGCGTGTGCGGATTTGAAGAGCGATAGCCGATTACGTACTGACTTCGGATGTCTCGCGCAATCGAACCAGCGATGGATTGCACTTCATCGAGACTGGATGGAAAAAACGCGGTGCCTCCCGTTTGCTCGGAGAGAGTGCGGAGAGATTGCCGAAGACCAGCGTCCGGGCGCCCCGCCTGATCGAGTGCGATGGTGTAGAGGACCGGTCCGTTCGTCGATTGCAGCTTGTGGAGAGCCTGCTGGAACGTTGCCTGGCTCGCGTTGTCGCGCCCGTCGGTCACAACCAAAAGAATTTGCTTTTGCATCGGCGAAGTTTTATGCAGGTGATCGACGGCTCCGATGAGGGCATCGTAAAGGGCAGTACTGCCTCGCGTTTCCACGTGCTGAAGAGCTGCTCTCAATTTGCCTACATCTTCGGTATAGTCCTGGTCGAGAAAGGCATCTTCGCCGAAGTTGACGACGAATACGCGATCCTCCTGCTGGCTTGCGTCGACCAGCCGCAGGGCGGCGTCGTTTACTTTTGCTCGCTTCGGCAGCATGGATCCGGAGTTATCGATCAGAATTCCCAGCGCGACGGGAACACGCTCCTGACGGAAGGAAGTGACTTCCTGCAGTTTGCCATCTTCGTACACTCTGAAGTTGTCGCGCGCCAGAGCGGTGATCAGGTGATTCTGGTCATCGACGACGGTGGCATGCAAGACGACTTCTTCGATTTCCTTCTTGAAGACGAAGCCGTTGTCATCATCCTGGGACGCTGCATCCTGGGGCGCGGCAGTATCGGGCGCCGGCGTGGCGGTGGCTGGCGGTGGCGTTGCGGGAGGGGTCGAGTTCTGGGCCGAACTGGAAAGGGAAAAGGCGACGACTAGAAGCACCGCCGAGCATAGACGAGAGATTGGCATAGAGGTGCCTCCGACGTGCATCAGATGACTTGCCGGGGCTCTAGGGTTGGCATTGGACTAGGAGGCTGTCTTTCAAATCCGCGGTGGGGTGGACCTGAGCGAAGCCTCAGAGGCAAAAGCCTTGAATCCTGGGCGCTTAGGCGGCACGGCTGGAAGCTGCTGCGGAAAAACTGGTCACAGAAGAGAATGCAAACCTCAGGCGCTAAAGCGCCCCGACATATCTTCAACGGCTTAACGGTACGAGTACAACTCGTGCCCTTCCCCAACCTCGTCGATCGGAGTTTTTCCGCACCCACTCGAAGCCGTGCCCTTCCCGAACCCATTAACGAGACGGCTTCCAGCCACTACCCGAAGTTTACCAGTAGCTGAAGTTCAATTGATCGAGCCAGACGGAGTAGGCCGTCTGCTGGTAGTTCCCGTCCTGCTGGTAGTTGACGGTCACGCCATACCACGTGGTTGTCGTGGGATTCTCATAATAGTTGAGAGTGGCAGTGTCTCCGTTGAGGGTGATCGCTTGGAACAGGAGTTGATTGTCCGAGGTACGCTGGACCTGAATAATGAGATGGTTCCAGGCGTTTGCAACGGGATTGCAGGCCACACCGGTTGGGTGCCATGTCTGGCCGGGATTGTCCCAGATGTCCCACTCATTGCCTCCGGCGACACGGCATTCATGTCCCCAAATGTAGGAGTAGCCGCCCACGAACTGGTTGATATCGAATTCCAGCGCCTGTGAGACGGAGAGATCCGGGACGTAAAAATACACGTCATAGGTGAAGTTGTGAAGGGCGGGAACGATCGTCTTGTTGGTGTCGGGCATGCCCTGCGAGGAGAAGTCCCCGATCAGGTGATTGTTCCAGAGGACGTCTGAATAGTCGGTCTGACCGCCGATCTGCATGAGGGATGAGTTGCCGCTGAGCGATGGAGACGAAACACCTTGAGTCATCGACCAGGTGACCTGCGGGCCGGAGGGAGTGCAGGATGTGCAGATATTGTAGGACGGGGCCAGCAGGCCATATCCGGTCCAGCCCGACTGTTGATGCAAATTGACGAAGGTGCCGGAAGTCGAGCCGCCACCGACCGTGATGGTGACGGGCGTCGTTGAGGATCCGCCGCATTTATCCCATTCCTGTACGACCGTGTGGTATGTGCCCGAGGCGAGGGTAAGCAGCGTGTTGAGCTGAGAGCCTTGCCCTTGATAGGCGAGCACACCGGGCGCCGTATAGATTCCCATAGCGGCGACGCCGCTCGCGCACGAGGAAGTAGCCGTGGCCACATACTGCACCGTGGGACTGACGGTGGTGTTAGTCTGCGGAGCGGTCACGGTGACTTGTCCACCGCTGTTAGCGCCCGCAACCTGGATGGTGACGGGAGTAGCGGCACTGCCTCCGCAGCCATCCCACTCCTGCACGACGGAGTGGTAGGTGCCGGGGTTCAGCGTTAGCTCGGTATTCAGGCTCGCGCCCTGGGTTTGGTATGCCAGCACGCCGGGAGAGGTATAGATGCCCATGGCGGACACGCCCTTGGCGCAGCTGGTGGTTGCGGTCGCGACATATTGAACCTGCGTGGCCACGTTCGCGTTATTCGTTGGGGCGACGACCTGCACTTGGGAGGAGCTCGCAGAAACGGTAATAGTAACCGGCTTCTTGGCGCCGCCACCGCAATTATCCCAAGACTGCACTACCGTCTGGTAGGTGCCCGGGGTTAGCGACAGCACGGTATTGAGTTTGCTTCCAGAGGTGCTATAAGCCAGCACGCCGGACGAGGTATAGATTCCTATCGCGGAGACTCCGGATGCGCAGCTGGTGCTGGCGCTCGCGACATATTGAACCGTGGTGGCCACGGTGCTTCCGTTGGCGGGGGCCGAGACTGTGACATTGCCAGTTACGCCAGCAAAGGCGAGGGTCGCCGAACACACTACCAGCGCGAGGACAAACCTTCTCATCAGCGTACTCCCTGTCGTAGGGTACGGCGTTGCAGTACCTACAGGTTTTTTCGGATGGATTGTAAGTAATTCTATGTAGAGCCACGCGCAGCGCGCAAGGAGAAATTGATTCAGGAAATAAATCAGAAGTTCTACGACCCAGTGTCAAAATCACGAGCCTGAAGTTGGCCAGGCGTCTAAGGGTTTTCACCGATATGTCGCACAGTGATACTGCATTTTGGGTTTTCCTGACATCTTCGACCCCCTGCCCCTCATCTCATGCATACCTCGATTTGGACGCCCAATGAGACATCGGGGACACGCCTTAACCGTTTCGGGTGGGCGATTTTGAAAAGGGAGTAACGACGTGGAACTGGGAGCATTCGTGATGGTTCCGGGCGGGGACGAGTTTACAGGGATACGTGAAGCTCAACCCCATGGGCTGGCAGTTTTCGAAAATCCGCGCGCACCTTATTCCTCGCGGATGCCGATACTGGGCAACGACGTATTGCAGTCGTGGATGGAGCGCGTCCGCAAGCTGGGAGTGCAAAGCCTGTGGCTTGCCTCTGGCGGGAGCGTGGCGAAAGCGACTAGTGGTCTGGCTGAGTTTGCCCGACAGGGAATCGAGCGCCTGCTTGTGATTGAGCTCAAGTCGTATGCAGAGATGGACCTTGCCGACCTGGTTCGCTTCCATTGCGAGCGCCGAAGCCCGGTGACGGAAGCCCATGATGCCGGGGGGCAGTTGGGAGTGCGGCTGCTGGATCGTCCCGCGCTGCATGCAACCGCTGAAAAGCACGAATCCTCCGGCTCTTCGGAGAGTGTGCAAACTCCTTATCAATTTAGCGGATACTCCAAGCGCATTTTGTCAGCCAAGGAAAGACAGGAGTTGGTGGGAGATGGCCTGACTGGAGCCTGCGCCATGCGCCCGATGGGGACAGAGATTCGCGAGCAGGTGTGGATTGGGGAGGGCGTGAAAGTTGCGACTTCCGCCCGGGTCACAGGTCCCACTTATATCGGGGCGCGCACGATTATCCGGGCTGGCGCTACCATCGGTCCGTTTGCGTCGGTGGAGCGCGATTGCGTGGTGGATTGCGGAACCACGGTCGAGCGATCCACAGTTCTGCCGAATACCTATCTAGCGCCCGGCCTGCTGATTCGGAACGGTTTGGTGGACGGGGGACATTTGCAGCATCTGGGATTGGGTGCAACCGCGGATCTAGAGTCGGCGGGTTTGGGAAGCAGGATTCCGCGGCGTGGATCGTGGCGAGAGTCTTTTAGCCCGGCCAAAAGCGATGCCGGTGCGCGAGGCGACAACAGATTCGGATGGAACTTTGCTCCGAACATGACTTCGAACCTGGCTTCGTCTTCCGCGATGGCGCAACCTTGGCATCAGGTACAGCTGTGAAGAGCAGGACCGTGGACGCGGCGGCGTGGACCATCTTGCCATTTCCCTCGGCGTCGAGTTCTGCGAGACGGCGGGCAGAGCGGAAAGAGTTACTCAGGGCTCTGCGTGTTTCCGAATCTCCGGTGGTTGTGGATTTCTCGGGCTGTCCCGCCTTGACTGGTGAAGACATTGACTTGCTAGTCGAGTGCCTGGCGCAGGTCGCGGGTCGAGATACGCAAGTGGTGTTCGTCGCCGGTTCCAGCGCGAACCGGGTGCTCCTCGAAGTGACCCGGGTTTCTTCGTTGGTGCCGGTATTCAAAACGATTGAAGAAGCTCTCGCTCCTCCGCAGAGGGCAGCAGGACGCGCTGCGCAAGATTCCACTGAAGATCCGATTGAAGGTCGTACTGAAGATCCGGGTGTCAGCCAATCTCGAACCGTTTGGAGTGCGTAAATGAAGCAGACCGGTCACCCATACTCAAAACGCTTTCTAGTCGTCATGTTGGTGGGTGGGTCGTTGATCTTGAGCGAAATGCCGCTTTTGGCCAGTCCCCAGCAGTCGAGTTCTCAGACGACCAGCCAATCCAGCACTTCCGCTCAGAAGCAGGACGATTCACTGCCGGATGCGCCGCAATCGCAAAGTGGGCAAAGCCAAACTGCACAGACGCAAACTGGACAAGCCCAGTCCGCACCCGCGCCCGCAGGAGCCGCGGCGGCGAAGGCGGCCAATGTGAAAGGAGCTCCCGTGGCCCAGCCCGCAGGGGCGGCGGTCGCGCCTGTCCGCCAGCGCGGTCATCGCTCGCTTCTGATCAAGCTGGGTGTGATAGCGGGAGCCGGAATAGCTGTGGGGGCAGCGGTTGCGTTGTCGGAGAGGAGTCCATCACGGCCGCCCGGGGCTGCGCCCGCTATTCATCAATAAACCACATGGAGTGCTCTCGAGATGGCTCCCGATAAAGCCTACGCGCCGACCGCCGCACCGACTATTCATCGCCCGTTCCTGATCAGCTTTTCGGGAATCGATGGAGCTGGGAAGACAACGCAGATCGAGTACCTTTCTGCGTTTCTGAACAAGCAAGGCCTGCGCGTTTTACGGCTTAGCTTCTGGGACGACGTGGCGGTCTGGTCTAAGATGCGCGCCGGAGTCGGCGACCGGTCATTGGACTCGGGCGAGGCGAATCAGACGGGTGAGAACTCGTTCTCCCCAAGAAACAATAAGCACGTTCGGAAATGGTATTTGAGCGCAGCACGAGCTGGATTCTACGTGCTGGACGTCGCCCGATTGTACCGCCTGCTCGCCAGCGAGCAGGTAAGCAACGCCGACGTCGTAATCTTCGATCGCTATATCTATGATCAGATCGCAAATATCGATTCACCGTCACTTGCGACCCGTAGCTACAGCAAGATGCTGTTGAAGCAGGCTCCCGCTCCGGACCTCGCGTTCGTTATCGACGCGTCGCCCGACGCGGCTTTCGCCAGGAAGCCGGAGTATCCACTGGAATTCGTGCACCGAAATCGCCGAGCTTTTCTGCAGCTGCAAGAAATTGTTCCGCAGCTGATCATTATTTCCGACGCGATTTCTGCCGCGGGGCCGGAAGAAGTGAGAAGCGAAATTATTTTCCACATCAGCCAATCGCGGCTCGCAGAGCGGGTTTCGACCGAGGGAAAGACTGACGTTTCAGTGGAGAGCGCCGTAGTGCAGCAACAGAGTTGCTGTAGCGTGCGAAACGACCCAACAGCAATCGTATAGGTTGCCATCCAAGGCTTGCGCGTCATTGCGAAAGCGAGGCCTTGAAATGGAACTCTCCGAGAATCATCTTTCCCTGGTTGTGCCGACGCTCAACGAAGCGGGGAACATCGACAAACTACTCACTGCACTTACGGAAGCACTGCGAGAGACTCCATACGAGTATGAGATCGTGGTGGTCGACGATGGAAGCACCGACGGAACGGTGGAAAAGGTTCGTGACTGGACAAAACGGGATGCGCGCGTTCGTGTCTTCTCACGCACAGGAGAACGGGGTTTAGCAGGGGCGGTGTTGTACGGCTGGAGTCAATCCCGAGCGAACCTGCTGGGCGTAATTGACGCTGACCTACAACATCCCCCGGAGCTGTTGCCGGAGCTGTTGAGGCAAGTCGAACACGCCGATATCGCCATCGCCAGCCGGTACGCCCGGGGGCAGGGAACGAAAGGCTGGAATCCTGTGCGGGCGGCCGTCTCCCGGTTGAGCACGCTCGCCGCATCGCCGTTGCTGAGCAAAAAGAATCTTCCAGTCACCGATCCGATGTCGGGCTTTTTCGTAATCCGCCGGCGCTGCATCGCGGGCCTGGTTTTCCAGACGACCGGCTTCAAACTTCTCCTGGAAATCCTGGTTCGCGGCCGCATCAAGACCGTGCGGGAAATTCCTTACCAGTTTGGCCTTCGCCGCGCGGGGGCCAGCAAAGCCAGCGCGAGCGTTGCATTTCACTATTTGCACCTTCTGGGCCGGCTCTCGCGCGATCTGGTGTTGCGCTCGAGCGAGCAATGAAGATCGCGCTCATTACAGCATTTCCGCCGAGTCGCCAGGGGCTGAATGAATATGGTTTCCATGTGGCGGAGCAGCTTCGCCAGGAGCCGTGTGTCGATCTGACGGTGTTGGGAGATTATCTTCCCACTCCCGCTGAGGAACTGCCGGGCTTTAAGGTCGATCGCTGCTGGGGTTTTGGAAAGACTGCCAGCCTTGCCACGCTGGTGCGCGCTCTTCGGCAACTGAAGCCTGACGTGGCCTGGTTCAACTTGGGTTTCGCCAGCTTTGGAGACCGTCCTCTACCGGCGGTGCTGGGGCTTTTGGCGCCGGCCGCGGCACGGCTGAATGGAGTGTATTCGCACGTCACGCTGCACCAACTGTTCGAGACGGTCGACCTGGAGGATGCCGCTGTTTCCTCACCTCGGCTGTACCGGGCGGGAGGCTGGCTGGCGACGCATCTGCTTTTGAGCGCGAACTCTCTCTCCGTGCTTATGCCCGCCTATCGGCGAACGCTCGGTGAGAAGTACCGGCGTGGTCGGGTCAGCGTGAAGTCGCATGGCATTTTTGCCGGGCGTCCGGATCCTCCAGACCTTACACGCCGGGGAAACCCGACCCACCGCATTCTTGCGTTCGGAAAGTGGGGGACGTATAAGCGTCTCGAATTATTGATTGCAGCTTTCAATCGGGTTGCGACGAAGATACCGAACGTAGAACTGGTAATCGGTGGCGGCGATCATCCAAAGACTGCCGGCTATGTGCAATCGATGGCGCAACTCCATGCCAACGAGCGGATACATTTTCTGGGTTATGTGCCCGAGGATGCGATTGCCGACCTTTTTCGTGATGCCAGCCTGGCGGTGATGCCTTACACGTCGTCTGCTGGATCGAGCGGTGTGGCGCACCTCGCCGCGCAGTATGGAGTCCCGGTCATCGCCTCCGGCATCCGAGATTTTCGGGATCTCGCCGAACATGAAGGGATCGCCATGCGTTTCTTCACCCCCGGCGATGCGGACAGCCTGGTGGAGGAAATACTCCTTGCCTTGAATTCTCCGGAGCAGCTGAAGGAGATGGCTTGGCAGAGTTATGCAGCAGGAGTGGCGATGAGTATGCCGCAGGTGGTGCGGGAATACATCCGGTCTTTCCGCCAGCACGAGCGCGTCAAGACCCTACAATTGGCGGCAGAGTTGCGTCGCGCAGGTCGATTTCAGAGGCAAGACGGGCTTGCCCGCACAGTCGGCGAGAAAATTCAGAGATGGCAGGACGAAGACGGGATCCCAAGTCCGCTGCAATAGCGATAAGTAACTGTAACATCGCCGAACGGTGGAAGTGGGCCCCGGCGATGAAGGTGATTTCACGGCTGGTAAAGCCAGTGATCAGTCAGACTTGAGACGTGCGACCATCCACACTTAATTGAGCACGACTCCTTCACTGTTGCCGTTGCGTTGCGACCTTCGTCGCCTGGTCGAGCACGTCTGCTAAAGCAGTGTTGCCCATAGCGCGCGCTGCCTCTGCTGCGGTTTGTCCGTCGCGGTTCCGCACGGACAGGTTTGCTCCTGACGCGATCATCGCCTGGGCAAAGTCGGGAGTGACACAATGCATCAAGGCCGTTTGCCCGTTTGCATCTCTCGCGTTCAAATCCGCGCCAGCCTGGGCAAGCAGCGCAACTGCACGGCCGTCCCAGCAGGCGCTGAAGATCGGCGTCTGTCCTTGATCGTTCTTCAGGTTAGCGTTGGCTCCCGCCGCAACAAGTAATTCGAAAGTGCCTTCGATATCCGCACCCGTCGTGTCGTGGGTACAGGAACTCAGGAAACGCGACAAGGCAGAGTTTCCATTGAAATCCTGGGCATTGACATCAGGGTGATAACGCAGAGTCTCTTCGACGGCCTCTTTCTTGCAGCGGGAAGCAGCGCCGATTAACACGGTATCCCGATCATTCGGGTTATCCGAGGTCCCGTTAACATCCGCGCCTTTACCGATCAGAAACTCCATCAGATCCACATTGCCGCTGTGGGCAGCGGCGCGCAGGGAACGGAAGAGGAGTTGAGATGGCAGTTGAGCCTGTTTGCCGACCATGCGCCGAACCAGATCCAGGTCACCCTTTTCCGCCGCGTTCACCAGTGGGCTGGCCCCGTTTTTGTTCGTCACCAGCGTGGGCGAGCCGGCCGCGATGAACTGTTGGATCAATTCGCCGGACCCGCGCTCAGCCACGCTGGCGAAAAGCGTCCGATTCTCGTTGGTGACAGAATGAAAATTCCAATGCTCGGCTACGAGTGCCGGCCAAGTCTGTGGAGTCTCCTTCAGCCACATTTCGGTCCCTGCCAGTTCATCGATCTTGTCTTCCACCTCGGTGACGATGTCGGGCATTCCAGCCCCAGCGCCGACATGATCCCCAACGGATTTCTTGTGTCCGTCAAATTCGATTGCCGTCGTGTAGCTAGGGACATCGGTCACAAATTGTGAGTAACCATCTTTTAGGGAGAAGTAATCGGCGTTGCGGAAGGCATCCAGCAGCTTTGCCACTTCCTGGCGTGAGATCCTGGCGTGATGTTCGCCGGTGATCAGCACACTTCGTTCTCCGCGGTAGGTGACGTCCCCGTTCCCTCGGACCTCGACCGAGTAAGCTGGACATGCCCCAAAGCAGGAGGTTCGACGCAACGACATCCGAAGAGTGCTCAGGTCTTTAAGCTCAGGGAACGGAACCTGTTTTTTTGCCCACTCCTCAGGGGGGACAATCTGCACCCAGTCTTTGATGAGCGCGCGAACCGCGATTCCGTCCTGCTCGAAGGACTTAAATTGGCGATCGCGCTCGATCGCTTCCGCCGCAGAGAAGAATTTCTTCGGACCGTCGATGGCGTGGGCTGACTCGACATTCCCTCCGACGGACACAATGACCTCCAAGACCACCGCAGCGTCAAATTGGCGAGCCTCGGCGTCTTGAGAATGGATCATTCTCAGAGGACGGATGTAGTGACCCCACAGATCGGCATGCTCAATCGTCACTGGCTGTTGTTGGGCGGCGGAATTTAACGTGGCGAGGCACACAAGGGCAGCAACGAATGGTGGCAAGGATGGCTTGCCTTTGCCGATCGCCCACATCAGGAAGGCCTCCGTGTGTAGGGTGAGATCATTTGGTTCGGCCGAATGGTTGTCTAGTCAATCACGGATTCTAGCGTGGTCGCGCGTCGTTTGGGTTCATAGCATCAGACAGAACAAGATTTTTATGCGTCGTTTACATGTAAACGACGCGCGACCACGCTAGGAAAACCGGCAGGCTCTTGACTACTGCAGATAACTCAACGATTGGTGCTACAGCCGAGTACTCGCGAAAGAACTGCCCTCGGTAACGGCCGCGCCGCCAACCACGAGTACGTCCCCATTTCTAAGAACCACCGTACGGGCTTCCGCTCGTGGAACCGTCATTTTTGCTACTAGGAGAGAACGTGCCCGTATCCGGATCATAAAGCTCGGCAGATGCCGTGTAGCAGGGAGAATCGCAACCGGTTGAGCCTCCGGCGACGAGAACGCTGTCGCTTCGAAGCGGAGTGGCGGTTACGCCCGAGCCATGTTGCGTCTGCGGTCTCCCCGTTGCGGTGAATTGCCCGGCAATTGGATCGAAAACTTCGGCGCTTGGCTGCGTCACTCCGTTGCGTTCGACCCTACGATCAACACACGACCAGAGGATAAAAGGACGGCCGCATGATCGAAACGTGCCGTGATCATCTGTCCGGCACGTACAATGCTGCCGCTGGCAGGGCTCGTGGCGCGGTCGAAATAGGAAGTGCTCAGGGAGAGCAATCCCATTGTGAAACCAACGGTTCGCATCAGGGAAAAATTCGTTTGCGCCGCTTTGTTGATTGTCACCAGGCAACTTGCCGTGAGGGAACAAGGATGACAACGAACCAGTGAAAGCCGGATTTTCCCGCCTTTGGCGATGGACGGGCGTCGGCAAAGTTAATTTTACTTATTCCTGATCTTAATTCTGCGGCTGCGGATTTTGTGCCGGCGACGAATGCGGCGGTTGCGAACCTGGCGCCGCATTCTGGTCTGGTTCGGAATTCGGCGGTGGAAGGGCCGGGAGGGCTGGAGCCTGCACCCCAATCGGGGGCACCGGCGTCGTATCCTGGTCACTGCTCACCGGGGTTCCGTCGCGACGCTTCAGTTCGATAGGCCTGCCGGCGCGGCGCTTCGTCTCCTGAATCGCGTTCAGGGTAGCTTCCACATCGACCTGGTTATCGTCGGCGAGGGAGTCGATCTTCCTTCCCTCGGCGTCACGGCGTGTGGCATAGCTCACCTTCGCATTCGCTTCTCGGCCCGAGCGCGCCGCTTCGTAATACATTTCCGCGCTCTCCCGATCACCCGCCAGCTCGGCGACATAGCCCAGATTGTTCAGGGTGAAGGCATTCTGCGCGTCCCGTTGATACGCCTCGAGGAAAAACTCCCGGGCAGCGGACGGGTTGTTATCGTTCAGGGCCGCCACTCCTCGCAGATTGAGGCGAGCAGTCGCAGCCTCGACGCCTTCGCTCCGGGCGATTTGCTCGCTGACCGCGGCCGCGTTTGCCGCGGCTACTTCGCTGATGGGCCGGCCGCGCCATTTCACTCGAGGAGTCACAATCACTCGCTGTGTGGAATGCATGCTGGCGGCTACGGAATAACATCGCAGCGCGCCCTGGAGATCCCCGACCGCCTCCATGGCATAACCAAGATTGTTAAGTAGAAACGGATCCTGCGGGTGGCGCGGCAGGGCTGATTGCAGAAGATTCCTGGCTTCAAACACGTGCCCTTGTTGAAGCATCACAATCGCTCGTTCATTGAGCCTGCTGGTTTCCTGGTCAGAATTTTGCACTTGCCGAAATGCCTCATCGAGGGGTTTTCCCCTGAGGTCGGCTGAGCTGGATTGGTCGATTACAGCATCCGTATGCTCTCGCGAGGCGAGCGCATAGTAGCGCAAGGCTCGATCGGCATCGCCCTCCAATTCGGCAACATAGCCGAGATTGTTCAGAGTGAACGGGTCGTCGGGATCGAGCAGATACGCCTTATAAAAGAGTTGCTTGGCCTTGTTCTGATGGCCATGCTTGAGTTCGGCAACCCCCTCGCGATTGAGCCTCTGGCTGGGCGTGGATATGCTTTTCCCCGGAATCGGGACTCGCAAATCGCTGGCCAGGCCGAGACCTGTCCCGGCGAGAAGTTGCATCGCCAGCAACCCGGGAATCGCACAGAACCGTCCTGCTTTATAAAAGTTCATCACGGTGCCGCATTATGATGTGCGGCAGCCCCGTATGGTTGACTACAGCAAACACCTTAGATGGATGCCTCCCATCCGAAATGGCCGCAGCAAGCATCCAAGCGAGCGATGCCAAGACTCTGCCTTGCCCTGACCTTACTGGCCGGCTGCGTACAAGCGCAGACGGCCCCTGCCCCCGCCGCGACTCCGGTCACGCCGGCTACAACCGCCAATGATAGCGATAGCGGGCCGCAGCGATCACTTGCGATCGCAGACACGTCCTCGGAACCCGTCCCCGGGCGCAAAGTGGGGCTGGTACGCGGCGTCGTAAAGCGGCTCGATCCGATCCACGATCAGCTCTTGATTCACTCCTTCGGCGGCGGCGATCTTCGGATCGCCTTCGATGGGCGGACTCAGCTCTTTTCTGAAAATGCCCGCATGCGTTTGACCAGCATTCCGCTTGGATCGGTAGTGTCCGTAGACACGGTGATCGACGGTGGAAAGTTGTTTGCGCGCGCGGTGCGAACGAGCCCTTCCAATGCGGTTGAGTTGAGTGGGCAAGTCGTGGATTATAACGCGGCAAAATCTCGCCTCACCCTGCGCGATCCCATGAGCCCGGAAGGCATTTCGCTGCGCATTAGTTCGAGCACCACGGTTGTGAACCAGGGCCAGCCTGCCTCGCTGCAGGCCTTGTCTCCGGGAATGCTGGTGCGGGTGTGGTTCTCTCCCGCACAAAATGCTGCGAATCGAGTTGAGATTCTCGCCGAACGGGGAAATTCTTTTACCTTCGAGGGTCGAGTGATCGCCTTAGACCTGCGCTCGCATGTTCTGTCCTTATCGAACGATACCGATCAAAGCGTGCGTGAGCTCGCTATCGGCGCGCTCGATGCGACGAGCCTCGGTTTATTGCGAGAAGGCTCCGACGTTAACATTCAGGCCGAGTTTGATGGAGAGCGCTACAACGTTCGCACGGTCGCTGCCGTGCCGAGCCATCCCTAAATCTGGCGTCCCGCAAATTTGTGGCACGTTAAATCTGTTGCCCGCGGCGCGCTTACCGTCGAGGTTCAGGACGACCCAATCTCCGCGAGCTTTTCCCGCAGCGTCCGCGCGACGAAGAAATCGCCATCGCGGAACATGTAGCGGACCGTGTGTCGAACATAGCGCATCAGGCTTCGCGGGTTGGTCTCGTACCAACAGCAGGTGTCCATGTTCGGGGACAAACCGCAATAGAAACGGAAGCGGCGGTGCGCCGATTCGGGCATGGTCATCATGGCCGCCGCCATGCGGTGATTGCCCTCAATAATCGTCAGGGGGTGATGTTCGTCGGTGCCGATCAGGAGCACGACATCGGGCACGTTGCTGCCGCGGAGATCACTGGCGATCGCCTTGAGTTTTTCGAGGAATGGCGTCTGCTGTCTGCGAGCCAGTCCCGCTTCCGCACGGCGAACCATTTCCGTTAAATAAAACCCGCCGCCGGTAAAACGCCGCCACTCATTGCGGGGAAAGGACCGGAGGCGCGCCAGGTCATGCGACGTTAGTTCAATCTCCCACCATTCCGTACCGGCGGGCAGTTCACGCCACAGACCTCCCCGGCGCCGGAACAGCAAGGCTCGCCGGATGGAGTTTTCGTGAGGATGTTCGAGATCGGTATGCTCCACCAGATGCTTGAACTTCCGGCGATAGGGATCAAAGTCGGGATGATAAAACTCACTGCGCAGGAATTCCGCGATGATTTCTTCTTCTGGAACCGGCCGTACGCGCACGAAGGGTCGCGACGGCGCAGGGAGGGCATCCACCGCTTCGTCTTGCTGGCGGAAGAGCGGGATGGCGACGACCGCGAGCAGTCCGGACATCACGAACATCTGGACCACAATCACCTGGGACAACGAGGCGTGATAGCGCCAGATCGCTGCCGCCAACAAGAAACTCGCGCCCAACTGTACCCAAGCCGCGCTGCCGGTGCGGCGCGAGATCTCATACATCATGAGGACCACGGCAATACCATAGATGCCGGTCATGATTGCATACTGGTTTAAAAGGGCCGAGAACGAGCCTCCCCCGGCCAGCAGGAAGGGCTTCCCAAGCAGCATCGCCCACACAGACTGCGGTGTCAGCGCCACCGCCGCTATGAACGCGGACGTGACCGCGCCTACGAGGAACAATCCGGTGTACAACACCGAGCGGCCGCCCTCGCGATTGGTGTGACTCGCCGATATCGGAAACATGCTGCTCACTACCGACCACGACAGCATGAATACGACGCGGCCAACCAGGGCCACGGCCGCATAGATTCCGGCTTGTGCCGGCGGAAAGAAATGCTTCACCAACAAAATATCGAGGTTACCGAGAATCACTTGCCCGATAAAGTAAAGCACGGCCTGCATACCCTCGCCAAAAGGCGCGATCTTGATCAGTCCTGGTTTGGCCCGGCCCTGGGCCCCGGGCGCACCGGCGATATACGCGGCGACAATGGAGAGCAGTACCGCAGTCATCACACCGGTCACTCCCATCCCGAAGTGGAGGAAGATCAGAGCGCCGGCGAGCTTAACGGCTACTTCCACAACGACGCTGATGGCTAAGCCGCGAAAATCGTAGCAGCCCTGCATTCTTCCGCGCCGCACTCCCAGCGGCATATACACTCCAGCCGCGATGGCCAGCAATACCAGATCATGTTGCGCCGGCAGGTTGAAATACGACTTGAGGTAAGCGCTGCCCGCAGCCAGCAAAATGGCAATCCCCAAGCCTACCTGCCAGGCCCGACGCACCATGCTGGCGTAGATTTGCGCTCGGACAGTGGGCTCTGAATTCCGGGCGATGAACTTGGAAGTCACGATCTGGAACGACAATGGGATGGCTGCCACCAGCATGAGCAGTGTGTATAAGGCGGAGGCGTGGCCGAAACCCGAAGCGCCCAACATGCGCGCGATCAGAATGTTGTAAAGCAGGTTGGTTGCGGCCACCAGTCCAGTGCTGAGCAAAAGGATGGCGCTGCCCCGGACCACATGCCCGCGCAGGATTTCCGTTTGGTCTGGCCGTATGGTGGCTTGTGCTTCCGGAGGTGTGGTCATAACAAAGCGCGGTCCTTAGCCAGTGGGCGCGGAGCTAGATCTGGCCGCGTCAAAAAGTGACCTGGGCCGCCGGAACGACCTGGGTGCGGCCTTGTCCGGGAAAATCGTAAAAACTCTGCTGCTGCAGGCCGAACGAAAATCTCAGGGGATAGGCGAGTGACGCTGTTTCCGTGGATATGGCCTTGCCGAAGCCCCGTTCGCGCGTGTACGACAGCAGAAAGCTCGAAGTCACACTGTCATATGCGTGAATGCTGCGTCCGGAGGACCACGCCCCCGAGGCGGAAAGCGCCCAGTGCTGAGTAAGCACGGCGTCCACCCCGAAGCGGGGACGAAAAGCCTGCGCGATCGCGTACTGGCTGCCTTCCACTCGCCAGGCACGGAGAAATTCCGCCACCGCCAAAACCCGGATGCGGGAACCAAATCCACGCTGCAGACCGGCATAGGAAACTGTCTGGTAGTACTCGTGAATCGACGGTCCGAACTGCAGATCGCGCGCGCTGTAGCCGGTCAGCAGTGCGGTCTTGCCCCAGGGCCGGCCTACGCGAAAATCGAGAGCGCCGGAAAAATCACGCGAGTGCAGATCCTGCTCCGTGAACGGCCCCGCCTCCCGAATCAAGTTGCCGGAAAACGATAACCAATCGCCGATCGGGCTGCTAGCCACGTAAAGGAACTGGCGGAACAGATTCTGGTTCATGGGCACCGGAGCAAGCGTGTCGCGGCGAACGGTGTACTGGATTCCGGGCAAAATATTCAGCTTCACGCTGCCCAGCTGCACAACCGGCGCCACGGAAATATTGAAGATGGTGTCGAATGTATTGCGATCCTGAATCAGAAGTTCGCTCGGGAAAGAGATGCTTCCCTGAGCATTGCGTTCGCCGACAAAACCTTGGATTTGAGGAAACGAATCCGACCGAAATTGAAAGCGCGAATCGGCGAAGGTCTCGAGGGAACGCCGGGGCGGCGGCAACAACGCTGCTTTATTTTGCACACCGAGCAGACGAGCATCCATTTGATAAATGTTTACATCTTCAAACACCGCATTCACGCGCGCGTCAGAAGCCAGGCCAAGGCGGTCAGTAATGGGACGGCCTTGTTCTTCGGCCAGTTCTATTTCCGCGGTACGGGTTGCCGGGTCCTGGGGATCGAGCTGGTTGGCCTGAACGAAGGTGGCGAGAGCGCGCGCATTGTCGCCGAGCTGGCGGTAGACGTTGCCCTGGGATACGAGAAAGTTATAGTTGCTGTTGCGGCCCGGATCGTCGGGCAGGCTGGCCAATTGCAGTTCCGCGCTGCGCGTGTCGCCCAGGGCCAGCGAAGCATTCGCCATACCCACCGCGACCGAAGTATCGTCGGCTCCCAGCGCCTGTGCGCGCCCATACATGCGCTGCGCCAGCGGATACTCGTGGATCCCCATCAGGAT
>Ga0181537_10001336_pt1 | contig 22818 bp, 24 predicted proteins | sample PEATcosm2014_Bin_39_FD_119765 | JGI IMG/M metagenome (GOLD analysis project Ga0181537, IMG submission 119765) | Peatland microbial communities from MTU Mesocosm Facility, Houghton, MI, USA - PEATcosm2014_Bin23_10_metaG | ecosystem: Environmental > Terrestrial > Soil > Wetlands > Peat | place... | reverse complement strand
TATCGTTGCTGCGATCCTCCGCAGCCATTAACTTTGCTACTTCTGTCCGCCAGTTCAGGCCGGGGACCGTTTCCAGCAGCTTCTTCATTGCATTATTCTGGATATAAAGGTGTTCCATGAAGCGGACAAATGGTCTCAGCGACCCGTCGATGAGCCTGTCATTTTGCATAGCCTATCCTCATTCCCAATCGTTTTACATCTACTGAACGCAACTTAGCAGCTTGGGTAATTCGGGACAGACGGGACTGTCACCAATCTCCCGGCGCGTCTGGCTCCGCGTTGCCACCTTAGTGAGGTAGAGACTCAGGCCTAATCGCCCTCCGAGTATAAATCGATTCAGCTTTGACCGTGTGCGCGAAACACGGAGTCGAGGCCCGCCGGCAACCATTATTTAGCGGGAGGGTGGGCCGGCCCCGGCGCCCAATTCTCTGGACTTCCTGATTGCATCTCTTCGAAAGAGGGCACGAATCGCCCGCTGTGATTACAATGAGGCGGAGTTGTACTCATGTGGCTTCAATGATTCTTCGAACACTCATTGTAGTGGTGGCGGTGATTTGCGGGTTATTGATTTATGCGGCGACGCGGCCTGCCACTTTTCACATTGAGCGTTCGCTGACGATGGCGGCGCCTCCGGAAAAAGTGTTTGCGCTGATTAATGATTTGCATGCCTGGCCGCGATGGGCGCCGCAAGATCGCGAAGATTCGACGATGAAGCGTGTATTCAGCGGCGCGCCGTCGGGAGTTGGGGCCGTATGTGACTGGGAGGGCCGGGGCACTTCAGGTAAAGGAACGCTGACGATTGTGGAGTCCGATGCGCCGCGGAAAGTGGTGGTGCAGGCGGACTGGGTGAATCCATTTAAGACGCGGAACATGAATGAGTTTGTTTTGGAGCCGGATGGCACCGGTACCAGAGTGACGTGGAGTATGAGCGGGCCCAATCTTTTTATGATGAAGGTGATGAGCGTGTTCACGAATATGGACAAAATGATGGGCAAACATTTTGAAGATGGATTAAGCAATTTGAAGACGGTCGCGGAGTGATGGGATGAGTATGTGGACCGAGCGCGTGATGATTGCATCGCAAAAGAACGCGACGCTTCGCGCGGGAACGGTGCTCGCTCAGAATGACAATTAAAATCCAGGCCCATTAGGAATCCCGAAATAGAGATAGGAATCTAAGGAAACCATGAAAGCCATCCAAGTGAAACAACCCGGAGGCCCGGAGGCACTCGAACTCGTGGAACTGCCCATACCTCATGCGAAGCCCCACGAGGCGATCATAGAAGTTTCGGCGGCCGGGGTGAATTTTATCGACGTCTATCATCGCGAGGGCAGGTACAAGGTACCTTTGCCATTCACGCCGGGACAAGAAGGCGCGGGCGTGGTCACGGCCGTGGGCGAGGAAGTGAATTCGGTGAATGTGGGCGATCGCGTGGCCTGGGCGTTGGTGATGGGAGCGTATGCCGAGTTCGCGGCGGTGCCAGCGGAGAAACTGGTGCCGATTCCGAAAGGCGTAAGCGAGCGGGATGCGGCGGCGGCGATGCTCCAAGGGATGACGGCGCATTATTTGTGTCATGACACATTTCCACTTAAACGTGGGCAAACGGCGTTGATTCATGCGGCGGCGGGCGGCGTGGGATTGCTGCTGACCCAAATGGCGCACAACATCGGTGCGCGCGTGATTGCCACGGTTTCAACGGATGACAAAGCGAAGCTGGCGCGGGAGGCCGGCGCGGACGAGATTATTTTTTACACGCAACAGGATTTCGAAGTTGAAACCAAACGCATCACCGGCGGCAAGGGCGTAGATGTGATTTTTGACTCGGTGGGCAAGACGACATTTGATAAAGGTCTGAATGTGCTGCGCCCAAGGGGAATGATGGTGTTGTTTGGCGGGTCGAGCGGTCCGGTACCGCCAGTCGATCCGATCACGCTTATGCAAAAGGGATCGCTGTATGTGACGCGGCCCACACTGGTGAACTACATCGCGACCCGCGAGGAACTGATTGAGCGGTCGGACGCGGTGTTTGAAATGATTGCCATGGGAAAACTCAAACTACGAGCGGAGCACAGCTATCCATTGAGTGAGGCCCGGCAAGCACATCGAGATCTTGAAGGACGGAAGACGACGGGGAAGCTGTTGTTGATTCCGTAGGGATTCTAGATCAGGCTGAGGGTGGGAAAGCCAGATTTATAACGAGTAGCATCGAGAGTCATGAGTCGGTCGGCTGCCAACAAGGCGTGTGAGCCGATCACAAAATCCACGAACAGCCGTTTTGGCGTTCCGGCCTGGGTGCGACGGCGGCGTTCCGCATAGGCCGCGAAAGTAGCGGCAGAGTGCTGCCAGATGCGCTCATCAAGCAAGTAGTCCACGACAATTCCGGTGTCGTGAAGAAAACTATCCACAAAGCGTCGAGTCGCGAGAGGATGCGCCAGCAGTTCGCAATACACGGGCGCACAAGTCACCAGTCCCCCTTGAGCGCGGGCTTGAAACAAAGCTGAGTCGAGCCGGGGCGCGGCACTTTCACCCGACCAGAGCGCAGAAATTACATTAGTGTCGAGAGCTGTGCGCAAGCTGGAGCCTATTCTTCATCCCGCATTTCGCTAATCCAGGAGTTAATTTCTTTCCGGTTGCGAAAAGCCTGCAAAGCCCCTTTGTACTTCTGGAATGGATTAGTTTCCGTGCGTAACGGACGCAAGATGGTGCGTCCGTCTTCGACCACGAACTCAACGCGGTCGCCGGTGGAAAGGCCCAGGCGAGTACGAATTTCCTGCGGCACCGTGACCTGGCCTTTGCTGCTAATGGTGCTGGACGCCTTCATTCTTTACTCATAATTCCTTAAGTAAAGAATATCAGATTTACCATCCTTGTCAAGATGCGCGAGAGCCGCACCTCCCGCGTTTGTTGTTGTGTCGCGCTACAAATCGGGCTGGTGGGTGTCCCCCTTTGCATTATTTCGCATCAATTAGAATCCTCGCTTATGAGAACTGCGATCGTGCGCGTGGGATTGTTGTGCTTTGTTTTGGTCACCGTGGGGCTGACTCAGGAAAATGCAGCGACCACTTCTTCATCCTTGCCGCGCGCCCCGGGAGCGCAGATTTTCTCGCTTACGCCGGAAGCGGGTTGGTTTACCGAACCGGCGATCGCGGTGAACCCCAGCAATCCGCAGCATGTGGTCGCTGCGTATCAAGACAACGTGCACATCGCCTATTCAACCGACGCAGGCGCACACTGGGAGAACGCCGAGGGAGTGGCGCCGCCGAATTACAAAGTTTCGGGCGATGTGTCGGTTACCTACGACAATAAGGGGCGCGCCTACGTCTGCTATATCGCATTCGATAAGCTGGGCAGCTTTAATTATTGGGCGCGGGGAGCAACGCGGAATGGCATTTTTGTGCGTCGTTCGCTCGATGGTGGCAGGACGTGGGAGAAAGAACATTCTCCGGTGGCGGAACAGCATACGCAGCCCGGCATTCCATTTGAAGACAAGCCGGTGATTGTTGCGGACAACAATACGACGAGCCGCTATGCAGGGAATCTTTATGTGGGCTGGACGCGCTGGCGAATCGCGGATTCGCAGATTGTGTTCTCGCGTTCAACCGATGGAGGTAAGACGTGGTCACAGGCAATTGAGATTGACGCGCACCCGGGGTTGCCCCGCGATGACAATGACGGCGCGGAAGGATTTGATGCCGCAGTTGGGCGGGATGGCACGATCTATGCGGTTTGGAGCCAGGGCGATGATATTTGGCTGGCGGTTTCGCACGACGGCGGAGAGAAATTTTCCCGAGCGCGTGCGATCTTGCACACCGCGCCGATTATGTATGCCATTGCGACGCTCGAACGCGCGAACGGATTTCCGCAGATTGGCGTTGATACGAAGTCGGGACGGTTGTATATCGCCTGGACGGACTATCGCAACGGCGATCTCGATGTGTTTGTGGCGACGTCCGATGATCATGGAAAAAAGTGGAATACTCCTGTGCGCGTGAATAACGACGCGATTCACGACGGGGCCGAGCAGTTTATTCAATGGATGGCGGTGGACCCGGCGGACGGCTCGGTGAACGTCGTCTTCTATGACCGGCGCGACGATCCTCAGGAAATCAAGCAGACGGTGACGCTCGCCCGCTCCACCGATGGCGGCAAGACATTTGCTAACTACGCCTGGACGACTAATGCGTTTGCCGCGCGCTCGAACCTCTTCTTCGGCGACTACAGCGGGCTGGCGGCTTATGGTGGCCGCGTGTACGGCATATGGACCGAAGTCCCGCCTCAACCGGAAAAAGTAAAGCAAGACGAAGGCAAGAACGGAGTGGAAGCCGGGGGAAAAGATAATGCTCCATCGGCGATAGAGCAAATGCAAAACTCCGCCGCGCCCCGTACCGAAGAGAATGCTGAACAGAACAAAGTAAGCGAAGAGAAAAAGGAGAACAAATCACCGGGTCGCCCAACGGGAACCGTGATTAAAGTCGGCGTAGCCGACTTTAACAAGAAATAATCAGATTAGACGAAGCCCGGGCAAATCTCATGAGGCGGTCGGCTGCCCAAGCCGCGTGTGCTCCGAGGAATACTTACCAAAGTGCGGTTGTTCCGCATAGTCCGTCTGCATCGTTTATTTTTTCTTGAGCACAATTAATTCGACTCCCGGCGGAGGGAGTTGCTCGGAAAGATCAAAGCGATCGCCTTTCCCCGCAGAGTCGCGTGCCGGCACGAAATTTTCTGTTTCGGTGAGTCGATAGCGCTGCACGGTGAAATCCGCATTTTTCCAGGGCAACCCTTCCACGACGAGGTGAAAGCCGCCATTCTTGTCGTAGAAGAGATCGCGAGGCTTAAGAGTTGGAAGATTGGCGAAATCGAGAATCGGCATATTCTTCGGAAAAGAGCCGGGTGGAGGATTCATGACGCGGGGATGGTAATTGTTTGGAACCTGATAGTTGCTGATAAGGATTTGGACGGTATTTCCATCCGCAGAGCGGCCGGCGAGTACGGCAAGGCCGGCAAGATCCGAACCCGTCACGGTCAGGCGCTGCGGAGTGGCCAGCATTTTGCCTGCGGCGACAAAAGAGTATGCCGGCTTAAAGTAATTTCCTTTCAGATCGAACAGGCCCATCCAAGCGGCGTCGGCGCGATAGAACTCAGCCATATCAACGGACGAATCCTGCATATAGATCAGCGCGTCGTCGATGAAAGCAGCGTTGATGATTCCCTGAAGACGCGGTTTTTCCGGGTCAGTGAAATCGGGAGTGAGGTTCCATTCGCTGAGAACACTCTTTGCGCGCGGAAAACCATGATCGTTAAGTGTCTGACGGATTTCGTTACCGATGCGGACGAAGTCATAAGGGTCGGCGGAGACGATGGTGTAATGGTGCCAGGAGTAGAAGTCGAGCGGCACCTGGTGTTCGGAGCAGTAATCGAGAAAGCCCTCGCGGAAGGGGCCTTTCACCAGGGGGAATGCAATGGCATCGGCTCCTACCTGCAAGTCAGGATCGACGGACTTCAAGGCACGGGCGGTCTTTTCGTAAAGCTTGTAAAAAGACTCGGGCGTGTCGGTCCAGAAAAAAGGCGTGTCGTCCTCGTTCCAGAATTCCCAGTAGCGGACAGAGTTGGTGAAACCGTGGTCCCATCCCCGGTCGTAGTGCATGGCGACATGTTTGACGACGGCGGCGAATTTGTCGAGGTTGGGCAGCGGTGTGTAATCGGCGCCCCAGCTTCGCCCGATGCGGTAGTAAACATCCGCTCCTGTGGCGCGAATCCCTTCGATGACTTTATCGGTCGGGCCAAAGTTGTAGCTCTCGGGTTTTTCGGGATCAGCGTTCCAGTCGGGAAATAAATTCGCGGCGTTGCCGGCGGTGACGATTTCCGCGCGCTGCGCGTTGTCAGGTACAAGCCATGCGAGTAGAGGATTGTCGTTCGAGAATTGCGCCGAGATATCGGTCGGCCCCATGGTGTCATGCGTGCGGATGACGTCGATGTGCAAATCTTTGTATTGCTTAACAAGATTGGGAAGGCCTTGCATTACGGGCGTGGGGACGCCGTTTACTCCTTGAAGCGAGCGGATGGTGCCGTAAACCTGGGAAGCGTCGACATGGATTTCGCGGAGATTGCTGGAAGGATCCTGCGCGAACGCGAAAGCCGAAATCAGAATTAAAGCTGCAAGAAGGCTACTACGAATGCTCCTGTAATGCATCGAAGTCTCCTGAAAATAATCTACCGCTTACGAGTATAGTGCTCGGCGTACCACGGGACTTCCTGTCCGGGTAGCAGTCGGGCATCCGGGATGGGCGGCCCCCACTGCAAACTCAGAGGAACTACCCCCGCCCACGTCGGAAAAGAATAATCTTCTTCATCGTCAATCACATCGCCCTCGCGGACTTTGGCGGAAAATTCGGTGATGGGGAGGCGAAGAATGGACGTTGCTTTCAATTCCTTCTCATTGGGTTGGCGGACATCATCCCAGCGGCCTCGAATAATGTGCTCAGAGAGCAGGCGCAATGCTTCCAGTTTTTCGGCGGAATCGCTGATCAGCGTTGCCGTTCCCAGTACAACTACCGAACGGTAGTTCATGGAGTGGTTAAAAATCGAGCGGGCCATTACAAGGCCATCGAGCAAAGTGACCGTGACGCACACCGCAATTCCCTTGTCCAGATTGCGGAGCATGCGGCTGGCGGCGGACCCATGAACGTAAAGTTCATCGCCGTTTCGGCCGAAGCTGGTGGGAATGACGTAAGGCTGGCCATCGAGCATAAATCCGACGTGGCAAATGAAAGCTTCGTCGAGGATGGCGTAAGCGGCGGCGCGATCATAGACGGCACGCTGCGGTTCGCGGACAACGCGCGTCCGCGAAGTGGGCGTATAAGCATCAGACATGTTCGGAGGGAACCTCTGGCAAGCGCCAAGAATGGAAGACGAGAAGAGTTTAGCAGGTTGTGTCGACCTCAATCAGTTCAGCAATTTCATTCCGGCCGAGACTGCCTTGCGATCGAAAGTCAGAGTTTCGTTGCAGCTAGCTGCGTGGGAAAAGCGTTGGATGAGGCAGTCGGCAAAGTCGGCATTGGTTCTGGCGAATGTGCGTAATGCCTGCCAGATCAAATCAGCCCGCTCCACGATCAGATCCTCGACCCGCAACAACGTTTCGAGCACGCGCACGATCTCCGGCGGCTTGGCTTTACGGGCGGTTCGGAGGACCCAGACTAGCTCGATAATACAAATTACGGGAACGAACCCCAGGTTCTCTTTCGAAAATGATTCGAAGAGCCGGTTAGCGGCGGCGGATTGCACCGGATCGTCCTGCATAATGTAACGCGCGATTATGTTGGTATCGATTCCGGTCATCTTTTCCCCGCCCAGCCTCGGGCGATGGCTTTGTTCATTTGCTCGATGGAAACGGGTTTGCCTGGCTTGGCCAGCATGCCCTTTAAATCCTGAATCGATTTATTCGCGGGGATAATGGCAAACCCGCCTTCTTCCAGGGGAACGAATTCGACACGATCGCCAGCGTCGAGGCCCAACGCGTCCCGGACTTTAGCAGGAATGGTGATTTGTCCTTTTGATGTAACGGTCGCGGTAGCCATAAGGCTTCCTTACATTGATTCCTTACATCATAGTAAGGAAAAATGAAAAAATCAAGGAGCCGTGCTCCGGCGACGGGCAGCTCCTTAACGGCTCTCGCGATATCTTCGACTGAAGAGAATGGCCACAATGGCCAGAGCAAGCGGTGTGAACACGCTGGCTTCGGGGCCGACGCTTCCCCCGGTGAGCCAAACCGGGCCGCTAAACGTCGAATTCAAGAAATTGTGATACGCGGGCGCCCCACTGTCGCGGACGCCATAGAAAAAAGTCTGGCCCCAGTCCCATCCGGCATGAAATCCGACGGCCCACCATAGGTTACCCGTGCGGCGAAGGAAAAGGCAGAAAAGCAATCCGAAGCATACAACGGAAACAAGCCCAAACTTGCTTTCTCCCGGATTGCCGGCATGTGCCAATCCAAAGATCGCGGACGTCAAGAAGGCCGCCGGCCAGAAGCCCATGCTGGTAGTGAACGTGAATTGCAAGTATCCGCGAAAGGCAAATTCTTCGGCGAGGCCGACAATCAGAAAAGTCAGGCTCCAGGCGAGCGTAGCCGAGAGCAACGCACGGCCTGAAGTTGCGATTCCGGTAACATGAAAACCATGCAGCGCAAAAATTACCAGTAGACATGCGCTGATAGAGAGAAAGCCGACAAGCGCGCCGATCCAAAAGTGCGAGCGCAGAGCTTGTTGCAGTGGCAAGCCGTAGTCGGCAAAGCGGCGATGCTCAATGCCGCCCATGATGAGTGCGGCGACGACCGTCGTAAGCAGGAGGGTTCCCTCAGTGATGCCGAGGCCGAGAGGCGTAAGCATGCCCGCGTTGAACCCTGTATGCGCATGGGTCACTAGGAGGACGGCGAATAAGACCAAATATTCGCCAAGGATGATGAGGAAAAAGAGAGCCACGCGCCATCCGGGGCGAATGCCGCTTGCATTACGGAAGATAGAAGGTTGAGGCGACGGCGCGAGGTCAGGTGAGGCGTCGGGCATGGATATCTCTATAGGAACCTGCGAGGTTCTCGGGATGACAGCTTCCTGTAAATGCAGACTTCTACCAGTTCACCTTCAATCCGAATTGAAACTGGCGCGGGTCGTACGCGGCGGTGGCTTGTCCTGCGTTGCTCACCAGGACGTTTACTGCCGCAACGTTGAAGCGGTTCGCAATGTTGAACATATCCACCATGCCTTCAACGCTCATTCGTTCACCGAAGTACACACGGCGCGCAATGCGCAGATCATTGAAGACGGTGTAGGGAGTAGTGCCGGCATTGCGCCCAAGATTGCCGTCGAGATATTGGAGGGCGTTTGGCGCGAGCAGTTGCGCTGGCGTGAGGTCGGCAAAGCAGACTTCCTGCAAATATCCCGTAGGTGAGTATTTCGACGCATAGGTTGGATAGCCGCAGGAGTTCGTCGGTGTTCCCGAGGCCACGATGTTCGGGCGCGCGCCGCTCGGATCGAACTGGAGGTTGTCGCTGGTTCCGGTAATGATATTAAACGGACGTCCGGAGGAGAACTCGATGATGGGCGCGACCGTCCAATCGCTCAATAGCTTCGCCTTCATGCCGTCGCCGGCGACTTTGCCACTTTGATAGACGGCGCTGAAAACAAAACGATGCCGCTGATCGAAGGTGGAATTTGAACGCTCGGAGTTGTAGTAGGGATAGAAGCTGTCTTGCGGCGCGAGCGGTGACTGCAAGTCGGTCGAATCGTCGATCGCATGCGAATACGTGTAAGAGGCGAGAAACTCGTAGTGCGAAGTGAAGCGCTTACGCAGGCTCAAGGTCATCGCATGATAAACAGAGCTTCCGTTCGAGTAGTTGGCGTCCATATCGCTGAAGGGAATGCATCCCGTTAGGCCAGTTGCAGTGGGATTACAAGTCGTATTTAGTCCAGCGGATGCGAGATCCGCGAGTGCGAGTGGAATGCAAGGCGCGAAGGGGCCACCAGCGAGCGAAGGATTGAGGCCTGACGGGCGGAAGAAGCTCACCAGCGCAGCGGGCACGTAATAGGGCAACGCACCGGGCAGCGCGGCGAGGGGACTCACGCCGCAGCTGGCGACGGAGAGTGGGCTGTCAGTCGGCAATGCTCCGCCTGCGGCGACCGCGGCCTCCCAGTTCTGCGTCAGCAAATCGCCCCGCGCCGGATTTGCATTGATGGGCCGGTTCAAGTGATGGCCGCCGTTGAAGTTATAACCGATGCTCGCCGCGAATCCGTGACCGAGGTCCTGTTCGAAGGTGAGGTTGGCCTGCTCGGAGTAGGCGTACACGAAATTCTTCGATTGTGGATAGCCAAAGGGCTGCGAAATCAAGGGCACGCCATTCGTGATGTAACCCTGATTCAGGAACAGCGAACTCGGGAGAAATGCATTGAACTGCTGTGCGTTAGCTTCATAACCGAATGCGCCCACCGATTGCGGGAAGCAATTCGCATTGCCGAGCGATCCCTGGAAGATATTGGATGCGCTCATATTCAGCGGGCTGGGTGAGCCGCCCACAACCGGGCAGGGATTGCTGCCGAAGAAGACCAACTGTCCAGTTTTAGAACCGTCGGAAGCATCACCCAGGAAATAAAGGCCTAGCAGAGGATGATCGTAATAAGTTCCGAAAGAACCTCGAATCACACTTTTGCCATCGCCCTTTGGGTCCCATGCGAAACCAATGCGCGGTTGCACGTTATTGGTGTCCGTCTGGATTCCCTTGGCGATGCCAAGCTGGTTGTAGGCTGAGGCCGCGAGCCCAGTTGGGGGTGCGAATTGCGGCGGGAATTCAACGTCATAGCGCACGCCAAAGTTGAGCGTAAACGTCGGGCTGGCCCGCCAGGAATCCTGCCAAAAAAGGCCGAGCGGCTTGTTGGAGAAAGAATCGCTGGGATTGCCGTAGCCCTGGATGAAATCTTGGGGAATGCCGGCGCCGTACGCCTGTACAGGCGAGAATGATGGGAAGGGCGACGGAAAAGGACTGATGCTGCCGAAATCATAGACGCCACCGTAATTCACGGTGAAGGTTGCGGTGGTTGGAATGTAATCGAAGTCCACGCCGAACTTAATGTCATGGCGGCCGACGGCCCAGGAGAAATTGTCAGTGAACTGGTACCGCTGCTCGGTGCGGTCAATGTACGAATAAGGCTCGCGTCCAAAGAAGGCATAGCCGTAAATATTTACGGCTACGTTGGCGCCATCTGAGTTTGCTGTGTTGTAAAAATATGAAAGGCCGCGGCGGGCGTATTGAAAGCGTAACTCATTGATCTTATTGGTGCCGATGGTCCAGGTGTCCTGCGCCACGACGCTAACGTCGCGATAAGTCTGCTGCGAAGTCCGCGAGTAGGCGTTTTGGCCGAACACCTGATTTTCGCCGTTCACTTCAATTCCAGTAATTGTGCTGGGGCTGACATTGCCGCGCAGCATGAGTTGGTTGTTCTGATTAATCTTGTGATCCAGGCGCAAAGAGTAGAGGCTTGTGCCTTCAAAGACGGGGAAATTTCCCGTCTGCGAATTGAGGGAAACGTAAGACGAAGGCACAAAACATCCCGGCGTGGGCGGCGGACAGGATGTAGGAAAGCCTTTAAGCCCGAAAGCGCCGCCTAAACTTGTTGGCCACAGAGCATTCAAGGCCATGCCCGACGAGGAGCCGGCGAGAGCCGCGTATTGTCCAACTTCAGCCGCGAAGACGGGATTCGTCGCTTCCTCCTGCAAGGTTGAGGGATTGGTCAGGAACTGCACCTGTTGGGGAGTCAGTTGCAAAACGCCCAAAGGCAGTCCCACTTGCGTTGTGTCGAAGGACTGAAGGCCAAAATTGTCCTGCCCGATGCTGGCAAATCCGGTTTCGTGCCGGCGGGTAATTTCGTACGAAAAGTAATAGTAAGTCTTATCTTTCTTGATGGGTCCGCCGAATGCGGTGCCGGCTTGCACCCGCGTATACGCAGGATCAGAGACGTTGCTGAACGGGTTCGTGGCCTGAAAATCGCGGTTGCGAAGATAGCCATAGACATCGCCGTGAAATTGATTCGACCCGGAACGGGTGATGATGTTCACGACGCCTCCGGCGGCGCGGCCGTATTCGGCGGCATATCCGGTATTGATGATCTGAAATTCCTGCACCGCCTCCTGGGAAACGGTCGAACGCACGCCGTTGGTCGCGTTATCCGTGGCGTCTGCGCCATCCACGTTGACCAGGTTCGCGCGGGCGCGCTGACCGCCAATGTTCAATCCGGATGTGGGCGCCGCCCCAATGTTAGGCGCGTTATCGCGGACGACTTGTGAATCTGTCAATGCGAAATTGATGTAGTTGCGTCCGTTAATCGGCAGATTGTCAATTTGTTTCTGATTAACCGTGTTCGTGGATGAGCTGCGCTGAGTCTCGACGAGTTCCGCGTCGGAACTCACGGTGACCGTCTCTTCTCCTTTGGCAATAGTGAGAGCTATCGGCAAATCTGCGGACTGACCGATTGTAACGATCACGTTCGTGGCGGTTGCCTTGGCAAAACCCGGTGCGGTTATAGTCACCGAATAGGCGCCCGGCGGAAGCGCCAGAATGTTGTATTCGCCCTGGCCATTGCCGATAGCGGAGCGCACGAATCCCTTTGCCGGATCGCTGGCTGTAACCGCAGCGCCGTTGACGAGGCTTCCTTTGGGGTCCTTCACCGTGACATGCAAATCGCCGCTGGCTACGCCTTGGCCAAAAGCCAGAGTGCTCACCGCCAGCAGCTTCAACAACAGAATGGAGCTGAACAGGAAACCAAATCGGCGCATCGTCATAAGGATCCCCCGGAAGTTTGTTTGGGTGTGTTGACGGGCGTATGTACGCTCCGGCCCGAGTCGGGTTGGCAGGCTTGCTAACATGCCCCGTTAGACTGGAAAGGTAACCGTTGGCTTTTATACCACTTGCCGGAAAGAAAGCAAGTGCGGAAGTGAAAAGGTACAGTCTTAGTCACGCGTGGCGGCCGCGCCACTCGGCTTTGGTGCGGATGGGGTGGCCGGGCGATTGAATTGAACGTGCATTTCGGTGAATTTGGGCAGAACGACGTCGCGGCCGTGGCGGGTCAGCATGAACACACCGGACACGCAGGTGGCGGCGATACGTGCCGTCCCCGCCGTGGAAGCGTCCGTCGCGGTGGAGACGAGAGCTTCGATGACCAATTGCGTGCCATCATCCACTTCTTTGGCGATGCCGGCAGTTACACCACCATTGATGAGCATCCAGGCCTTGCCCGGGCGCTCGCCCTTAAACTCTCCCTCGCGGTCGATACGAGTGTGTGATCGCTGGTCGAGTTGAGCGGCCGTGATAGTTGCCGCCGTCGGGTTCGGCGATTCGCCAGGCAATTGTAAGCCGGTGAATGTGAGAAACAAAGAACCGGCCCGGCTCAACATACGTGGAGGGGTACGTTTGGCGACATTACCGGACAAGATGGTGCCTTCGGGAATCACGACGCCAGAGTCCAATTTCACAGGCTCGATAAAGCGTGCCTGAAAGGCGTCACCGGCTCGATTCTTCCCCGCGCTCAAGTTATCGAGCAGGATGATCTTGGCCTCCGTCCCGGCCGGTATTATCACAGGGCCGTGGGCCGAAGCCACGGCCGATGGTGCGCCATCAGTTCTCGAGGCTTCGAGCGTGATAACCTGCGGCGGCGGAGCTTGCTTCGTTTTTTTTGCTTTTGGATGGCTGGTTCCCGAAACCGGTGGGGGGGCGCTTACCGAACGCTCCCGGTGCAAGTCGAACCAGGCAACATCGAACGGCATTGTGCTCCCGTCGGGCATGGTGACTGTCGCGGATCGAATGATCGGGAAATTTTCATGCCGCGGCGTGAAGGCCTGAATCACCCACGGCCAGTGGTCATTGCGTTGGCGACGTCGTTTTTCCAGTTTGTCCACCGTGAGGCGAATCGACGTCCCGGCAGGAACAAGCTTTTGCTCGCCCGAGTAAACATCGCGTGAAACCGTTCCCGAAATAACGTCGCCGGGGCGCAGCTTAGACGTCTTGACGGTATTCGCAATTTCAACCTTGAGGAAAAGATCAGCATTGCGGGCGTGGGTTGTTTGAGGGCCTTGGGCCATACTGGCGGCCGCAACGAAAAGAGAAATTACGATAAAACAGAATGATCGGTTGACCATGGCTGGTTCTGGAATTCTACCGCAACCGTTATTCATTGCGGCTTACACCTGATTCTTCTATTTGCATCGTCTTAACCGCCCAAGCCATACGCGGCGTGTTGTGAGCGATGCCGTAACGGCCCTGCGAATCCAGTAAAATCATGCCTCCATGACCGTTGACCCGGTCTTTCAGGTAGTTAATCGCTTCCTGTGCCACCCATTCCGGCAAGCTCCCGGAGGCTACACGATCAGCGGCCCATTTGGCGAGAACCAGCTTCATGATCGGTTCGCCCCATCCCGTGGTCGAGGCCGCGGCGGATAAATTATCTGCATAGCAGCCGCAGCCAATCAGGGAAGAATCGCCGAGGCGCCCCGGAGCCTTATCCAGTGTGCCCCCGGTCGAAGTGGCAGCGGCGATGTTGCCATCGCGATCAAGCGCGACCGCGCCGACCGTGTCGTGCGAAATTTCCGGTGCAAACAGGTCGTTGCCGTGTTTTCGATTTTTTACCTGCGCTTGATATTCGCGGAGGCGCTCGATTTCGCGAGGGATGACGAGATCTTTGTTAGCGCAGAGTTTGATGCCGTGTTCTGCCGCGAATCGTTCGGCCCCCTCGGCGACAAAGTAAACATGCGGACTCTCGCTCAGGATCTTTCGCGCTGCGCGTATGGGATTGGAGATGCGTTCCACGCATCCAACACCCCCGGCACGTAAGGTCGCGCCTTCCATGATGAGCGCGTCAAGCTGCACTTTGCCGTCACGATTGAGAAAACTGCCCCGTCCGGCATCGAACGTCTCATCGTCTTCCATGATGACAACGGCTTCCTCCACCGCATCCAGCGCTGAGCCGCCGCGATTGAGAACGCGCCATCCCGCGCTCAATGCATCGCGTACGCCCTTTATGTGTGCATCGACTACATCATCCGGCATGGCCCACGCGCCGCCGTGAACCACCAGAACGGGATTACCATGCGAAAACAAAGCAAACCTCAATGAGATGACAAAATCGGTGAGTGACTGGATAGTCTAGCATCGCCTCTCGCTGCGGGAAGCAGATCGGCAAAAGCGAATCCATCTCGAACCACTGTCTCGCCGCTCATGACCGGGATCTCGCCGGAAAACATCGGCCCAGCACGAGCGAAAGTATGGAATTCGCCATTCTCGCCGCACGGATCGATCTGAGCCGGCAATTCCGCCAACAACTTTTCATCGAAGCTTCGGCCAGAGAAAGTGGCGTCGAGCTTGCTCGTGTCCACGCAAGTCAGCGTTGCCTTTAGCCCCGACGCGATCATCTGTTTCGCCAACTCGTGCGTAGGAAATTTCCATAGTGGAAAAAGCGCTTCCAAGCCTGTGCCGGACAACTGCCGCTCGCGATAGGCACGGATATCTTCAAGAAAAAGATCACCGAAAGCTACCGCATGGATTCCCCGTTGCAGGGCATCGGCGCAAGCCTTCGCCATCAATGTTTCATATTGCTCGTTCGAGCAGGGCCACGGCAACGGCACCGTCCAAAGCGGCAACCCTGCCGCCTCGGCCTGCTGTTCCACAAGTTCCCGCCTCACTCCGTGCATGGCCACGCGGTCAAATTCCTGATTGAAAGTGGTGAGTAACCCAACGATTTCATATTCAGAATGTTGGCGTAGAACATGTAACGCCCATGCGCTATCTTTGCCGCTGCTCCAGGAAATGATGATTCGTTTCATTGGAAGTCGATTGGCCAGAATAAGGTCTGACTAGAGCGCAAGCGCGCTAACTACGCCGCTTGCCCGGCCTTCGCCAGAGGTGGAGCGTCCTGCGTGCGCGTCCAGGTATAACGCATACGGTGGATCACCGTAATCGTCGAGAGCACCGCGATGATCCAGAGGACTGGCGCCATGCGGTTGAACAATGCGCCAATGATGACTAAAACCAAACGCTCTGGTCGTTCCATAAACCCCACCCTGCAGGAACCAATCAGCGATTCCGCACGGGCGCGAGTATAGCTGACCATGATGGCGCTGATCATCACAAACGCTGTCAACACCACATAAAAGAAACGATCGCCACGCGCATAAAAAACCAGCAAACCAAAGAATTGCGACGCATCGCTATAGCGATCTACCACCGAATCAAAGAATGCCCCGAAACGAGTGACGCGGTTGGTGGCGCGGGCGACCTCCCCATCCACCAGGTCAAAAAATCCCGAGCCGATAATGACCAATCCGGCATAGAAAAACATGCGAGCTTGATTGTCGGCATTGGCTTTGCCGAAAAGAAATGCGGCATAGGTGTTGACCACTAGGCCCATGAACGTCAGCACATTGGGATTAATACGCGACAGCGCCAGCCAGCGGACAATATGATCGAGCAGCCAGCCACATGCGCGGCCGAAGGCGCGAGTCCAGGTTTTTGCTTGGGTCTTGCCCGGTGCGTTCACGGCTGTGGCCGCTTTGCTCACGCCGTCTCTGCCTCGTCGTGAATCGTGCTCAGCGTAAGTATTTCCATCTCCCGCGCGCCATTGGGCGTAACAAACGTCGCGGTGTCGCCAACTTTCTTATTCAGCAGTGCGCGCCCTATCGGTGAAGTCGTCGAAATCTTTCCTGCCGCTACATCAGATTCTTCGCTGGTGACCAGCTTGTACTCGACTTCCGCATTTTTCGTATTGTCGAATACTTTTACGGTCGACCCCAGGCCAACTCTGTCCTTGGGAATGTTGCTCATGTTCACCATCGACAAATCGGCGATGCGCTTGCCCAGTTGCCGCAGGCGCGCCTTAACAAACTCCTGCCGCTGCTTGGCCATGTGATATTCGGCATTCTCGCTCAGGTCGCCAAGGGCCGCAGCCTTCTTGATTTCCTTGGGAAGTTCATGCACCAGCTCATGCTCGAGTTGGTTGATTTCGTCCTGCAACTTGCGCTTGATTTGCTCAGTCATGCTAGAAGCCGATTATAGCGCGGTGAGCGAGGTTTCCAGTTTCGGCCGCCGGTCCCTACCGGGCGCGCCTTGCGGAACCCTCAGTCCCCAAGCGGCGGCATCAATCGAAGAACCCTCCTATTATCAGTCAGATATAAGGTCAAATCCGCAATCGGCGCGGCTTCTCCGCCCGTAAGCTAGTATTACTTCCAAAGTTGAGATAAGCTGAGTTAGGTCGTTCTTCAACTTCCTCGCCCGTCAGGTGGTTTCCTCATGTTGAGCAGTAACGGTGGGTTTCGCATCGGCGACAAGGTGGTTTATCCCAACCACGGCGTAGGAGTTATCGAGCAGATCAGCAGCCGCACCATCGGGCAGAACGTCGAGAAATTCTACCTGCTGTCCATTAAGTCCAGTAGCCTCAAGGTGATGGTGCCATTTCACAACGTGCACGCTGTCGGCATGCGACCGGTGGTGAAGAACCAGGAAATCAATAAGATTGTGGAATTTCTCGCCACTGGTGACTGCGACAACAATGACGATTGGAAAGACCGTTTCAAGGTCAATTCCGACCGCATGCGCACCGGTTCCTTATTGGAGATTGCGTCAGTCCTCAAGAGCTTGCTGGTGCTCAATCAGGCGAAGCCGATTTCCTTCCGCGAGAAGAAAATGCTGGAGCGCTGCCGGTATCTGCTCGTAAGCGAACTTGCCATGGCGCGCAATTGCGCCGAAGTGGAAATCGAGACCCTGTTGACCGACGCGCTCGCGAAATGTGCGTTGCGCTTCCCCGACGCCGCCGATTTCGCCGCCTAGCCTATGCCTTGTCTGTCTTGCTCTCTATTCTCTGTACTCCTGCCACCTTGTCATTCCGAACCGCTTTAGCGGTGAGGAACCTGCTTTTTGCTGCGCCAGCCAATCCGCCGCTCCCTTGCGATCCGTTCCCATTCGCCTGCGTATTGGCTGTTTAGCCGAGGGAGCCGCCGCTCACGGCTTATAATTCCCGCGTGTCCTCCCATACCACGCCTCGGCATCCGCGCGTTCTCGGCCTTGATGTCGGCTCGCGCCGGATTGGAGTCGCCGTTTCCGATCCCTTGGGAATCACGGCCCAAGGCCTCGAGACCATCCAGCGCCAAAACAAGCGGACCGATCTCTCCGCGCTCGGAAGACTTATTCAGGAGTATGCCGTCGTCGAAATTGTCGTCGGTTATCCGCTTCGCATGAGCGGCGCGGAAGGAACGCAATCGGCGAAAATGGATCTCTTCGCCGATGAATTGCGCAAGCGCTTCAAATTGCCCGTTCATTTATGGGATGAGCGTTTGTCCTCCGCTCAAGCCAACCGTCTGTTGCGTGAGACCGATATGTCCATCAAGCGGCGCGGCCAGGTGGTGGACCAGATGGCTGCCGTTCTGATTCTGCAAAATTGGATGGACGCACGGGCGATGCGCACGTAGGCACCCGTTCCGCCTTGCCGAGCCTAACCATCCTCCCAGCTTGCCGTTCCGAATCCGGCGCGAAATGCGCGAGGAAGTAAACTGGACTTATGGACACTTCGCCCTCTGCGCTTAAGCCGCCCGACTTTTATCACATTCTGATTAGCGCCATCGCACCCCGGCCCATCGCTTGGGTTTCGACCTTAAATAAAAATGGCCAGCCCAATCTGGCGCCGTTTTCTTTTTTTACCGTCGTCTCGGCCCAGCCCCCGCAACTCGGTTTTTCACCCGGCCCGCGGCGCACGCCGCAAGGCCATGTCACCAAAGACACGTTGCGCAACATTCGCGACACCGCGCAGTTTGTTGTTAATATCGTGACGCTTGACGTCGCCCAAGCCATGAACCTGACCAGCGGTGAGTACGAACATTCTGTCAACGAATTCGAACTGGCGAATTTAACCCAGCGTCCATCGCAAATCGTCCGTCCGCCGCAAGTGGCGGAATCACCGGTCAGCTTCGAATGCCAACTCCGGCAGATTCTCGATTTCGGCGATCCGCCAACCGGCAGCTTCGTGATCGGCGAAGTCGTTTCCGTTCATTTGGAGGAAAGCATCGTGCGCGACGGCCGCCTCGACGGCAACGCTCTCGATTTGATCGGCCGGATGGGTGGAACGCAATACTCACGCACCCAGCCGCGCTTTGACATGCACCGGCCAAAGACCGAATGAAGCCGGTGACCAACGTCGCGTGACCATCGGCTAAGGGGCCCGCGCTGCAATTCATCTAAACTATCCGACGTCCTGACATACTGGTATCGTGCGCACTGTTCTAATAATTCTATTGCTGGCGGCGCTGGCCGTGGGGGGCTGGCTCGCATGGGCGCTCTATGTTCCGGTTACGCCGTCGGGCCAGAAATTCGTCTTGTTGCATGCTGGCTACTCCACCCGGCGCATTGCGCGAGAACTTCAGGATGCGGGCGTAATTCGTAATGCTGGCGCATTTCTAATCTGGCGCCGCCTCCATCACGGACATTCCCTCAAGGCGGGCGAATATCTCTTTGAGAAGCCGGCAAACGCCGTGGCCATAGATGACCGCCTGGTCCGTGGGGATATCTATGTTCGCACCGTCGTCGTACCCGAAGGTTTCACCATCTTTGATGTCGCGCAGGCCGTCGAAAACGCCGGGCTCGGTTCGAAAGAGGAATTCCTTAAAGTCGCGATCACGGATACCGATTTGATTCGCGACCTTTCCCCCGACGCCGCTACGCTCGAAGGATTCTTGTTTCCCAACACATACGAATTTACCCGTACGCAAAGCATGGAAGACATCGCTGGCACGATGGTCCGTCAGTTTCGGGAAGTGGCGAAGGAAATTGGATTGACGTCCAACATACCCGCTGTGGTCACTCTCGCATCCATTGTGGAGAAGGAAACTGCCGTTCCGGAGGAGCGCATGATCGTCGCGAGCGTCTATGACAACCGCGTCCGCCGCAACATGTTGCTGCAAGCCGACCCTAGTGTCGTCTACGGCGAACTGCTGCAAGGCGCGTATACCGGCGCCCTGCACCACGACGACATGAGATTCGATTCTCCTTACAACACATACCGGCACGCGGGCTTGCCGCCGGGCCCCATCGCGAATCCCGGCCGCAGCGCGCTGGAAGCAGCGTTGCATCCCGCGAACACAGATTACATTTATTTCGTGGCCGACGGTTCCGGCCGCCATAAATTCGCCCGTAGCCTGGAAGAGCACAATCGAAACGTGGCCGCCTACCGCAAGGCCATCAACGGCCAGCACTAAATACGGCCAGCGCTAAATACTACTTGCGCTGTGGATGGAAACGATCCACAAATAAATCTGTTACTTCCAGCCGCCTAAACTCATCAAACTCATGAAATAATTTATCTATTCATTCATCTTTCATGTCGAGCCTTCGGCGGTATGCCATTATTGTTGCTGTTCTTTTCGCTGAGCTCCCCCTCGGCGGATGTCTTTTCCGTTCACGCGTGGTGGAGCGTCCTTTTACCGGGCATCTTCAAACGGCCAATCAGTCGCAGTTGATCGCTTACCTCGAGGATCAGGCGCAACGTATTCACTCGATGCAGGCCACGGTGGATATCGATACTTCTATCGGCGGCGAAAAGAAGGGAAAGATCACCGATTATAAGGAAATACGTGGATATATCCTGGTGCGCAAACCTGCGATGCTGCGCATGATCGGGCTTTTGCCCGTCGTCCGTACAAGAGCGTTCGACATGGTGAGCGATGGGCAGAACTTCAAACTTTCCATTCCCCCCAAGAATCGTTTTGTGGTCGGCAGCAACGATGTCATTCTCCCGAATCCGCAACAGCCGCTGGAAAACCTGCGTCCGCAGGTGATTTATGATGCCGTGCTGATTCGCCCGGTAGATGACCGCAATGAAATCGCGGTCCTCGAAAATGACAGGCAAATCATCACCGACACCAAAGGCCACAAATTGGAACAAGCGGACTATGTGCTTGATGTAATCCGCAAAAGCGATAACGCCTGGCATCTCGCGCGCAAGCTTGTCTTCACCCGCACCGACCTTTTGCCCCACCGGCAGATTACGTATAACGCGGCCGGAGACGTGGTAACCAACACGCTTTATGCAAACTATCTTGACTACAATGGCATCAGCTATCCCACGCAGATCGAGATCGTGCGCCCCCAGGAAGAGTACGACATCACGCTTAACATCGTGAAAGTTGAGTTCAACAAAACACTCACCGACGAGCAATTCACGCTGGAGCAACCCCCGGGCGCACAAGTGGTACATTTGGGCCAGCCGCAAGCGGGAACTTCATCAGCCATGGCGGGGTCGGACCGGCCTTAGGTTTTGCGGCGAACGCTGAAAGGCTGCTTTTCAAATGAACAAAATGATTGTGGCCAACTTGGTACATCGCCCGGTGCGGTCGATTATCAGCATTGTTGCCATTGCCCTCGAAATCACGCTGATTCTTCTGATTGTCGGGCTCTCGCTGGGTATGTTGAGCGATTCGCGGCAACGTCAGGCCGGCATCGGCGCTGACGTCATCGTCATGCCTCCTGGATCGTCGTTCATGGTTGGGCTGTCGGGCGCGCCTATGTCCATCAAGATCGGCGACATTCTCGCCAAATTGCCGCACGTGGTTTCGGTCGCGCCGGAAATCACTTCCATATCCACCGCGGGCGCGGTTGAAGTTATTGCCGGCATAGATCTAAAGAGCTACGAAGGCATGTCTGGGCCATTTCGTTTTCTGGAGGGCGGCCCGTTCCGCGGCCCCGACGATGTGCTCGTGGACGACGTCCTGGCCAGATCGCGCCACGTCAAGGTCGGCGACAAAATTGAAATCCTCAACCATGAATTTCAAGTATGCGGCATTGTGGAGCAAGGTAAGGGTGCAAGAAAATTCGTCCCGCTGGCTACCCTACAGGATTTGATTGGCGCCCAGAACAAAGCATCGCTGTTCTACTTGAAACTTGACGATCCGGCCAACGCCGATGCCGTGGTCGGCGAGATAAAGCAGGTCCCGGGAATGGAAAAGTATGTGGCCACTTCGATGGCGATGTACCTTTCGATGATGACGCCCAGTCACTACCCCGGCCTCACAACATTTCTGAATATCGTGATTGGGATTTCCGTCACCATCGGCTTTATCGTGATTTTCCAGGCCATGTACACGGCCGTGATGGAACGTACGCGCGAGATCGGCATCTTGAAGTCGCTGGGAGCGTCCAAGCTCTACATCGTGAATGTGATCTTGCGTGAAACCGTGTTGCTGGCTTTGGGCGGGATTGTCGCGGGCGTGATTGTCAGCCTGGCCGCACGCGCGGCCATCCACCATCGCATACCCACCGTGCCCATTATCGTGAGCGGAGGGTGGATTTTGCGTGCCGCCGTAATTGCCGTAATCGGGGCGATTTTGGGCGCGCTCTATCCGGCCTATAAAGCCGCGCAAAAAGATCCGATTGATGCGCTGGCGTATGAGTAAATTCTTCCGGAAGATTTATCGATAGAAAAAGGCCCGCATAAGCATCGAGCCCATGCAGGCCGCCGGCTCTACATCGCTGAATCCGAATTAAACGTGTCCGCTGTGACTTTCCAGGTGCCGTCCGCTTGTTTCATGTAGACGGTCAGAAACTTGCCTTTGTCGGTCATCGGTTTTTTCGTCTTCGGATTGGTCATGGTCATCGTGTACGTACCCTGCGTATAGATCATGTCGCCACCCTTCGACGCAACCTGCTTGTCGGAAGCAAACGTCAAAGCAAAATTCTTGTCCGCCATGAACGGAACCATGGCCGCCTGAATGGCGGCTTTCCCATTCAGCGTGGGTGCGCCGGGATAGAGCCCGCTCCCGTCGTCCGTAAAATACGCAGCCCACTTGGCCGCGTCTTTCGAAGCTGCATCTTTTACCCATTGCGCCTCGAGGTCTTTCACCGTTTGTATATCAGCCGCGCGCGTGTCGGGCGGGGCCGCCGGCGGAGCAGGTGCTGTAGCACAACCGAGCGTGATAACAACGAGCATTAAACAGGCAACGATCCAAGCATTTCTGATCATATTTATCTCCTTGGGAGTACGTGCGCGGAACAGTATAGTCCAAGTCGTGAGGCGCGATAGGCAGGTTTCCCTTTGTTATAATCGCCTTGCCGCCTGTGGCGCTATCGTCTAGGGGTTAGGACGTGAGATTCTCAATCTTAAAACACGGGTTCGATTCCCGTTAGCGCTACCAACTCTCTCTCTCTCGTCGTCTCGATTCGCGTGTGCATCTCCTCCATCGAAGCTGAGGGCAGCGCTGCACGTATCGCAACAAAAATTAGGTGGCGCGCTGTGCGATTCCGTAAAAGT
>Ga0181537_10001335_pt1 | contig 22826 bp, 19 predicted proteins | sample PEATcosm2014_Bin_39_FD_119765 | JGI IMG/M metagenome (GOLD analysis project Ga0181537, IMG submission 119765) | Peatland microbial communities from MTU Mesocosm Facility, Houghton, MI, USA - PEATcosm2014_Bin23_10_metaG | ecosystem: Environmental > Terrestrial > Soil > Wetlands > Peat | place... | reverse complement strand
GAGATCAAGGAGCTGCGCGGCTTTGTCAGCGGAGGCGTAGTGGAATTCACGGGCGAGAAATTTCCTGATGGCTGCTTTGTTGTGGTGCGGCGGGTCAAGCAATAATTGCGGCAAGAGAAAGCGCGAGCCATGGAGGCTCGCGCTTTCTTGCGTCTGCTGAAGCTATGCGGCCAACGCCTTCTTCACGGCTTCGCTGACCTGCTTGCCATCAATTCGAGCGCCAGCGAATTTTGCCATTACGTTCTTCATGATTGTGCCCATCTCTTTTGCCGTGGGCGCGCCCATCTCGGCGATCACCGCACGTACGGCGGCATCGATTTCGGCGGCACCAACAGGCTTGGGAAGATATTGTTCGATGAACACGATCTCTTCGAGCTCCTTGGCCGCAAGCTCCGGACGGTTGCCCTTTAAGAACTGCTCGTTGGAATCGAGACGCTGCTTGATGAGAGTGGTGAGCACCTGCATCTCTTCCTTCTCGTCGAGCGGGGCGCGTTTATCGATCTCCTTATTCTTCAGCGCAGCCTTGACCATGCGCAGGGTGGCGAGCCGCAGCTCTTGCCGCGTCTTCATCGACGCCACCATATCCTTTTGAACCTGGGACGTTATGCTCATGGCTCCATGATATCAGGCGCGTTGGAACTGAGAGTTTCAGGATTCATTACCCGAACTGGCTTTTCATTCAGAAACGCCAGCGCGTTTTCCACGCTCTGGCTGTAGAACTCTCGCCAGGTCTCCTGAACAGAAAATCCCAGATGCGGCACCAACACGGTGTTTGGGGCGTTCCTCAGGGGATGGTCTGCCGGCAGCGGCTCACGGTCATACACATCCAGCGCAGCAATAATCCTGCGCGACTGCACAGCTTCGATCAGCGCCTGCTCATCCACGATGGGACCGCGCGAAGTGTTGATGAGGATTGCTCCCGGTTTCATCCTGGCGATCTCCTTTGAGCCGATCAAGCCGCGCGAACGCTCCGACAGCACCAGGTGAATGCTAATGGCGTCAGACTGCGACAGCAGTTCGTCCTGAGACACCAGGGTTGCGCCCTCTGCCTCAGCCTTTTCAGCCGTCATGTTTTGGCTCCAGGCAATCACTTTCATGTTCAGCGCCAGGCAATAGCGCGCCATGGATGCACCGAGCCGTCCCAGGCCGATGATGCCAAGGGTCTTCCCAGCCAAGCTAATTCCAACCGGCAATCCTTCCTGGAAGCGTCCGGCACGAACGTTGGCGTCGGCAGCCGGGATAGCCCTCGCCGCGGCCAGCAGAAGCCCGAGCGCCAGTTCAGCCGTCGAATCGCGGGTACTTGTGTCCATTGTGTTGCATACAACAATGCCCCGTGCGGTACAGGCCGCTACATCCAGCGAGAGATTGCGCGATCCGGTGATGCCGAGCATCCGGAGCTTAGGCAGGCGTGAAATCACTGACGCTGGCATGGGTGTGCGCTCGCGCATCGAAAGCACTATCTCGAAATCGGCCAGATGCTCAACTGCGTCCTGTCCGTTGCGAAAGGCTTTCGCGAAGAATGTCACTTCACTGCGCGCCATCAGCGTCGCCCAATCCAGACTGCTTCGGGCGATCCCCTGCCAATCGTCAAGAACAGCCACCTTGATCATTGCTTGCTCCCTGGGAGATTTGAAGGTAACCAGAATTCTATTCTCAAGAGTGCAATATCAAAAAAATTGAGCCGCCATCACCCGGATGATCGACTTTGGACGGTCAATATGTCGCAGGTGGTGGCAGCTCAGGACCGCAGGCTCGACGCGATATCAGGAGACGCTTACAAACTCTTTGCTCAGATCAACCGATACAGGCCGCGATTAACTGCTCTGGGAACTCGAATGGGCTTTCGAGAATTGTGGTTCCGGAAACATCACGAAACAGCTTGGCCATAATCATCTCTTCGCTGTAGCCATAGCCGCCCTCAATTTGCACGGCATCAATCAGCGAATTCATTCCAAGGCGCTGGCTGAACATCTTCACCATGGCCGCTTCTATTGAGAACGATGCGTCACACTCCACGAGTGAAGCGGCATGGTACAAAGCGCATCGCGCGACATGGCAATTCGTGGCCATTTCGGCCAGCATTGTCTGAATCGCCTCGAATGCTCCGATTGGACGGCCAAATTGCACGCGCTGCTGGGAATACTTTGCCGCATGCTCCAGGGCTGCCGAGGTAACTCCGACTGTTTGCGCCGCTTCCGCAATAGCGAGAATTGAGAGTAACTCAGCACAAATCGAAGGGCCAGCACCCGGCGATCCTAATAGCTCGGCCGGTACATTATTGAAGGTTACGTCAGCCGTTGGGCGTCCGCGCAGGCCCATCATGCGCTTTTTCGGACCAACCTGAAGCCCTCCGATGGCATGCACCAGGAAAGCCGCCAGACCCTTGCTGCCCAGAGCAGGATCGGTGCAGGCCACTACGACATATACGCCAGCCTCACCGGCATTCGCTACGAATGTTTTCTCTCCGTTCAAGACAAATCCAGCACCCTGCTTGGTCGCGATAACGGCCTTTGGACCTTCACCCACCGCTGGACCAGATTCCGTGATGGCCAGTGCTGCCAATTTCTCACCCCTGGCCAGCATGGGAAGACACTGCTGCTTTTGTTGCTCCGAACCCCAGCGATTGATGGCATACGCAGCAGAAGCATGGCTCACTAGAATGGCTGCCACCGCCGCGCTCGCCCTGGAAAGCTCCTCGACCCCGATCACATAGCTCAGGTATCCAACCTCGGCTCCGCCGAACTCCTCGGGCAAGAACCAGCTCAACAGATCATGCTGCGCCATGTGCTCAATCGTCTGCGCCGGGAACCTGCCCGTCTTATCCAACTCGAAGGCAAAAGGCTCCAGATGCTCTTTCGCAAAGTCACGGGCATTGTTTCTGATCAATTGCTGCTCTTCCGTCAATAGGTAGCTCATCTTTTACCTTCCCGCCTTTGCCGCTGCTACTTTCGGCTGTATGGCCGCCATCATCTGCGCAGCAATCACGATCCTCTGGACCTGATTGGTGCCTTCGTAGAGTTGCTGGATCTTTGCGTCGCGCACCAGCTTCTCAACCACAGAATCGTCGGAGTAGCCGTAAGCGCCGAGCAATGCCAAAGCGTCTTTGCTGACCCGCATAGCAGTGTCGCTACCCAAAGTCTTGGCAATTGCCGCTTCGACCGAGTACGGCAATCCGGCATCTTTCACTGAAAGAGCGTGATACACGGTCTGCCGGGCTGCTTCAATCCCAATTCTCATATCCGCCAGCTTGAATTGCGTAGCCTGTCCAATCTTTCTCGGGTCAGAGAACTTCTCGCCAAGGTACTTGAGACACTCATCCAAAGCCCGCTGTGCAATGCCCACGCTCTGCGCCCCGACCATCGGACGCGCCATGTCGAGCGACGTCATCGCGATCTTCATTCCGTCGCCTTCTTTGCCAAGAAGTTGATTGGCCGGCACATGCAGGTCCTGAAGCACCAGCTCAACCGTATTCGAACTGCGGATGCCCAGCTTGTTCTCATGTTTTGGAATCATGAGTCCCGGTGAGCCACCCTTAACGATGAATGCGCTGAGTCCCTTTAACCCTTTGCTCGGATCCGTCAGCGCGAAAATCGTCAGCATCTTCGCGTAGGCCCCGTTCGTGATGAAGCACTTACTCCCGTTCAGAATGTACTCATCGCCAACTTTCCTGGCGGTGGTTCTGGCACCACGAACATCCGACCCAGCAGAAGGTTCTGTCAGGGCAAAGGAAGAGAGCGATCCTTCGACAACAGAAGTAAAATACAGTTTCTTTTGTTCATCAGTACCGGCGATGAGCGGAGCGTAGTAGCCAAGTTCATTTACACTGAAGGCTGTAGCCAGCCCTGCACAACCTCTGCCCAGTTCCTCGAGGATGATCGCCTGTGTCACTGAATCCAGGCCTAATCCGCCAAACTCTTTGGGTATCCCCATCGAAAGTAAGCCTGCTTTTCGACCCTCCTCCACAATGAACTCTGGAAATTCGCCTTTGCGGTCATATTCTGCCGCGATGGGAATGATGTGCTCTTCCGTGAACTCTCGTGCCAGCCGCTGGTGTTCCTTCTGCTCTGAAGTAATTAGCATCTACATGGCCTTTCGCTTGTTGCCAGTTCCTGCGTATACATAAAACATAAGCATTGTAAAATTGTCAAACAAATATTATAAGATTTGGTCGGCGAACATGGTAGAATCCCATCTAGTGAGATCGTTGTAATAGGGGTGTAATTATTGCGTGACCAGCAAGTGGAGGGACAATGGGAATTAAGTACGAGAACCTCAACACTGAAGGATTAGCAAAGCAGATTTCGGGAAAAATTCGCGATGCAATTCTTGAGGGCTCCTTGAAGGTTGCTGACCGTTTGCCGACCGAAGAAGACCTCGCGGAACGCTTCGGAGTTTCGCGTCCAACCATTCGTGAGGCTCTGAAGCGCCTGGCCGCACAGAATCTAATCCACACACGCAGAGGTCCGTCCGGGGGCAGTTTCGTGAAGAAACCGAGCCTTGAAGAGATGCGCGGACAGCTTTCAAGCATGGCCGCAGTGTTGCTCTCAGTGAACGAGTTCACCCTTTACGATGTTGTGGAAACTCGTCACGAGTTAGAGGCTGTGTGCTGCCGCCTCGCTTCGTCGAGGCCACCGGAAGAGATGGTTGAGTTACAAGCGCAACTCTTCGATATGGCAGCGGAACTCCAGCGGCAACGCGACCCCAGTCTCACCGATGTTGAGTTCTGCGCATCGGATGTGCGCTTCCACTGCCTGATCGCCGATGCGACGCACAATTCAATGTTGCGCTTCCTGGTTACGGCGGTCATCGAGACGATGGAACCTATTTTGAATTTGATCGCTTACCGATTCCATGAGCGCAAGTTTATCGTCGCTCGCCACGAAGAGATATTGGAAGGCATCAAGGCTCAGGACCCGACTCTAACCACCGCCGCACTCGACCGCATGATTGAGTACCTTCGTCAGAAATACGCAATGGCACAGGAGAGCCGCACGACCCCCCACGAGATTTCCAGTGAGGCCAAAGTTTCATAAGCCATTTTTCATTGTGGCGGTCCATTCGATCTTCCTGAAACGCAGATTGCTCGTTCCTGGTTTTGATCGAATGGACAATCTATTGGAGACATCGCAACTAGTCCAGTAGTTTAGAGCGCCACATCAGATGGAGCAGATTTCCTTCCGGGTCGCGAAAGAAGACGAGCCTGAAGTTATCTGCTCCGCGTTCGTCGAAGAACTCGGTAACCCCCTTGTCTCGGAGCCAGTTCACCGCTCCCTCGTAATCGTCCACTGTCAACGCCAAGTGACGCAGTCCTAGAAGTTGCTGATCGTATTTCGCAGGCTGGCCAGCAGCGGCCGGCATAATCTCGATGACGGACCCATCCGGGGCCCTGAGCAAATACGTGGGCTGTTCTTTTTTGTCATCGTATACGATCTTCAGACCAAAGAGACTGACGTACCATTCCGCAAGCGACCGGGAATCGCGCGCCGCGATAGCGGCGTGCTCGAACCCTTTAAACATTTGTAAGCCCTCCCTTTTTGCGGCTCTGCTAGTCACCCTGATAAGTAGCCAGACGGGCACCTTTCCAGGCTGGTTCAGCGTTTGTGGCATACAAGCCGAGGATTCCACGTGTCTCCCGGGCTGCTCTCTTTTGCCAGGTTTTCAGCCGCGTATCAAGGTCGTCGATCAGCAGCGATATCTCCCGCTTGGGCATATTGATGCGGATCATGTCCCCGTCCTTGATTACCGCCAGTGGACCTCCAACGGCAGCTTCCGGAGAAATCTGGCACACACCCAAACCGCGCGCAAAGCCAGAGAAACGACCGTCGGTCACCACCGCTACCTTGCCCTCCAGTCCGCGGCCAACAACTGCAGCCAACACGGCATAGGTGTCCGGCATACCCGGCGCTCCCTTAGGCCCGGCGTGACGAACAACCACTACGTCGCCTTCGATTACGCTGCCGTCGTTGATGCCAACAATCGCGTCTTCCTGAGAGTCAAAGCATTTGGCAGGACCAGTGTGCTCGGGAATTGTATTGTTCAAACGACGAGCCACTGAACCCAACGGAGCGAGATTGCCGCGAAGAATGGCAATGCCTCCTGTGTTGGCCACAGGATTTGCCTTCGAACGTATGATGCTCAAGGGATCGATAACGACGTTCGATTCAGAATCAGCGATGAGTGCCCCGATGCTCTTTCCTGTCACCGTCGGTACGTCAAGGTGAAGTGTGTCTTTTAGAGCTTCGAGAATTTTCGGTACGCCACCAGCCCGGTGCAAATCAGTTAGATAGTACTTTCCGGTCGGAGTCACATCGACAAGGCACGGGGTAGTATTGCTGTACTCATTTATGAGATCGAGATCAATAACATCGCCCAGCCCAAGTTCGTGGGCAATTGCGAGGATGTGAAGCACGGCATTGGTAGAACCGCCGATTGTCATCTGAACGCGAATCATGTTTTCCAGAGCTTCTTGCGTCATGATCTGGCGGGCTGTTACACCGTCGTTCACCAGTTCCATAACTTTATTTCCCGCCAGTTTGGCTAGCCGCAACTGTTCGCCAGACATTGCATAACAGGTACCGCTGCCGGGCATTGCCATCCCGACCGCCTCAACCAGGCACTGCATGGTATTCGCCGTACCCAGAATCGGACAGGCACCCGGTCCCGGACACACCTTATCTTCCAGGCACGCAAGATCCTCAGCAGAAACCTTTCCCGCCTGGTAAGCGCCAAACACTTTCTCGTCGAGATCGGCAAGTGAAACCGACTTGCCCTCGTGCCGACCTACCGCCATAATGCCGCCAGGTACTACCACGCACGGCAAATCCAGTCTGGCTGCGGCCATCAGCGCACCAGGAATCGTCTTGTCGCAGGTCACTATGATCACAACCGCGTCAAAGATCTGGGTCTCGACAATGGTCTCAATATCAAAGGCCAACAAGTCCCGGGCGGGCAGATCAAAACGCATCGAAGCCAAACCGAGTGACGCGGTGGCGCATTGCGATATTGCGCCAAACTCCATGGGCGTGCCGCCCGCCTGCCAAATGCCAGCCTTCGCTGCGTCGGTCACCGTCCGTAGGTGGAAGTGGCCGGGGCAAACCTCACTGGACGTGTTGACGACCGCGATCAGCGGCTTCTTTAAATCGCCATCAGTGTAGCCCATCCCTTTGTATGCCGCTCGGCGATGGGTCCCCTCTGGTCCGCTGTAGTACTGGGTCGTTCTGAGCTTAGTCATGGTATCAACTTCTCCCTTTGGAATTACGGTTTCAAAACAACCTTCACTGCGCCAGCCGACCCGTCAAGAGCTGTCTTTAATGCTTCGTCCAAGTCTGTGAGTGCGTACCGATGCGAAACGAGCTTGCTCAGATCGATCTTGGTTGTAAGCCCGATCGCGGTGTCGAAATCCCAGCAGTATCCCTGCGAACCTTGAACCGTGATTTCCTGCGACACAAAGATTGAGGCAGGAATTTCGATGGTCGGCTTTTCGAAAATTCCCACCATGGTCGCAACTCCACCCTTGCAAAGACACTTCATCGCCTGCACGAAGGTTTCTCCACGGCCCGCGCACTCAAATGCTTTGCCGATGCCCTGCCCACCGGTCATTTCAAGCACCACATCAACCAGGGATTCTCTCAGTGAATTCACGGTCTTGGTTGCGCCCATGGCGATGGCCATCTCCAGACGGTGGTCGGCAATGTCGGCAACAATCACTTCCTCAGCGCCGGCTGCGCGGCTCACTGCCGCGACCAGGATGCCAATAGGACCAGCTCCGATAATGACAACTCTCTCTCCGAGACCAATTTTGGCTCTCTTGACGGCGTGTACTGCCACCGCGAGCGGTTCGATCAGAGCTCCCGCTTCATACGACAAATGGTCGGGAAGCCGGAATACATATCGCGCATCCGCGGCAAAGTAGTCGGCCATTGCCCCCTGGCCGCGACGGTAGTGGTAGCTGAGGTTGTGACAGTATCCATACTGCCCTCTCAGGCAGGCCGGACAATCTCCGCACGCGATCACAGGCTCGACCGTTACCCGGTCGCCGATCTTCACCGTAGTCACCTTCGAGCCGACACTGACAACATCACCAGACAATTCGTGACCAAGTGCCACCGGAAGGGGTGCCGACGGATGCTTTCCTTTATAAATGTGCAGATCACCGCCACAGATACTGCAGACCTTGACAGCAATCACCACCTGCGATTCACTCGGCTCCGGAACTTCTCTTTCCACCAGAGAGGCCACACCGGCCGACTCCACCATTCCCATCCTATATTTCATTGTCTTCATTCTCCTGCAATAAGTACTTCTCTTTGGGCCCGAATAGGCGAGGTTGCCCGGCTAACTCTCGCAGTTCGTCGGCAATAACAAAGACCTGGGCCGGACAACCAGGCACATAATGGTCCATCCCGCGGCAGTGCTTCAGGCAGCGACCTACCACAACATCGTTGTTGCCGGTAACTTGAGCGCTTTCTCCAATCACTATATTCACCGGCGGTAATTTGTCTAAGAGGTTGGCAGCCTCTAGTCTGCGAAGAGCGATTCTTACTCCATCCACGCAGCCTGGGCAGGCGCCGCCGTCTATAACGTTAATTCCAGAAATGACGGGGACCGGGGCATTCGCCGGCCGAAATGATCTTGTCACTTCAGCAAGCGGAACTCCTGATACGGAAATGTCGTTTTCGTTGAATACGCCGAGCCCCTGGGTCCTCGCGTAAATGAAACACTTGAGCGTCCAAGGGTCGAAACCCATTAATCTCGTAGCAACCAGATCAGTAGCCACGGGGTCCGTACCAGCCAGAACGACGCCCAGATGAACAGGTGTACCCTGCATCGGACCGTCCCCTTCCATCGCAACGCTGCCGTCGATAACGGACAATTGAGGACGTACGATGCTATTGAGATCGGTAACAAACTTTGAAACACCCAGAAAATGCGACCTGCGTTTTTCGTTTTCCGGCAGGACACCTTTCAGGTTCTTAAGGCATAAGCTCACACCGGTCGCCACGTGAGTCTTCATAGTGGGGACATTAATCAGGAAGTCGGCTTCCATGATTCTCTTCGCCACCAGGATGCTATCGGTCGCCATGCCATTGTGGACAGGAACGGGTACAAACGCTTCGTCATAGAGGTCGACGATCTTCGCACCCGTTCGTGCTGCAACTTCTTCAAGGCCGTTTACCCGGAAAGCCTTCTTCGTATCGAGGCCGCAAGCCGATGCCTCAGCGATAGCAACCTCAGACGGAAAAGCCTGTTGAACATAACGAATTATGCCTTCCACGGTATTAGGGTTGGTTACTATCCCCTCTTCCCACAGCCTTGTATCAGCCGTTAGATTCGGTTTGATAACAACCCTCGAGCCAGGTTTGATCATCCCCCGGGCTGGCCGCAGGGCAGTAAGAATCTCCACCACCCTGCAAATAACGCCATCCCGATCGGTAGCTTCGCCTACTCTTCCTATATGGACTGCCGCTTTCATAGATGCCCTTCCGCAAAAACGGTGTACCTAGTTCGCATCCTGGGCAGTGATCTCAATTCCCTTGGTCTCTTTTAGGAACATCACCAATACTGCCGCGATGATAAGAGAGAGCGAGGCAACGCCGATGGACAGCTTGAAACCGATGCGAGGAATTAACCACGGAATGAGCAAGGGACCGGTAAAGATGGCAAGGCGGCCCATGTTCTGACAGAAGGAAATACCGGTGGCGCGCACGTCGGTTGCAAACATTTCTGCATAGAGAGCTCCATAGCCGCCATAGTAGCCGGTGGAGTAACCGAGGACGAGACCAACGATGGGTAAGTAAGCAAGCCCGCTATGGGTAACAGATGCGATGAACACCGGGATCATTAGGGCCATTGCCACACAGAATGCAGCAAACGTCATCCTGCGACCGAAACGATCAGACAAGTAACCGAAGGAGCAGTATCCAGCCAGCGCCCCCAGGCTCGTCCAAATCATGAACAGTGCGCCCTTCGTGATTCCAAGCTTCAACGTTCTATCCATGTAAGTAGGCAGGAAAGTGAAAAGTACCCACCAGCCAAATTGTCCGAACGCCGAAATACCCAGACCGAGCAGGGCTGTCTTCAGGTACTTTCTGCTAAGTAGCTTCACAATCGGCAGCGTGGTTATGACATTTGCCGGGACGTTCTTCTTCAGCTTTTTGCTTTCCTTCCAGACCGGTGATTCCTTGGCAAAGAATGCAATTGCCAGCAGGCTTAAGAGGGCAGGCACACTGGTTGCGAAGAACATTCCGCGCCAACCGTATGCTGGTATCAGAAAATAAGCAAAGGCTGCAGAAATAAACATGCCAATGCTCCAACCCGAGTGCAACAACCCAACCGCGGATCCTCTGCTCTTGGCCGGCCAGATTTCCGACAACAAGGACATAGTTGCGGGCCACAATCCGCCCAGCGACAAACCGACCAACCCTCTGTAGATATAAAGTTCAGGTATTGAGTGCGCGGTACCACAAAGTGCGTTAAATATTCCGTATAAAGCGATCGACAACATTACGACGGGCTTGCGACCGATCTTATCGCATAGGCTGCCCATTCCTACACCGCCGATGGCGGCGCACAGAAAGAAAACGGATACGACACTGAAAGCTCTGGCTAAGGAAACCTTCATGTCGGCCATGATGCCTGGAACTGCATAAGCGTAGATCGTGGCATCGAGTGCATCAAAAATCCAGCCGGACATAAGACTGAAGAAGGTCGGAAAATGGACCTTCATAGCGTCGCGGAAAGATTCGCTGGGAACGACTGTGACAGTCAGTGGAGCGGTTTCAGTTTCTAGCATAATACCCACCTTCACTTTCGGGGGTTACGCCTTCTCAGGCGTAGGCTACCATCTGAACAGCTTTGCTCGGACAAATTTGCTCGCACAGGCCGCAACCTGCGCACTTGTCATTGACGCGGTAAGTTTCTCCTTTATCAATGGCGAAATAGATGCACGACTTAGCGCAGCTTCCGCAAGTGTTGCACTTATCTTCAGAAATTTTCGCCACTACAACCTGCTCGCGGTTATATTCGCTCAATTGCTTGATGCGAGGAACAGTATTGCCGCGGAATTCTTCGATGCTGTTGTAGCCGTGTTCTTCCATGTACTTCTTGAGGCCATTCAACAACGTCTCGATCACTTCGTACCCACGCATGTAGACGGCTGCGCATATTTGTACGTTATTAGCGCCAACGAGGAAGTACTTGACGACATCCTGCCACTTCGTCACACCACCGCATCCGCTGATCGGAATGTTGATGGCCGGGTACATGACTGAGATCCAGCGCAGAGCGTAGTTGATGGACCACGGACCGCCATGGCCGCCGAAGCCGCCGTGCATGATCGGGGCTTGAGTTTCAATGTCCAGGTCCAATCCGAGGAAACGGCTGAAGGCTGTGAGGCCATCGGCGCCTGCCTCTTGAATGACCTGCGCGGTAGCGAGCGGGCTATTCATCTGCGGAGTCATCTTCGAGATCACCGGGATCGACACGCTCTTTTTCACCAGGCGAGTCACATGATCGATCGTTTCTCCGATGCTCTTCGCGTTTCCTATCACCAGATTGCTGTGAGGGCAGGAGAGATTAAGTTCGAGCACATCCGCACCTGCCCTTTCGACTGCTTTGGACCAACTCACCCAGGTCTCATCGTTGACGCACCCCACGCTGCCGATAATCGCCAGATCTGTTTGTTCTTTCATACGCGTGATTTCATCGCAGTATCCGTCGATGTCAACTTCCGCGCCCTGTTCGATCGAATAGAACGAAAGACTCCGGTCACCTACAAAACCGTGGGACAAAACGCTGAAGCGCGGTGTAGGGCTTTTGGCCATCATTGGTTCTTCAAATTTCGTCTTGACCACGACGCCGCCGGCCCCAAACTGTTCCGCCTTCTGTACGCGCGCAACTGTTTCCGTCAAGCCACTCGATGCCACAATGATCGGGCTCTTAAGTTTCTTTCCAGCAAAATTTACACTTAGGTCAATCATTTCCTTCCCCTTGATTCGGCAATGTGCCGCAGATTGCAAATACCCGGCAGGTTGAAGCCTCCATGCCCTTGAGCTTCAGAGGCGCAACAACCAGCGTGCACTCCTTGGGAAGCGCGAAGACGTTCACCAGATATTCAAGTATGTAGATCTCCTTGCTCAGGAGAGTGTTGTGAACAGGAAATGTGCCATCTCCAGGCTTATCCGTCTGGAAATCAAGACCAACCATCACAATCCCTTGCTTCACGATCCAGGCTGCCGCTTCTGGCGTGAGGTACGGCGATTGCTGGAAGTAGTCCACCTTCCCCCAGTATCTGTCCGTATAGCCGGTCCTGATGATGAGTCGCTTGCCCTTCAGACTAATGCCGTTGGTTGCATCCTCGAGTTCCTGAGCAGTGATCTCTTCAAGGAACTTCTTGTCGTACATATCAACGACAACGCAATCGCCGACCAGCACGTCCAAGGGAACCTTGTCGATCGTCTTCTCGTTCGGCCAGTAATTGAAATGCATGGGTGAATCCAGGTGGGTCCCACCATGACTGAAGATTTGCGACTTACTGGCATAACGGTGTGAATTACTCGGGTCGTTATTCGGGTTTAGGATGAACTCCATTTTTGGAGAGGGATACCATGAAACCGGAAATGTCGGCATCCCCTCATAAAGATCGAGCGTGAGATCAATGGTTTTCATTATTGCCTCTTTTTTATCTATAGAACTTGTTGCGCAATCCCAACAAATTGCTGTTCCGAGATGAGACTCTTGGTGATATAAGCTTCTTCTTTGATCTTGTCGAGAATTTGCTCAATCTGTTCGGGCGTTGCTTTCATGCCATTCTTCTCAAGGAAGTACTCAATCGAGACGCGTCCGCTTCCCTTGCCAATCACATACTTCATTGGCTCGCGACCCACTAACCCTGGCATAAAAGGAACTGGAACAGGCTTGATCCCTTTAGCTTGCATGATGGACGTGTAATGGGAGATGACCCCGGTTTCAATATCAAAGAGACGGCTGCCGGTAATTGGCTTCGCCGGGTGAATGGGAACCTTGCTCACTTCGGATACCAGTTTGGCTACGGAGTTGATCTTCTCGAGCTTCACTCCGGTCTTGATACCCATAAGAATTTCGAAAGCGCAGGCAATTTCCTCCGTTGCGACGTTGCCGGTTCTTTCGCCAATGCCATTCATTGCCGTGTGGATACCGACTGCTCCCGCCCTTACAGCTGCCATTGAGGACGCAACACCCAGGTTGAAATCGTTGTGAACGTGGAACTCCAGCGGCATGTACGGGAACCACTCCTTGTACTTCTTGAAAATGAATTCCACCGCGAATGGAGTGGCGCAGGCATAGGTATCAACCAGCGCCAGAGCATCCGGCCTGACCTCGGCAAATACTCTTTCGTAGACTTGCTTTGAGAACTCAAGCGGTGTGCGGGTAAAATCCCAACCCATGAATGTGACGTGAAGGCCGGCATCCTTGGCCATCTTGATGCTGTCAACAATTCTCGCCACGAGCTTATCTTGGTTGAGGTTGTAAGCATATTCACAGAAGTAAGGGTTGACGCTGTGTTCGATGAGGATGTATTTGCATCCGCAATCGATCGTCAGTTTGATGTCATCCTCATGAGCGCGCGTGAAAGAGACGATTTGCGCCTCGAGATCCATCTTTACCAAGCGCTTAAGAGCATTGACCGCACCTTGCGAGGTGATCGGCATCGCCGCTTCGATTCGCTTGACGCCCATTTCAGATAATGCACAAGCGATGCGGACCCGTTCATCTTCGCGAAATGTAACTCCTGGGGTCTGCTCTCCATCCCTCAGGGTCACGTCGTATAGATAAACGCTTTGGGGGAATCCCGCCATGGCCTCCGGCAGGAAGTTCATGGGAGATACCCATTTCTTATCGTTGTCGAAGTAAGGTTGACCTGATAGGGGGTAATAAGACAGTTCTTTAAGCATAGTTACTCTCCTGGCCTGCTGAATCAAGGTTCAGAGGCCGCTGACACCGCATACGCGGGCATAGCACCTGCGCAGCTCGGTTAATGAAGGCCGCCACGACATTAGGCGCACCCTGGCTGTTTGTCAAACAAATATTTGCTAAGAGAACAGTTCTATTCCGTAACCAGTCATGCAAATCTCCGGCCAGGCTGCGCAGTGTGTTGGATTTGATTTCGGGATGGCACGAAAAAGTATGAAGAGGAAGCCGTTCTCTGGGCTGGCATCGCCCCTGCCAGCCGTGGGGTGCTATCAGCGAGGGGCTGAATTTCTTCCCCGCAAACTCCGGGACGAACTTGTAAAGCATTTGCAGTAACTGCCGCATCGGATTTGATACTCTGCGACGGGAACAAGTGCCGGACAGACTAAAGCTGACCGGCCCTAGCCGCGCGCAACACCTAGGTTGTGTGTTCTTTGAGCTTGCTGGCCGCGAACAGGCCTATGCGGCTCAATCCAATTACTACAGCCACTGCGGTATCCCTCAGCATGGTTGCGCTAGGCATGAGCGGCCACAGCAATCGGCGAAGGAGTTACCTCGTCGCCCATTTTGGCATTGCGTGCATCTGGACCGAAATATGCCAAGAGACAGAACGCGATCGCACCGAGTCCGGCGACGAGTGACAGTGCTACACCATAATTTTTATGGAGACTGTCGGCGAGCATCGACTGGATTGTTGCGTTCCCCGCAGCCAGCATATTCCCGAACTGCAAGGCAAAACCGGGGAAGGTGCCGCGAACGGCCGCTGGCGACATCTCATTGAGGTGGGCTGGCATGACGCCAAAGTTACATTGCACCAGAAACTGCATGAAGAAGGCTGTCACCGTGACGGCAATGAGGCTGGAGCAGAGCCCCCAAAATGGCATTAAGACCAGCATAGCGGCGGAAGCCAATATTAATTCCCGCCGTCGGCCTATTTTCTGGGAGAGCATCCCACCGCATAGGCAACCAAGCAATCCACCGATGTTGTAGATGGTCGATATTGTCGCCACCTGGTGAACGGATAACTTATGCTGAACCTTGAGCATGACAGGGTAAAGGTCCTGGGTGCCGTGACTCATTATGGCGGCGGCAGTCATCAGGATCATTGCGTAGAGGAACAGTTTCCAATTCGCACGAATGACCGTGACCAGACCGGCGGGCTTCGTAACGCGTTGTTGCTTCCAGACCGGGCTCTCAGGAAGAGATGAAGCGAGTGCGATGACCAGCAAGGAGGGCACAACCGCTACAATAAACATGCCCCGCCACCCCAGGAGATCATGCGCAAAACCGTAATAAACCCCGGCCAAAAGATAGCCAACGGAATAGCCGGACTGCAGCAACCCGGACGCCAAACCACGCCAGTGAGCGGGAATGCTCTCCATTGTCAACGATGCCGCCACTCCCCATTGACCACCCATCGCGATGCCGAATATAGCTCGCAAGACCAGGAACATCGTCAACGTTGTCGAGAAGCCGGTGGCCAATTCGACGGCCGAAAACGCCAGGACGTTTATGATCAGGATCGGTTTACGACCGAAACGGTCCGCTAAGCGGCCAAAGAATGCCGCTCCCACAACACGTAACACAAGAGTCGCGGTCACGGCCCAGGTGATGGCAGTAACACCGACGTGAAATGCAGTCGCCAGATCCGTGATTAGGAAGATCATCACGAAAAAGTCGAATGCATCCAATGTCCAGCCAAGAAAGCATGTAAGAATCGTTCGTCTTTGTTGCGCGATTGTGGGCATGAGACTTTCCTCTCGGAGTTCTATGTATGTATAAAATTACAAAACCACTATTCAGCACCTCATCGCCTGCGATCCACCTCACAATGCCACTTGGCAGTATTTCCATCCGGCATTGCATAACTCACGAATCGCAAGTTACCCGCTATTCCCAATAAACTGTTGCTCCCTGATGCGCGGACGTCGTCATCTTCTTGTATAAGTTGAGCCATCCAGACGCGGGTTTTTCAATGCGCTGCCACTTTGTGCGCCTGCTCGCAAATTCCTCATCTGTCACGTTCACCATAAGCCTTCGCTTTTCGATGTCGATTTCGATGATGTCTCCTTCCTCAATCAAGGCGATGTTCCCGCCCTCGTAAGCCTCGGGGACGACGTGGCCGACCGCCAAACCGCCCGTTGCACCAGAGAACCTGCCGTCGGTCACTAAAGCGATTCGTGTTCCCATTTCTTTTCCCAGTACCGCAGCCATGAATGTCTCGAGGTGCGGCATTCCCGGCGAGCCCTTAGGACCTTCATAGCGAATCACGACAACATCGCCGGCTTTGATTTCGTCTCGCAGCAGCGCGGCCCAACTCTCATCCTGGGATTCATACACTCGGGCTGGCCCCTTGAAGATCCATGCATCCTTGTCCACCGCCGAGAACTTCACAATCGCGCTCTGGGTGGCAAGGTTTCCTTTAAGCACCGCAAGTCCACCGTGCTCATGAATGGGGGAACTCACCGTCGTGATGACCGCGGTATCTTCGTTCCTTGCCTTTTTAATCTTGTCCGCCATCGAACCATAGGAACCCTGCACATCCAGATGGATCAGGTTTGCCGCAGCCAGTTCCTTTAGAACCGCAGATACACCGCCCGCCTTGGAAAACTCCACCATCGTATTGGTCTTGTGGTTCGGATAGATTGTGCTGATCACCGGTACTTTCATGCTGAGCTCATCGAACCGCTCCGGGGTGATTTCGATCCCTGCCTGCCTCGCGATAGCGGGCAAATGCAGCAGCGTGTTTGTGGAACCCCCGGTAGCCATGACATAACTAATAACGTTCTCAAACGATTTTTTCGTAACCAGCGTGCGCGGCTTCGTATCGCTCAGCGCCAGTTCCACGGCTTTGCGCGCACAGATCGCAGCCATTTCCTTCCACTCCTCGCTGCCAGACTTCACTGTCGCGTTTCCGTCAGGCGAGAATCCGAGAATCTCAGCGGTCGCACACATTGTGTTTGCCGTTCCCATGAAGGGACATACTCCCGGCGTTGGACAAGCATTTCTCACCACGTCTTTGTATTGCTCACGAGTGATCAAGCTACCAACATGTGCCGCATAGGCCTGCTTTTGATGGGTAAGAGTGATCATCTTCCCGTTGGAATGCCCCGGCTCCATGTACCCGCCAGTGAACATCACTGCCGGAATATTTACCCGAAGCGCGCCCATCAACATTCCCGGCACTACCTTGTCGCAACTTGCCAGCATCACCATGCCATCGAGCATGTTTACTTCGGATACCGTCTCAACTTCCGAGGACACCAGATCCCTGGCGGGAAGCGTGTACCTGTCCCCGGTAGTATTGCTGCAGATCCCGTCGCAAATGCCAGTCACCGGTAATTCGAGAGGCAGGGCACCGCCTTTATAGATCTCATCCTTTATAAGTTCGATCACCTTCTTAAAAGGAAAATGTCCGGGGTTCATCTCATTCCACGAGTTAACAATCCCTATAACCGGACGTTCAGCCTCTTTTTCCGTGATACCCATTGCATATAGCAAAGAATTTCTATGATCCTTCGCTTCTTCCGACCATTGACGCGCCATTACTTACTCCTTTAATCCAGTCGCACCTGTTGAGCTCAATGAGCTACTGCGATACCGAACTTAAATGTGCTCTGCGACCGCAAGATCGTGATTGAGTGGTGGCTTTCCTGCGCGGCCCTTCTTGTAAATCGGAACATAGGTCTCTTTATCCCGAATGACGCATCCCGTACATCCGCCATCGCGCATAATCACCGTGCACTGGCCACATCCCTCACACGTATTGCGTGGATCAAGTGCGCCGGTCCCAAGTATCTCGGCCGCAAACGCCGGATACGCAATCGCCTGCCGACCAAACCCGGCAATCTTCATCCAACCCTGCTCAATGCAGCCGGCAACAACATGGGGCGCAAACTGCCGAAGCCAACTAATTCCGCCATTCATGATGACCGCGTCAGGTACCACGGCTTGCATTACTTTCGCGGCGTTCAACAGTAGTTCGACACCTTCAAGCGGATGCACTGGGGGAATGTAGCCGCCCCGGTTATAGGGCCTTGTCAGATGTGGATTGTAATAAGGACTTCCCAAGCTGATTCCGAAAAGCTGCACACCCTTTTCATGCAGTATCTTGATCAAGCGAATGGGTTCGGTGTATTCGGGCTTATGATAATCGTTCTTATCGACGCCCCAATCGTAAGGAGTTGGCAGCTGGTTATAAGTACCGAGCCGGACGCCCAACGTAATCTTGTCGCCCACCTTTGCTTTCACTTTGTCCACGATGTTACAAAGCGCGCGAATACGATTTTCAAAACTTCCGCCGTAACGCCCCTCCCGCGTGTGTGCCGCCAACAATTCAGAAAGGAGATAGGTATGGCACGCCTTGATATCGATCGCATCAAAGCCCGCTTCCACCGCCATCTCGGCAGCGGCGACGAACTTGTCTTCCAATTGCTCCAGTTCTTCGTCGGTGATCACACGGATTGGGACCTTGGTGTCCAGGAACTTATTAGCCGATGCAACGATCGGTGCCGGAGCGTCGCCAGGCTTGCTATAACGTCCTGAGTGGGTAAGCTGAAGGACGGAAAATGGAGCAGCGTGCCCGGCATCCGCCGCTGCCTTACGAATCTCTTGCAGTGATGCTGCGAAATCTTCTCTCGTGTCTTCATTGATAAACAGCTGACGCGGATTCGCACGTCCCTCGTTCACCACTGCCGTGGCTTCATACCACAACAGACCCGCGCCACCCGCGCCAAACCGTTTATAGCGCCGATGCGTGAGTTCCCCCGGCCGGCCATCAGTCAGGCCGTCACATCCCTCCATGGGATTAATGCCAAGACGGTTAGGAATCGTCTTATTGCCTATTTTCACCGGCGTACTGAGAACGCTTAAGTCGATGGAAACCGGAATCCTAACTCCCAGCTTCTCGATATCCTCTTGCAATTCACCCAGATTCTTATAATGAAAGCGAGCGTGCTGCGTCATTCCAATCCTCCGAAAATGTACAAATCTTTAACCATGTGAGAATGACCTCTCACGATGAGACAAGTAACAAGCGGGCAGTCGTTATACCTGCAGGCACCGGCATTACTCAGCGCGTTGCTACTCAAAACTCTCGGGCACACTTCACAGTGCGCCCGCAACTCACATCTCAGCCACCATTCCGGGCAGTCGTACCCGCCAGTCCCTGCTCTCGATATCCGCACTCAAGCGAAAGAGCATGAGCCGTCTCGGTTACCAGCGTCGCTATCAATGGGATCTTCTCGAGCGGCAAGCGGAAAGATGGCGCGGACACGCTCATGGCTGCAATCTGCCGCCCCGAATGATCCTTAACTGCGGCCGCCACGCAGCGAACTCCTTCTTCATGCTCCTCATCGTCGACCGCATAGCCACGTTCGCGAACAGTTTTCAGTTCGGCCTTCAACTCAGCGGGCGTGGTCAGTGTCTTTGCGGTGAAGCGGGGCATACCATGTTGCTGAAGAATGACGTCAACTTCCGACTCATCCAGCCACGCCAGCATTACTTTTCCTGCGGAAGTGCAGTACGCACCATTCCGATGCCCTATGGTCGATGACAGTCGAACCGCCCGGTCAGGTTCGATCTTGTCCACATAAAGCACCTCACCATCATCAAGTACGCACAGGTGAACCGTTTCATGTGAGTTGTACATCAAACGTTCGAGTGATGGACGTGCGCGATCGCGAATATTGAATCTCGCCATTGCAATTGAACCCAGGTCGAACAGCCGAAGTCCAAGGCTAAACCGACCGCCCTGTGCATCGCGGTCAACGAGGCGGTGTCTTACCAAGCTCATCAGCAGGCGATGTACCGAACTCTTGTGCAACTTCACTTCGGCGGAAATCTCCGCTAGCGTAGCGCCCTCGCGTAGACGGGCCAGGGCGTCTAGAATCGCCAGAGCACGGTCTAGCACTTGCACCTTGTACAGCGAAGGATTAGCACTTTGTACTGGCGACATAACAAACCTCTCTCTCGTGTAACTGGTTACTCATCCTCAAATACTTGCTTACAACTTGGCGACCGTCAGGCCTCCGTCAATCGCCAACACAGACCCACTGGCATAGGGGAGGTCGCCACGAGCCAGCATGGCTGCCGCCCGCCCAATATCATCCGGCGTACCCCATCGCTTTTCGAGTAACAGGTCCCCTTCTATCAACGAATCGTACTTACCCTTGACGACCTTCGTCATATCGGTCTGGATGATCCCAGGCCGAATTTCGTAGACGTCAATTCCAAACTCTGCCAATCGAACCACCCACAACTTTGTTGCCATCGCGATGCCTGCTTTCGATATGCAGTAATCACCACGATTCACGCTCGCAACAGTCGCAGAGCATGAGCTGATATTGATGATCCGGCCATGATACGAACTATCGGCGTGCTTCTGCCGGATCATCCACCTAGCGATCAGTTGTGTTAAGAAGTAGGGTCCCTTCAGGTTCACGGAGATCAATTCATCAAAGCTCTCTTCCGTAGCTTCGAGAATGTCGGCACGAACCTTCGGCGCTATGCCGGCGTTGTTCACCAACACATCCAACCGTCCAAAACGCTTTTCGATGTCTTCGACTAATCGCTCCCGGTCCGCGGCGCTTGATACATCTGCCTGAACATACTCGGCTTCCACTCCATTCTGTTCGAGGGCCTTCAGAACGGGACGCGCCTCATCTCTGTCGCGCCTTCCGGTGATCACCACGTTGTGTCCCTCACGTGAGAGCGCAGTGGCTATACCGAGTCCAATTCCGCGATAACCGCCTGTAACCAATGAAATCATTTCTGAGTACTTCCTTTCGTTCCCAGCTCTGATGTTTCCATTTTGCGGCCCGCCGACGCAGAGCCGAAGAAGCTGTAATAGCTGCCTTCGCTGATGCGCGATACCAAGAGTCCAAGTTCAAGCATGTGATAATCTCCCCACATGCTTGACTCGCCAGCCGGACTGACGAGGTTCGACGGAATGTAATCCCAGCCGTTCGGACGATGGTAGATGCTATGGAGCAAAATGCCTTCGTGTTTCTCATCGGTCGATAGGTATGGTTCTTCTAGTAACCGCTTTGTTACCGCGAGGCCTGCCTGTAAGTAACGTTCCCCCTCGACGCCAAGCGCCACCCCAAGCCGAATCAATCCCTGTGCAGCAATCGCGCTTGCCGATGAGTCAACCGGTTCGTAGGGGTTATACGGGTCAGCTTCCGAATCGCGCCATTCGCCAAGACGGTAGAGGTTCGGTGCCCCGGTATCCCAGTAACAGATTCCGTCGGATGCAGTACCCTGTGAGATATAGAAATCGCAGGTCGCAAGAGCCGCCTTTGTTAGCGTCGATATTGCATCGGACTTACTCATTACACCCGAGTGACCGAACTCTGATTCGGATAGCGAATTGGCGAACTCCAACTCTTCGGCAAAACCGAGCATGGCCCATGCGAGTCCCCGCGTCCAGGTGCTGAAGGCTGAGTAACCTTGCTGGGATGATGGACATCTGAAGGTGCCGCTTACAGGATTGAATACGGCTTCGTGCGCGGTACGCCCTCTCAGTTCGGGAGTGTCATAGATATCGCGCCCTTCGCCGTAATAGACATTCCAATGGGCAGCCATGCTGCTGTGGGTTAGCGAGCGCGCCAGCAGATTGATCTTCACGTCTTGTTCGCCGAATAGTGAGTGGCCGAGAACATGCGCCAGTCCGCAAATCCGTACGGTTCGTAACGTATCGATAAAAAGAGAATGAGGACCATTGAACGAGTGAATGTATCCTTGGCCATTCGGCAGCGTCGTCCAGCGCGCTGCTTGAACCGCTCCGCTCGTCTTTAGCGCCTGCTCGTAATATCGGAGTTCCCAGTCGTTCTGTGCGATTTTTTGTTCCAGCATTAACCTGCGAAGCTGGCCATAGGTGGAAAGATTGTTGAATCCATGATCGTGAACCCCCAGGTTCGTCAGGTGTTCAGTCATCTGGCCTACAGTTTGGTCCCGGCCAATCTTCAGCAAGCTCATATCACCCGTCAGGTCAAAACACAGCAGTGCGTTGCCATATTGAAAACCCTGAGTCCACTGCGTCCAGCCACGTGCCGAGTACCTCCCTGCTACGGTAAATACCGGCGCCCCATCTTCGATCCGCCAGCGGCGTTCCAGTAATGCAGTCTTGGCCGAAGCAATTTCGAACAGGCGTCTAATGCCTTTCATCAGGTCAGCTGGCTTAATTTGCGACGTAGCCTTCATCGAATTCCCATGGATGCCACTGCCGTTCTCGAGTGGCGCACTTTCTTGACAATGTCTACATACTTCTCAGCGTTAGCTGTAATTTCCCGAGTATTGCCTGAACGCAAAGCGGCGATAGATACTAGCTCTCCGCCTATGCCTAGAGCAGACGCCCCGGCCTGCAGAAACTCTGCGGCAGTGTCTAAGTTCACTCCGCCGGTCGGAATCATTTGAACCTGGGGCAATGGCCCCTTCAATGCCTTGATGTACTTTGGACCGCCCACTGCTCCACACGGAAATACCTTGACGAAATCCGCGCCGGCCTTCCACGCCGTAATGACCTCGGTTGGAGTGAGCGTTCCAGCCATCATCATTACTTCTGCTTCACGAGCAAGTTTCACCGTTTCCAAATCAAAGCCGGGACTTACCAGAAATTGAGCTCCTGCGTCCAGACACCTCTGTGCGCTCTCGGCGTCCAGTACAGTTCCCGCACCGATGAGGACCTGCCTGCCCAAACTCTTAGTCAACCGCGAAATCACATCCACCGCACCCGGGACTGTCATCGTTATTTCCACGATCGGCAATCCGCCCGCACACACTGCCTCTGCTGCCGCCATCGCTTGAGAAGCCGATTCGGCTCGAACCACAGGAACAACTCCAAACTCCAGAACTCTGCGTATTGCCTCTGCTTTTGTCAT
>Ga0181537_10001334_pt1 | contig 22845 bp, 19 predicted proteins | sample PEATcosm2014_Bin_39_FD_119765 | JGI IMG/M metagenome (GOLD analysis project Ga0181537, IMG submission 119765) | Peatland microbial communities from MTU Mesocosm Facility, Houghton, MI, USA - PEATcosm2014_Bin23_10_metaG | ecosystem: Environmental > Terrestrial > Soil > Wetlands > Peat | place... | reverse complement strand
GGCGAGCACATCTATGTCGACGACCGCACGATCGACAGCCATATCAAACGGCTCCGCAAGAAGTTCAAATCGGTCGACAACGAGTTCGCACAGATCGAAACCCTCTATGGCGTCGGCTATCGATATCGCGAACAGTGACGCGCCGGCAGCATCGTCGCTGACGGACGCCGCGCCGACTCGCGCGCCGCTCCCCGCCGTCGAAGGCGAGGCGTCGCGCCGACGCCGCTTCCGCTGGCCGCGCCTGTCGCCGCTCACGCGGCGGATCATCGCGGTCAACGTCCTGCCCTTGGCGCTGCTGGCGCTGGGCTTTCTTTATCTCGGCAAGTTCGAAGCGAGCCTTGTCGACCAGCAGGTCGACGCGCTGCGCAAGCAGGGCGAAATCTTCGCCGCCGCACTCGCCGAGGGCGCGGTGCTCGATTCTCCCGATGAGGGCGAGGAAAGCGAGGTCCTGCTGCCCGATCTCGCACGCCAGATGATGCGCCCGCTGGTCGCGCTAACCCACACCCCGGCGAGGCTTTTTGATCGCGACGGCAAGCTGATCGCCGACAGCAAGGTTCTGGCCGGACCGGGCGACGCGATCGAAGTGGCGGAATTGCCGCCGCTCGACACCAAGGGCCCCGTCACGCGGCTCCGCAATGACATCTATGACTGGATCGCTGGGCTCCTGCCGCAGCGCCGCGCCTATCCCATCTATCACGATGGGCGGACGGCCGCGGACTTCCCCGAGGTCGAGCGCGCCCTGCATGGCGAGAGCGACTGGGCGGTGCGCCGCGATATTGTCCACAAGGCGCTGGTGATCAGCGTCGCGATGCCGGTGCAGCGTTACAAGGAAGTGCTCGGCGCGGTCATGTTGTCGACCGCCGACGGCGATATCGAAGCCGAGCTGCGCAATGTGCGCTTCGAATTGCTGCGGATTTTCGGCGTTGCTCTGCTCGTGACGGTGCTGCTTTCGGTCTACCTCGCGAGCACGATCGCCCGCCCGATCCATCGCCTGGCCGAGGCGGCCGAGCGTGCTCAAGGCCGCGGCGCACGTATCGAAATCCCCGATCTGACCCAGCGGGGCGACGAGATCGGCGATCTGTCGCGCTCGTTGCGCGCGATGACCAACGCGCTGTGGCTGCGCATGAGCGCGATCGAGAGCTTTGCCTCGGATGTCGCGCATGAGATCAAGAACCCGTTGTCGTCGCTGCGCAGCGCGGTCGAGACCGCCGTGCGCATCGACGACCCGGTCAAGCAGCAGCGTCTGCTGGCGATCATTCTCGACGATGTCGAGCGCTTGTCGCGGCTGATCACCGACATCTCCGACGCCTCCCGTCTCGACGCCGAACTGAGCCGCGACGTCATGGAGCCGATCGACCTGGCAGCGATGCTGCGCGCGTTGGTCGACATCCACGAGACCACGCGCGCCGAGGGCACCGCGCATGTCGCGCTGACCCTTCCCGAGCGCCGCCGTGGGCTCTTTGTCAGCGGCATCGAGACCCGGTTGTCTCAGGTCTTCCTCAACCTGGTCAGCAACGCGGTGTCCTTCAGCCCACCCGGTGGCCACATTCATGTGCGAGCACGCGAGGACGGCCGCGCCGTCCTGGTTACCGTCGAGGATGACGGGCCCGGTATCCCCCCCGAAAAGCTGACGACGATTTTTGACCGCTTCTATACCGAACGCCCGGCCGCCGAGAAATTTGGTACGCATTCGGGCCTGGGTCTGTCGATCTCGAAGCAGATAGTCGAGGCGCATCGCGGCCGCATCTGGGCCGAGAACCGGCACGATGCCGCCGGCGGGGTGTGCGGTGCACGCTTCTTGATTCGGCTGCCGGAAGCATGAGCGCCGAGCCCCTGCTCGTCCACGCGACGACCGTGGCGATCGGCGATCGCGCCATCATGCTGCGCGGCCCGTCCGGCAGCGGAAAATCCGATCTGGCCCTGCGACTAATCGACGCCGGAGCGCGGCTGGTGGCCGACGATCAGAGCCTGCTTTGGCGCGAGGGCGACGCCGTCCTGGTGCGCGCGCCAGAGTCGATCGCGGGGCTGATCGAAGCGCGCGGCATCGGCATTTTGCGGGTCGAATCGCTGCCCGCGGCACGGCTTGCGCTGATCGCCGATCTGGTTGCACCGCAACATGTCGAACGTCTGCCAGAGCCAAGTAACGAAACAATTTTTGGTCTTGCGATACCGCTGGTTGCGATCGCGCCGTTCGAGGCGTCGGCCCCGGTGAAATTGCGCCTCGCGCTGACGATGCTCAGCGAAGAAGGAACGATCGTCTCCGTGTAGCGTTAATAATGTCCGCCCGCGACGGTGCGGCATCACGTCAAAGGCAGGGCATGACTGCCATTGCATCAAGCCTGATGACGAAATCGCCAGAGCGCAGTATATGGGCTGCTTGTCCTCACCCGCGGGCCGTCGTGGCCTTAGGCGGCATGCGGATCGAACACCGAGTGGTCTCTACCCCCCAAGTGACCGCAGCAGTGTGTGATCGACACCCCCAACCTGGCCTGATCCCAACGAATGTCGAGCCCCTGTAGCCGGGACCTCGCACCCTCCTCCCCATATCACCAGCGACGACGCCGCTGTCCGTTACCGCGCGGCAGCGAGGCATGCCTATGCCAGAGGTCTCTATGATAGGCATTGTCCTCGTCACGCATGGCCGACTCGCGGCGGAATTTGTTGCCGCACTCGAACACGTCGTCGGCCCGCAGATGCAGATCGCATCGGTCTGCATCGGCCCGGAAGACGATATGGAGCAGCGCCGGCAGGAGATTTTGAACTCGATCGGCATGGTCGATACCGGCGAGGGCGCGGTGCTGCTGACCGACATGTTTGGCGGCACGCCGTCGAACCTGGCGATCTCGGTGATGGACCGCGCCAAGATCGAGGTCATCGCCGGCATCAATCTGCCGATGCTGATCAAGCTCGCCAGCCTGCGTCAGACCGAAACCCTCGCCCGCGCGGTGATCGGCGCGCAGGAGGCTGGTCGCAAATACATCAACGTCGCCTCGCAGCTTCTGGCGGACGCGCAACGATGAGCGCCGAGCCGTGCGGCAACTCCGCCGAGGCTGCCGCAGCGGCAGCCGCGACCGCTCGACGGATCGTCAGCATCTGCAATCAGAAAGGCTTGCACGCGCGCGCCGCGGCACGCTTCGTCAAGACGGCGCATCAGTTCGACGCCGAGATTTGGGTCCGCAAGAACGGGACAATCGTGTCCGGCCGGTCGATCATGGGGTTAATGATGCTGGCGGCGGCATCAGGCGCCGAGTTACAAATCTCTGCCGCCGGCCCGGAAGCCGACTCAGCGGTCGAAACGCTGGCGCGCCTGGTCGAATGCAAGTTTGATGAGGATTGAGGACGGGTCCGGCACCAAAGATCACGACGAAAAAAGGCTGACAGGCATCGCCGTATCGCCGGGAGTCGCGATCGGCGCGGCTTACATCGGTGATCGCGAACCGATCGTGGTCAGCGAGACGGCGATTGCCGAAACGGCAATCGCTGCCGAACGCGCCCGGTTTGCCGACGCCGTGGCCAATGCTCAAAAACAATTGCGCAAGCTGAAGGCGCGCGCCGCCTCGCTGCCCGGCTCCGCCCCGGAAGAAATCGGCTATCTGCTCGACGCACATCTGGCGATGCTGGCGAATTCTCGCCTGGTGCGCGGCGTCAATCAGCGCATCGCCAACGCGCGGATCAACGCCGAGCGTGCTGTCGAGCTGGAAATCGAGACGATCGCCAAAGGCTTCGCGCAAATGCGCGATTCCTACCTGGCGGCTCGGGTCGAGGATATTCGGGTCGTCGGCTCGCGGCTGATCCGCAACCTCGCCAAAAAACCCTACATCACCTACGCGACGCTCGATGGCGGCGCGATCATCCTCGCCGAGGAGGTCACGCCCGCCGATACCGCGCTGATGGACCCGCGGCGCATCGGTGGGTTCGCCGCCGTGTTCGGCGGCCCCGAGGGCCACTCGGCGATCATGGCGCGAGCTCTCGGGCTGCCAGCGGTGATGGGAGTGGCAGGCCTCGTCGCTCGCGCCCGGCCCGATGCGACAGTGATCGTCGACGGCTCGGAAGGCGTGGTGATCCTCGATCCGACGCCGGAAACGCTCGAGGCCTATCGCCAGCGCCAGGAGGCGTATCGCGGCGAGCGGCGCCATCTCGGCCGGCTGCGCCGCCTTGCCGCGGTGACGCGGGACGGCGTCGAGATCCGCCTCGAAGCCAATCTCGAACTGCCGATCGAGCTCGACCAGGCGCTGGCCAATGGTGCGATGGGGCTCGGGCTGGTCCGCACCGAGTTCCTGTTCCTCAATCGCGACGACCTGCCCGACGAGGACGAGCAATACGAGCTCTACGCCGGCCTCGTTCGCGGCATGGGTGGGCGGCCGGTGACGCTGCGCACCCTAGATGTGGGCGGCGACAAGCTGCCCGAAGCGCTCGCCGCGAGCGCGCTTGGTGGCGCCGACCCGGCGCTCGGCCTGCGCGGCATCCGCTTGTCGCTAAAGGAGCGCCGGCTGTTCGACACGCAGCTCGCGGCGATGCTGCGGGCCGCGCGTGAAGGCCCGCTGCGCATTCTGTTGCCGATGATCTCGACCGCTGGCGAAATCCGCCGCACGCGCGAGGCGATCGAGCAGGTAGCGCGCCGCTTGCGCCGCCGCGGCGTGGCTTTCGCCGAGGTGACGCCGCCCCTGGGGGTGATGATCGAGGTGCCGGGCGCGGCGCTTGCCGCCGACGCGCTGGCGAGCGAATCCGACTTCTTCTCGATCGGCACCAACGATTTGATCCAGTACACGCTGGCGATCGATCGCGGCGACGAGCAGGTCGCGCATCTTTACAACCCGCTGCATCCGGGCGTGTTGCGGCTCATTCAGTTCGCGGTCGAGGCAGGCGCGCGCCGGCGCATCCCCGTCGGGATATGTGGCGAGATGGCCGGCGAGCCGCGCTACGCGGCGCTGCTCCTTGGTCTCGGCCTCAGGGAGTTGTCGATGGCGCCAGGCAGCCTGCCGCGCCTGAAACAGCGTATCCGCAACCTCGATATGGTCGCCGCGACCCGCCGCGCCGAGGCCATCATGGACCAGTCGGATTCGGGCCGTATCGCCGCGCTGCTCGACGATTTCAATGCGATGGCGAAGCTGGAATAGCCGTCGTGCGGCCACGCAGCCTTGACGACTTAAAGATATCTTTATATGTTCAACTCATCTGCGCCGCGCTGCGCCACAGGAGATAGCTGCATGCCCGAGTTCACCGATTACAAGGTCGCCGACGTCGCGCTCGCCGATTGGGGTCGCAAGGAGATCGCGATTGCCGAGACCGAGATGCCGGGGCTGATGGCGCTGCGCGACGAGTTCGGCAAATCGCAGCCTTTGGCCGGCGCGCGCATCGTCGGATGCCTGCACATGACGATTCAGACTGCGGTACTGATCGAGACCTTGGTGCATCTGGGCGCCACCGTGCGTTGGAGCTCGTGCAACATCTTCTCGACCCAGGACCACGCCGCCTCGGCGATCGCGGCACGCGGCATCCCGGTTTTCGCCTGGAAAGGCGAAACCGAGGAGGAATACGAGTGGTGCATCGAGCAGACCCTGACCGGGCCGGGCGGCTGGACGCCCAACATGGTGCTCGATGATGGCGGCGATGCGACGAAGATCATCCACGATTCGCATCCGCATCTGCTGGCCGAGATCCGCGGCATCTCCGAGGAGACGACGACTGGCGTCCACCGGCTCTACGAGATGATGAAGGCGGGGACGCTCAAAGTGCCGGCGTTCAACGTCAACGACAGCGTCACCAAGTCCAAATTCGACAACCTCTACGGTGTGCGCGAAAGCCTCGTCGACGGCATCAAACGCGCGACCGATGTCATGCTCGCAGGCAAGGTCGCCGTCGTCGCCGGGTTTGGCGATGTCGGCAAGGGCTCGGCGGCGAGCCTGCGCAGCCAGGGCGCGCGGGTGATGGTGACCGAGATCGATCCGATCTGCGCCCTGCAGGCGGCGATGGAGGGCTACCAGGTCGTCACGATGGATGAGGCGGCCCCGATCGGCGATATTTTCGTCACCGCGACCGGCAATATCGACGTCATCACGCTCGACCACATGCGGCAGATGCACGATCGCGCGATCGTCTGCAACATTGGCCATTTCGACAGCGAGATCCAGGTCGGCGCGCTGGGCAACTACGTCTGGGACGAAGTGAAGCCGCAGGTCGACGAGGTCATCTTCCCGGATGGCAAGCGGCTGATCGTCCTGGCCAAGGGGCGGCTGGTCAATCTTGGCTGCGCGACCGGCCATCCGAGCTTTGTGATGAGCGCGTCATTCACGAATCAGGTGCTCGCGCAAATCGAGCTATGGACCAATCACAGCAAGTATCAGAACAAGGTGTACGTGCTGCCCAAACATCTCGACGAGAAGGTCGCGGCGTTGCATCTCGACAAGCTTGGCGCGCATTTGACCAAGCTTACCGCGACCCAGGCGGATTATCTCGGGATCGCGGACGCGGGTCCCTATAAGCCGGAACACTACCGCTACTAGCAGCGTTGGTAATTGATGTTGATTTGGTTAACGAAAGCCGGATTATCGCGGGCTGACTGAAAAAGAATGGGGTTTGGCCGGCGCGGCGGTGGGCCCGGCGGCCAGAAGGCGGCACATCGTGATTCTGCTCGCTGCCGTTATCGTTCTGGCCATCCTGATCGTGCTCGGCGGGCTGAATTTGCATGCCCGCGCGCGGCTCAGCGCCGCTGATGCCCAGCGGCAGGCGGCGGAGCGAAACCTTGCCGGTCTTGCGGCGATCGCCGAAACCGCGCCGTTGGCCGGGTTTATGTGGCGAGCCGACGGCACGGAGAGCGCGCTGGGCAGTCTGCCGGGCCCGACTATCGCAACGAACTTTGCCGATTTCCTCGCCCAGCTCGATGCCGATAGCCGCAACCGGCTATCCGCCTTGGTTGCGGCATTGCGCGCCAACGGAACGTCGTTCGCGGACACCGCCTCGCTTAGCGACGGTTCCGCCTATGCCATGACCGGAAGGCGGACCGCGCGCGGCGATTCGGTGCTGTGGGCCATCGATATCAGCCGGACGCGGGCCACCGAGGCGGCGCATGCGGTCTCGCTCGCCTGGGCCTCGGCACTGCGCGCGATGTTCGAGGCGGTGCCGGTGCCGGTCTGGCGGCGCGATCGCAACCTGAACCTCGTCGACTGCAACACCGCCTATGGCGCCGCGCTCGATACAACGCGCGAGGCGGCGCTCGCCGAGAGCCGCGAATTGGTGCCAGCGAGCGGCCGCGGAAAGGCGCTGGAGCTGGCACGCGCCGCGGCCGCCGGTGCGATCCGTACGGAGGCCCATCATGTCGTGATCGGCGGTTCGCGACACCTGATCGAGATCACCGAAACGCCCGACCGCGAAGGCGGCACGATCGGCTTTGCGATCGACCGCACCGACCGGGAAAACGCCGAGGCCGAGTTGCAGCGTCACATCAACGCGCATGGCGGCGTGCTCGAAAGCATTCATGCCGCCGTGGCGATCTACGGTCCCGACAAGCGCCTCAGGTTCTGCAATTCGGCCTTTGCCGTGCTGTGGGGGATCGAGACCGACTGGCTGGCGACCAGTCCATCGCTGGATGAGCTGCTAGAGCGGTTGCGGGAACGCCGCCGCATTCCCGAACTCGCCGATTTTCGTGCGTTCAAACGCCAGCAGCTGGCGATGTTCACCTCGCTGATCGAGCCGCAGCAGGAGCTGCTCCATCTGCCCGATGGCCGCACCTTGAGCCTTTCGGTGTCGCCGCATCCGTTGGGCGGGCTGGTCTTTGTCTACGAGGACGTGACCGATCGGCTGGCCCTGGAACGCTCCTACAACACGTTGATCGAGGTGCAGCGCGAGTCGCTCGACAATCTGTTCGAGGGCATCGCGGTGATCGGCAGCGACGGCCGGCTCAAATTGCACAACCCCGCCTATCGGAAGATCTGGGGCCTTTCCGAGGCGGATCTGGAAGGCGAGCCGCATCTCAGCGAGATTGTCGAGAAAACCCGCGGCTTCCATGACAGCAGGAGCAATTGGCCGACGCTCAAACAGCAGATCATCGCGCGGATCTCGGCGGCGACGCTGTCACGCGACCTGCTCGACCGGTCGGACGGCACCGTATTGCAGGTCGCGACGGTGCCGCTTCCCGATGGCAATGTCCTGCTGAGCTACCAGGACGTCACCGACACGCAGCGTGTAGAGCGGGCCTTGCGCGAGCGCAATGAGGCGCTCGAAACCGCCGGACGGCTCAAGAGCGAATTCATCGCCAACGTGTCCTACGAGCTGCGTACACCATTGAACGCGATCATCGGATTTGCCGAGATCCTCGCCAACGAGTATTTCGGCACGCTGACCGCGCGCCAGCTCGATTACAGCCGAGGCATCCTCGACAGCTCGCATCGCCTGTTGTCGCTGATCAACGACATCCTCGATTTGGCGACGATCGAAGCCGGCTACATGACGCTCGAAACCGCGCGGGTCGACATCCGCGAGATGCTGGAAGGCATGCTGACGCTGACGCGAGAACGTGCGCGCAACCAGAACCTCGACTTGGCGCTCGACTGCCCCGCCGATATCGGCGTCATCGAGGCCGACGAGCGGCGACTGAAACAAGCGCTGTTCAACCTGATCTCGAACGCCATCAAATTCACCCCATCGGGTGGCTCGATCCGTCTCGAAGCCGCGCGCGACGACGACGATCTGGTACTGTCGGTCGCCGATACCGGAGTCGGCATTCCGATGGCCGACCAGGCCCGCGTCCTTGAAAAATTCGAGCGCGGCGACCCAACCCTGCATCAGACCGGCGCCGGGCTCGGCTTGTCGCTGGTCAAGAGCCTTGTCGAGCTGCATGGGGGCACGGTGACGATCGAATCGAGCGCCGACCGCGGCACGATCGTCCGCTGTCACCTGCCGACCGACGGCACCGCCCCAGCGATCCCGGCCACCCCGCGGGAAGCTGTCTTGCACTAGAGATTGCCGGGCACGCCCTTCGTCGTCGAATACTCGAAGTGCAGCGCTTCGCCCGGATGGACCAGTGGGTGGATCGCGTGCGCGGCGACGGCCGCTTCGGCGAACCCGGTCAGGATCAGCTTTAGCTTGCCCGGGTATGTGCAGATATCGCCGATGGCGAAGATGCCGTTGCGCGACGTCGCGCAACTCCTCGGATCGACCGCGATGCGGTTGTCGTCAAAAGCAAGGCCCCAGCTCGAGAGCGGGCCGAGCTGTGTCGCAAGACCGAAAAACGGTAGCAGGCAGTCCGCGTCGAGCCGGCGCTCGTTGCCCGCGAGATCGGTGACGATGACCGCATTGAGCTGCCCGGCCGAACCGACAATCCCTGCGAGCTGGTACGGCGTCACCAGCTCCACCCTGCCCTCTTCCGCAAATTGCTGCAGCCGCAGCAAGGATTGCGGCGCGGCGCGGAATTTCGCCCGGCGATGCACGACCATCACATGCTCAGCCAGCTCGGCAAGCGACAACGCCCAATCGACCGCCGAGTCACCTCCGCCAGCGATGACGATGCGCAGGCCGCGAAAATCCTCGCGGCGTCGCACCAGATAGAAAACGCTCTTCCCCTCGAACGCTTCGATCCCATCGAGGGGCGGCCGGTTCGGGCCAAAGGCGCCGCCGCCCGCCGCGATGACGACCGCGCGCGCCGCGACCCGAACCCCGGCCACGTTGCTGACGACAAACCTCTCGCCGCTGTGTTCGAGCCCCGTCACGGCGTGGCCGAGATGGTAGGTGGGCGCAAACGGCGCCGCCTGTTCGGTGAGCCGATCGACCAACAAGGCGGCGTCGATTCGCGGATAGCCGGGGATGTCGTAGATCGGCTTTTCCGGATAAAGCGCCGCGCATTGTCCTCCGGCGATGTCCAGCGCGTCAAAAACATGGCAGCTCATGTCGAGCATGCCGCACTCAAACACCGCGAAGAGCCCTACCGGGCCGGCGCCGATGACCGCGACATCGGTCTCGTGGATGGGGGTTTCCATCGGGCGAGATTAATCACGTTGAGCCCTTGCGCAACCCGATGTTGCGGCGATGCGGCCCGCGGGCATACAAGGCAGAGATGGTAACCATCGATCTGCCCGATGAAAGCGCAACCTCTGCGCTCGCCGCGCGCTTGGCCGCGGTCGCGCGTCCGGGTGACTTGATCGCGCTACGGGGCGAGCTCGGCACCGGCAAGACGAGTTTCGCCCGCGCCTTTATCCGTGCCCGCGGCGGCGATGAGGCTGTGCCGAGCCCGACTTTCACACTGGTCCAAATCTACGACCTGCCAGGCGGGGCGATCTGGCATTTCGACCTCTACCGGCTGCGCGCGCCCCAGGAGGCCTGGGAGCTCGGCATCGAAGATGCGTTCCGTGACGGCATCTCGTTGATCGAATGGCCCGAGCGGCTCGCCGCGTTGCTGCCGGCGCGACATCTGTGCGTGGCGCTCGACTCCGGCGCGACTGCCGGCGCTCGCCGCGCCACGCTTTCCGCTGACGGTGACTGGGCGGAACGGTTCGCCGCGATTGCCGCGGAGGCGTGAGTGAACGGCGAGCGCGCTACGGCGATCAGCGGATTTCTCGCCGCCGCTGGCTGGGACACGATCCAGCCGGCGCCGCTCGCCGCCGATGCCTCGTTCCGCCGCTATTACCGGCTTGCCGACCGCGACCGGCGCGCCGTGCTGATGGACGCGCCGCCGCCGCACGAAGACGTGCGCCCCTATATCGCGATTGCCGAGATGCTACGCGGCCACGGGCTCAGCGCCCCGGAGATTTTCGCCGAGGACTCGGAACGCGGCATGTTGCTGATCGAGGATTTTGGCGACGACACCTACACGCGTCTCCTCGCCCGCGGCGCCGACGAGACCCAGCTATACGCGCTGGCGATCGACACGCTGATCGCCCTGCAGCGCGCCGTCGCCGAGCCGCCCGCCTTGCCTCCTTACGACGAGACGGCTCTGCTCGGCGAAGCGACGCTGCTGATCGATTGGTATGCACCCTTGGCGCTAGGTGCGCCCTTAACGCAAACCGCCCAGGACGATTATCTGGGCTTATGGCGTGAGGTGCTGCCGCTGGCCGCCTTGCCATCGCCAACCCTGGTATTGCGCGACTACCACGTCGACAATCTGATGCTGCTGCACGGCCGAGTGGGCGTGCAGGGGTGTGGCCTCCTCGACTTCCAGGACGCGCTGTGCGGCCCGGCGAGCTACGATCTGGTGTCGCTGCTCGAAGACGCGCGGCGCGACGTGCCGGCCACGCTGCGCGAGGCGATGATCGAACGCTATCTCGCCGCTTTCCCGGGAATCGATCGCGGCGCCTTTCGCCGCTCGGCGGCGATCCTCGCGGCGCAACGCAACGCCAAGATCATCGGCATCTTCACCCGGCTGTGGCGACGCGACGGCAAGCCGCAATACCTCGACCATATCCCGCGCGTGTGGCGCCTGCTGGAAGCCGATCTGCAGGAGCCGGCGTTGCGGCCGCTCGCCCGTTGGTTCGATCGTCACGTGCCGGCGGCCGCGCGGCGCGTGCCGGATCGGCGCAGCGCGGCATGAACGCGGCGCGCCCGATAAACGCTGTGCCGAAATCGGCGATGGTATTGGCGGCCGGGCTCGGGACGCGGCTCCGCCCGGTGACCGATCGGCTGCCAAAGCCGCTCGTCGAGATCGCTGGAGGCACCCTCCTCGATCATGCGCTCGATCGTCTCACGGCGGCCGGGGTCGAGCGGGCTGTCGTCAACCTGCATTACAAGGGCGACATGATCGCCGCCCGGCTCGCGGACCGCGACCGGCCGCGTATCGAATTGTCGCGCGAGGAAACCCTGCTCGAAACCGGAGGCGGCGTGAAGCGCGCCCTGCCGTTGCTCGACGATTACTTCTACGTCGTCAACAGCGACATCTTGTGGCTCGACGGGTTCGTTCCCGCGCTCGACCGCCTCGCCCGCGCTTTCGCGGCGCAGCAGATGGACGCGGTGCTGCTTTTGGAGCGCACGGTGCGCGCGGTCGGCTATGAAGGGATCGGCGACTATTTTCTCGATCCGCTAGGCCGGCCGCGCCGGCGCGGCGAGCGGGAGGTCGCCCCCTACATCTTCGCCGGCATTCAGATTTTGCATCGACGCCTTTTCGCCGGGACCGACGACAGCGTGTTTTCACTAAAGCGGCTTTACGATCGAGCCGAGGACGCGAGCCGGCTTGGCGCCATCGTCCATGACGGCGAGTGGTTTCACGTAGGCACGCCCGACGGGCTCGAAGCGACCGAAGCGCGTTTTGTCGAACTCCGGGCCGAGCATTAGGCCCCGTCAATGACCGGCGTCGCCGCGCCGCGCCTTTACACGATCGCCGCCGACCGGCCGTTCCTCGCGACACTCGCCACGGGGCTGGTCGCACTCGCGGGCGGCGACCCGCTGCGCCTGCCACGAATGACCGTGCTGCTGCCGACGCGGCGCGCGGTGCGCGGCCTGCGCGAGGCCTTTCTGCGCCTGACCGGTGAAGGCAGCGATCCCGGCGCCCCCTTGCTGCTGCCGCGGATGCGGCCGATCGGCGATCTCGATGCCGAGGAATTCGAGGTCGCCGACGACGAGACACTGGCGGTCCCACCGGCAATCCCCGACTTGCGGCGCCGCCTGCTACTGACCCGGCTGGTGCTGCAATGGAGCGAGGGCGACGGCGAGCAGGCGTTGCTGCCCGGCCAGGCGGCGGCGCTCGCAACGGCGCTGGCCCGGCTGATCGACGCCGCGGCGACCGAAGGCGCCAGCTTTGCCGACCTCGCCAAGCTGGCGCCGCTCGATCTCGCCGAGCATTGGCAGGTCGTGCTGCGGTTTCTCGACATCCTGCCGCAACACTGGCCGACGATCCTGGCGGCCGAAGGCGCGCTCGACCCGGCCGAGCGGCGCAATCGTCTGCTCGTACGCCAAGCCTCGCACTGGCGAAGCACGCCGCCGCGCGCCCCGGTCATCGCCGCCGGGCTTACCGGCGGCATCCCGGCGCTCGAGGAGCTGATCGGGGTCGTGGCCGGGCTTGAACACGGCACGGTGATTTTGCCCGGCCTCGATCGCGACGCGGCACCCGAGACGTGGGAAGCCATCGCCGACGACCCGGCTCATCCGCAATTCCTGCTGGCGCGGCTGCTGGCCAGGCTGGGCGTTTCCACGGACGACGTGCGCGACTGGCAACCCATTGTCGCGAACGAGCGTTCGGCACGGCGCCGCCTGGTCTGCGAGGCGCTAAGGCCGGCGAACCTGACGGATGCATGGCGCGACCTCGCGCCGCAGCCGGAAACCGCTCTTGCGGGAATCAGCCGCTACGATTGTTCGAGCCCGCAACAGGAAGCATTGACGATCGCGCTGCTGCTTCGCCGCAAACTCGAACAGCCAGGCGCGACCGCCGCCCTCGCCACCCCTGACCGGGAGCTTGCCCGCCGCGTCGCCGCCGAACTGCGCCGCTGGGACATCGATATCGACGACACAGCCGGCTTGCCGCTCAGCCGCACCCCGCCGGGCACCTTCTTGCGCCTGGTCCTCGACATGGCGGCAAGCGAATTGGCGCCGGTGCCATTATTGGCAGCGCTAAAGCACCCGCTGGCCGCGGGCGGTCTCGCGCCGGAGGAATTTCGTGACCTGGCGCGGCGGCTCGAAGGGAGAATTCGCGGGCCGCGGCCGGCACCGGGGTTCGCCGGGCTCCGGGCGGCGCTCGGAGACAAGGATCGCGAGCTGCACCGCTTTGTCGACCGGCTCGAAACCTGTCTTGGCGAATTGCCTGCGTTGCTCGCCGCCGGCGCGACCAGCATCGTCGAGCTGGCGAGCGTGCATATCGCGGCCACCGAGCGCCTCGCCGCGAGCCATGAGGAGAGCGGCGTCGCGCGATTGTGGCGCGAGACGGCCGGCGCGGTCGCCGCCACTTTCTGCCACGATCTGCTCGACGCGGCGCGCGACTTTCCGCCCCCGCCCGGCCGGCATTATCCAGCCCTGTTCGAGTCGCTGTCGAGCGCGAGCGTTGTGCGGCCGGCTTACGGGCGGCACCCGCGCCTGGCGATCTGGGGCCTTGTCGAGGCCCGCCTGCAACAGGCGGACCTCGTCGTCCTTGGCGGGCTCAACGAGGGCACCTGGCCCGGCCCGGTGCCGATCGATCCGTGGATGTCGCGGCAGATGCGCCAGGAATTCGGCATTCCGCTACCGGAGCGCGCTATCGGCATCGCGGCGCACGATTTTGCCCAGGCGCTCGGCGCGCCGGAGGTGGCGATGACCCGCGCCGCGCGGCGCGAAGGCGCGCCGACCGTGCCGTCGCGCTGGCTGTTGCGTCTCGACGCGGTGCTGCGCGCCGTCGGGCTCGAAGGGAAGCTTGGACCGGACCCGGAGATCATTGCGGCCACGGCGCACAGCGATCAGCCGGCGTCGTCTTGTCGGTTGGCGGCCATCGCGCCGCGCCCGCCGCTCGTGGCCCGACCGCGCAAACTCGCCGTCACCGACATCGAGACATGGCGACGCGACCCCTACGCGATCTACGCCAAACATATCCTCAAGCTGCGCGCGCTCGATGAGCTTGACGCCGACCTCAACCGTGCCGATCTCGGCATTGCGATCCACAAGGCGCTCGCCGAATTCGTCCACCGCTATCCGCGCGATCTGCCGATTCATGCCGAGTTGGAGCTGCTCGATATCGGCCGCTGGGCCTTTGGCGCCTTGATGTCGCGACCAGGGGTCTGGGCGTTCTGGTGGCCGCGCTTCGAGCGCATCGCGGCATGGTTTGTCGCCGAGGAGCGTCGCCGCCACTCGGGCGTGGTCGAACGCCTCAGCGAGGTCAAGGGCGAACTGGTCGTTACCGCTCCCGGCGGCCCGTTCACCATCACCGCCATCGCCGATCGCATCGATCGCCTGGCCTCGGGCGAGTTGGCGCTGATCGACTACAAGACCGGCGCGGTACCGCGGAAGCAGGAGATCGACGCGGCCATCGCGGTGCAATTGCCGCTTGAGGGCGCGATCGCCCAGGCTGGCGGGTTCGGCATCCTCGGTGCCCCGGTCGCCGCGCTTGAACATTGGCGCCTCGGCGGTGGCAACTCGCCCGGGACATGCGAGCCGGCGAGCGAGGACCCCTCAGCGCTGATCACCCACGTGCTGGACACGATCAGCAACCATATCGCCCGCTACGACGACCCGGCGATGCCCTATCGGCCAGTCCCGATCGCGCGGTGGCGGCCCCGCTATTCCGACTACGCGCATCTTGAACGCCTTAGCGAAAGCGAGGCGGAGTGATGAACGGCGCGAGCGCCGCCGACCTGACCCAGCGCCGGGCGCTTGATCCCGGCGCGTCGGTGTGGGTCTCGGCCTCGGCCGGCACCGGCAAGACCAAGGTGCTGACCGAGCGGCTGCTGACGCTGATGCTCGACGGCACGGAGCCTGCGCGCATCTTGTGCCTGACCTTTACGCGCGCCGCCGCAGCGGAGATGGCGAACCGGGTTAACGAACGCCTAGCCAGATGGACGACGCTGCCTTCCGGCGCGCTGGCGCAAGAACTGGTCGCGCTGACCGGGCGCTACCCGAACGAAGACGACCTCAAGACCGCGCGCCGCCTGTTCAGCCGCGTCCTTGACACGCCCGGCGGCGCCAAGATCGAGACGATCCACGCCTTCTGTCAGTCGTTGCTGCGCCGCTTCCCGCTCGAAGCCAATGTGCCACCCGAGTTTACCGTCGTCGACGAGCGCAGCGCCAGCGAGGCGCTTAGCGATGCCGGCGCCAGTATCATCGCCGCCGCCCGCGCCGGCACGCGCCCCGATCTCGCCGCGGCGCTGTCGGTCGTCGCGCGCCATCTCGTCGAGGACCGCTTCACTGACCTGATTGCGGCGCTCGCGAAGGAGCGCGGCAAAGTCGCCGCCGCGCTCGCGCAGGGCGAGGCGGCATTGCTGGCACGGCTCGCGGCTGCGTGCGGCGTACCGCCCGATGCGACGCAAGAAAGCCTCATCGCGTCGTTTTGCGTCGGTGGGGATGTCGCTGGCCTGCGACGGTGTTGCGCCGCGCTCGCCGACGGCACCGAAAAGTCGGATCAGCCGCGCGGCCGCCAGATCGCCCGCTGGTGCGAGGACGACGGCGGGCGGGCAGCGATGCTTGGCGACTACCTCGAACTTTTCCTCACCCAAAAGGGCGAAATTCGCCAGGAATTGTTCACCCAGACGGCCGCGAAGAAGACCTCTGTCGATCTCGCCCAGATCCTCGGCCTTGAGGCAGAGCGCGCCAAGCGTTTTGTCAACGTCCGCAATGCTCTGGTAACCATCGAAGCGACCCGCGCGCTGGTGCGGCTCGGCATGGCGCTGCTGACGGCTTACGAATCGCGCAAGCGGTTGCATGCGGAACTCGATTACGACGATTTGGTGCTAAAGGCGCTCGACTTGCTGCGGCGCGACGGGATCGCACCGTGGGTGCTGTTCAAGCTCGACGGCGGGCTCGACCACATCCTGATCGACGAGGCGCAGGACACCAACCCCGAGCAATGGGAGATCGTCGCGATCCTCGCCGAGGAATTCTTTGCCGGCGAGGACCCGATCGGCCGCCTGCGCACCGTGTTCGCGGTCGGCGACGCCAAGCAGTCGATCTACAGCTTTCAGCGCGCCGACCCTAGCGCCTTCGCGCGGATGCGCGCGCATTTCGAGGAGCGCGTCAACGCCGTCTCACGCGCTTGGCGCATCGTGCCGCTCGACATCTCGTTCCGTGCCGCCGACCCGCTGCTGCGCGCGATCGACGCGATATTCGCGATCCCCGTCGCTGCCGATGGCGTCGCGCTTGATGGCGCCGCCATCCGCCATGTCGCGGCGCGAATCGGCCAGGCCGGCATCGTCGAGTTGTGGCCCGGCGCACCGCCGTCGCCCGAGGACTCGGATGATGGGGTCGTCGGCCCCGGGTCGCGGCGAGCCGCGAACGCGCACACCCGCCTTGCCCGCGCCATCGCCGCGACGATCGAAGCCTGGCTCAAAAACGGCGAGATTCTGGCGTCGCGCGACCGGAAGGTGCGGGCTGGCGACATCATGGTGCTGGTGCGGCGGCGCAACGCGTTTGTCGAGGATTTGCTGCGCGAGTTGAAACAGCGCCGGGTACCGGTCGCCGGCGCCGATCGGTTGACCTTGTCCGAACAATTGGCGGTCAGGGACCTTGTCGCGCTGGGTCAGTTCCTGCTGCTACCGGAAGACGATCTGACCTTGGCGGCGGTGCTCAAAGGGCCGCTTTTTGGTCTCTCCGAAGAGCAGCTTTTCACCCTCGCCTACGATCGTGGCAAGCGTTCGCTGTGGTCGCGGCTGCTACGTGCGGCGGAAGATGATTTGCTGCTGACCCGCATGGTCGAGACGCTGAAATCGCTCCTTGCCCGCGCCGATTTCGCCCCGCCCTACGAGCTTTACGCCGACATTCTCGGCGCGCAGGGCGGGCGGCGAGCGATGCTCGAACGATTGGGTCCGGAAGCCGAGGACCCGATCGAGGAATTCCTTGCCCTCTCCCTCGCCTATGAACGCGAGCATGTGCCCTCGCTGCAGGGCTTCCTGCACTGGCTCGTCGCCGGCGATATCGAGGTCAAACGCGACCTCGCCGAGCAACAGCGCGACGAGGTCCGGATCATGACGGTGCACGGCGCCAAAGGGCTCGAAGCCCCGATCGTCTTTGTCCCGGATACGATGCAGGTGCCGGATCAACGCGGGCAATTGCTGTGGACCACGGCGGATGAACTGCCGTTGTGGCGGCCGCACGCCGATTTTGCCACCGAGCGTTACGCCGCCGAGCGCCAGGCGCTGCGCCAACGCGAATTGCAGGAATATCGCCGGCTGCTCTATGTGGCGCTGACCCGGGCGCAGGACCGGCTCTACATCTGCGGCTGGCAGACGCTGCGGGCGACCAACGGGGCGGAAACCTGGCACACGCTGTGCCGCGCGGGCCTTTTGGGTCTCGCCGAACCCTTTGAATTTGATACCGCGCCGCTGATCGGCGAGGCCGATGGCTGGTCCGGCGAAGGGCTGCGCCTCGCTGCGCCGCAAACCGCCGCGCCAAGGCCTGATTCGCCTGGCGCCGTCGCGCCGAGCCTCGGCGTCGTACCGGCCTGGCTCCACTTGCCGGCCCCCGCGGAACCCAACCCGCCAAAACCGCTGCTGCCCTCGCAGCCGAGCGGCAGCGAGCCAGGCACGTTGTCTCCGCTCGCCGCTGGCGGGCGTGATCGCTTCAAGCGCGGCCTCCTGGTACATCGCCTACTGCAGACCTTGCCGGAATTTCCCGCCGCCGAACGTGCGGCGGCGGCGCGGCGTTTTCTGGCTCTGCCGGTCCACGCGTTAACCCCTGACGAGCAGGACGACATTCGGCGCGAGACCATCGCGGTGCTCGAAACACCAGAATTTGCGCCGCTTTGGGGCCCCGATGCCCAGGCCGAAGTCCCGGTCGTCGGGCTTATCGGCAGCCGCGCGCTCTCCGGCCAGATCGACCGGATCGTGGTCACCGAAGATCGCGTCTTGATTGTCGACTACAAGACGGTGCGGCCGCCACCCCGCAGCGAAAGCGAGGTCGCCGCGGTCTATCTGCGGCAACTCGCGAGCTATCGCGCGGCGCTCGAGAAAATCTATCCGGGCCGGCCGGTCGTTTGCGCGATCCTGTGGACCGAGGCGCCGCGCCTGATGCCGATCAGCCCCGACCTGCTCGCACGGCACCTGCCTTGACGACGGTTTTGTGGCTCCCCTAATGTCAGGCCAGTTGAGCAACGAGGATTTTTCGCCATGAAGCCGACTCCTGTCAGCGATGGCACTTTCGACAGCCTGGTGCTTCAGGCCGGCCAGCCGGTCCTGGTCGATTTCTGGGCCGAGTGGTGCGGCCCCTGCAAGATGGTGGCGCCATTTCTCGATGAACTATCCGAGGACATGGCCGGTCGCCTGACCGTCGCCAAGGTCAACATCGACGAAAACCCGCAGACCCCGCGCAAATTCGGGGTCCGCGGCATTCCAACGATGATCCTGTTCAAGGACGGGCAGGTCGCCGCGACTAAGATCGGCGCGCTGCCAAAGAGCAAGCTCTACGAGTGGATCGAATCGGTCCTGTAGAAGAACCCACTCGTTCCTTTCGCGTCGTCCCCGGCGTAGATTCCCGGGGACGGCGATCGCGGCAACTCAGCTATCGCGGCAACACCAGCCGGCCACCCGGGACAATGCCTGGCGGGTGAACGATCGGCATCTTCGCGCCGGTCTGTGGCGGGTCGAGCGTCATGCCGGGATCGATGCTTGACGGCGGTTCGATCACGTCGCGCTGGTCACCCGGAGCAACCAAGGCCATCGATGGTCCCATGATGGCGGCCGCGGACTGCAAGTAGGTACTCGGCGAATTGCCGACATCTGCCGCATAGGCGCCAGCGGAGCCGACAAGAGCCCCCGACAGCGCGAGGGCAAAAATAGGCATTGTGTGTTTCATGCCCGTCTAACGTCGGCGGCGGGCTTTTAGTTCACCAATTGTCGCGCAGAACCACCCCAGCAAAGTGCAGCGAGCCGCAAATCAGTATTCGTCCGTTATTTCCATCGACGGCAATCGCGCGCAGCGCGTCTTCGATGGATTGCGCCTCGTGCGCGTCGATCCCGACCGAATGCGCCGCCGTGACGATCGCAGACGCGGGCAGCGGGTTTTCCTCGTCCGGGATCGTCACCGCCTGGAGGCTTTGCGCGAAGGGCGCAAGCGGCGCCAGAAAACCAGCGGTATCCTTGGTGCTGAGCATGCCGACGACGAGATAAAGCGGCCGGTCGCGCCATTGCGCTGCCACCGGAGCGAGGACTTCGCCCGCCGCCGGGTTGTGCCCGCCGTCGAGCCATAATTCCCAGCCCGGCATCATCTCGACGAGCGGGCCCTGCTTCAGAAGCTGCAGCCGCGCCGGCCAGTCGATATGGCGCAAACCATCGGCGATGGCAGCGGGAGGCACGACAAATCCGGGCAATTTTTCCAGGCAGGCGATCGCGGTGCCGGCATTGAGCACCTGATGCGCGCCAAGCAGCGACGGCAGCGGCAGATCGAGTTGCCAGCGCTCGCCCTCATAGCGCATCCCGGGCCCGCTGGCGACACAGCGCCATTCGCGGCCGGCCCGATAAAGCGGTGCATCAATCGCGGCGGCGCGAGCCTCGATAACCACCTCCGCCTCCTCGACCTGAGGGGCAATGACAGCGGGCGCGCCCGGCTTGAGAATGCCGGCCTTTTCTCCGGCGATCAGCGCGACCGTATCGCCGAGAAACGCCTGATGGTCGAGCGAAACCGGGGTGATCGCGGTGACCGCGGGGTGCTTGATCACATTGGTCGTGTCGAGCCGACCGCCCATGCCGACTTCGAGCAGCACGACATCCGCCGGCACCCGCGAAAACGCCAGGAACGCCGCCACGGTGGTGACTTCGAAAAAGGTGATTTCCGCACCTGCATTCACGCGCTCGCACTCTTCGAGGAGCGCCGCCAGCATCGCGTCATCGATCAACGTGCCGGCGACGCGGATGCGCTCGTTGAACCGCACCAGATGCGGAGAGATATAGGCATGCACGCGATACCCGGCCGCTTCGAGGCAAGCGCGCATCGTCGCGACGGTCGATCCCTTGCCCTTGGTGCCGGCGACATGAATGATCGGCGGCAGCTTGTTGTGCGGATCGCCGAGCGCCGCCAAGAGCCGCTCGATACGACCCAGCGACAGGTCGATCCGCTTCGGGTGCAGCTGGCCGAGACGGCTCAGCGCGCGCTCGGCAGCGGCCCGGGCATCATTCGTGGCGTCACTCATGCCGGTACCATAACCGGCTGGCGCAGCAATCTGAGGATGCGGGCAAGCGTCGCCGCGAGATCGCCGCGCTTTACGACCATATCCACCATGCCGTGCTCCAGCAGGTATTCGGCGCGCTGGAACCCCTCGGGCAGCTTCTCGCGGATCGTTTCCTCGATGACCCGCGCCCCGGCAAAGCCGACAACCGCACCCGGCTCGGCGATCGCGATGTCGCCGATCGCCGCGAACGAGGCGGCGACACCGCCCGTCGTGGGGTCGGTGAGCACGACGATGTACGGTAGCCGCGCCTCCTTGACGAGGTCGGCGGCGATGATGCTGCGCGGCATCTGCATCAGCGACAGGATCCCCTCCTGCATGCGCGCGCCACCCGAGGACGGGATCACGATCAGCGCCGCCTCGCGCTCGACGGCAAGCCGCGACGCGGCGACCAGCGCCTCCCCGACCGCGATCCCCATCGACCCGCCCATAAACGCGAAATCGAACGCGGCGATGATCACGGCAAGACCGCCGATGTCCCCACGCGCAACGGCGATGGCCTCGGCGCCACTGCCCAACGCCGCATGACTCTCGCGCAACCGCTCGGTGTAGCGCTTGCGGTCGCGAAACCGCAGCGGGTCGATCGGGGTTTTTGGCAGCTCGATTTTCTCGAACGTCGCGTTATCGAACAGCATCGCGAAGCGCTCGGTGCTGCCGATGCGGAAATGATGACCGCAATGCCGGCACACCTTCAGGTCGGCGATCAGATCGCGCAAGAACAGCGTCTGCTCGCAGCTCGGACATTGTTTCCACAGATTGTCCGGCACCTCCTTGCGGCTCACCGCCGCGCGGATTTTCGGCAGAACGAAATTGGTCAGCCAGTTTGGCATGCCTATTCAGCGGCGTAGCAGACGGCTTCGATGTTGTGGCCGTCGGGGTCGAGGACGAAGGCGCCGTAATAGGTCGGGGCGTATTGCGGGCGTGGGCCGGGCTTGCCGTTGTCCAGTCCGCCGGCGGCGATCGCCGTATCATAGAAGGCATGCACTGTTGCACGGTGGGGCGCGGCGAAGGCGACGTGAGCGCCGCTTGGCATCTGGTCGCGCGGACCGATCCAGAAATAGCCCTTGCCGGGCACGCCGTAGCCGGCGAAATCGTGATCGTCGCGGGTTATACGGCGGAGGCCGAGCGGCGCCAGGGCGCGGTCGTAAAAGGCGCGAGAACGTGCCAGATCGGTGACACCAAAGGTCACGTGGTCGATCATTTGCGCGCCGCCCTGATGCCCCGGGCCAGCGCGGCAATATCGTCGAGCACGGCGTCGACGAGGCCCGGCTTGGGCGCGCCATCGGGATCGAGGTTTTGCGCCAGGCGATCGACCAGTGCCGAGCCGACAACTACGGCATCAGCGGCGCGGGCGATCTCGGCGGCCTGCTCCGGGGTCCTGATGCCAAAGCCGACAGCGACCGGCAGTTTGGTGAATTTGCGGATGCGCGCGACGGCGTCGCGCACCGCGCTGGAGTCGGCCGAGCGCGTGCCGGTGATGCCGGCGATCGCGACGTAATAGACAAAGCCGCTGGCGCGCTCGACGATGACCGGCAGCCGCGCGGCATCGCTGGTCGGGGTGGCGAGGCGTACCAGGTCCAGCCCGGCGCGAACTGCGGGTTCGGCGAATTCCGCCTCTTCCTCGGGTGGCAGGTCGACGATGATCATCCCGTCGACCCCGGCAGCGGCGGCATCCTTGGCGAAGGCCTCGGCGCCGTAGCGGTAGATTGGGTTATAATAGCCCATCAGCACATAGGGTGTGTCGGGATCGCGTGCGCGCAGGTGCTTAACCATCGCCAGCGTCTTGCGCAGCGTCATGCCGGATTTGAGCGCGCGCATCCCAGCCGCCTGGATCAGCGGCCCATCGGCCATCGGGTCGGAGAACGGCATGCCGATCTCGATCAGGTCGGCACCGGCCGCGGCGACACCCTCGAAAAGCCGGATCGAGGTGTCGAGGTCGGGATCCCCGGCGGTCAGGTAAGCGACAAAACCGGCGCGGCCCTCCGCCTTGAGCGCGGCGAAGCGCTTCTCGATGCGGCTCATTGTTCAGCCCCAAGGCGATACTCCCCCTCTCCCCCCAGAGGGCGGAGAGGGGTTTTTATGGGTGCGTCGAGGGG